>Ga0255761_10006564_pt1 | contig 10009 bp, 10 predicted proteins | sample 071ome_29_FD_179961 | JGI IMG/M metagenome (GOLD analysis project Ga0255761, IMG submission 179961) | Coastal salt marsh microbial communities from the Groves Creek Marsh, Skidaway Island, Georgia - 071407BT metaG (version 2) | ecosystem: Environmental > Aquatic > Marine > Intertidal zone >... | reverse complement strand
GCACAGCTCGCGCGCACATATTTGAAGCCGGCGCGGGGTATTTTGCGCGACTCAACTGGGCAAGGACCACGCCGCTGTATGCAACCCTAAAAGAAGGAGTAAGCGGTGCGCCCACACCGGAGCACATTCGTGACGGACTCGCTGCGCTCATGAACTTTGACGAAGGTGATCTGCCTGAATCAGGCGATGGGGCCATGGGATCGCCCAATGCGCTAGAGCGGGTTTTCGGACATTTGAAGCGTTAAGTCGCACTCTTGCATCCAGTACTGAGCCACCCAGCGCATCGTTCCGGACGAGCGCCTGCATAGGACCATCAAACTTGCCCTCTCTGCGTAACAAAGCCCGGGCAATCACTGATCCATCGATAGCATCGCGCCCAAGGCTCATGTCAATACATTCCCGCGCCTCTCGCGTACAGTTTGATGGGGCCGTAATAATTCCGGCGCTTTAACCATCAAGGGCAACAGCAATGAGCATGACCTTTCCAGAGCAGTTTTTTCGGCGCCAAGATGAATCGGCGGACGCGAACTTTTACATCGAGCCTCGATTCGTGACTCACATCGATGACTCAACGATCCACAACCTGACTGGGTTTTATCGTGAGCAGATTCCCCCAGGAGTTCGAGTGCTAGACCTCATGTCGTCGTGGATCTCTCATCTTCCCGAAGAGGTCGACTACGCGCATGTCTCTGGACTGGGGATGAATGATGAGGAACTGAAGGCAAATCCTCGCCTGAGCGATTATTGTGTGCAGGATCTGAACGAGTCGCCAACGTTACCGTACGCGAGCGACGCCTTTGATGCCGTGTTAATCGCCGTGTCTATCCAGTACCTAACAAGACCGATCGAAGTCATGACAGAAATCAATCGCTGCCTGGCAGAAGGCGGGCAATGCATCGTTGCGATGTCTCACCGACTGTTTCCCACCAAGGCCATTCAAGCCTTTCACGTGCTCTCACCCAGTGACCGATGCCAGGTCGTTGCGGCATACATGGGAGAAAGCGGCATGACGGACGTCGAGGCCTTGGATTGCTCTCCTTCCGAGGGAGACCCTCTTTGGATTGTGAGGGGCTATCGAGTCTGAGTCAGACTAAACCTCTCTCTTCGATGGGCTTTCTCGCTGGGCTTCCCCAGAAAGCCTGTGCCCCTACTCGATGGTCTTCAAGTCGAGCTCAAAAGCGTATCGGCTCGGCTAGATTCCTATCGCGCCGCAAACCCTTGGGCCAGATTCCTCCATGTAACCCGTCACTGAAGCCAAAAGCGAGTCGCGCTAGTTCCAAATTCAACCAAGAGATAACTGCGCAGCAAGCTTCGGCTCCCGACTCGCGTTAAATATCCCCCAATGCTTCTCAGGCTCAAGCGGGTGATCAGACCCCTTCCAGTTTTCGTCGAACGCCTCGAACAGATAGACCAGGACATCCTCGTCGCGCGCCCACTCAAGCAATTCAGACAGATAGCGCGCCTGCGCCGCCTCGCTTACATGATCCTTAGGAATACCCTCGCCGTTTGACTGAGTGGCCCACCCGGCTTCTGTCACGATAACGGGCTTGTCGGGGTACTTCTCTTTGACCGCCCGGTAGTTCTCAATCGTGAAGCTCAATGCCTCATCAATGGTCTTGTACTCCCACACCGGATAGGTATGTATCGAAATAAGGTCAACCGTGCCTGCTACATCAACCAACTTGTCGAGCCAAGGAACATAGTTCTCACAGAAGGTCACGGGTTGCGGGATCTTGGCCTTTAGTTCACGCGCGTAGCGCTCGACGGTCATTGGATCAACCAAATGATCCGTCCAATCAACCGTCGCCTCATTCCCCACTGAAACGACATCCACGATGTCCCGATATTCGTTGGCCCAACTGGCCGCGCGTGCTAGCTCTTCCGCATTACGACGTTGATTGTCTTCGAGCACCGCTTGGGAATGAATCCCTCCCCAAGGACATAGAGGGTTGCTCAATTCAGCGCCGATGTAGGCTCCGAGCATTACCGTGAAATCGAGTTTTTCTTCCCGAATGACCGTTAAGACCCGCTTAGCATGCTCGTCGCACGCATAGAGTCGCAGGGCTGACCATTGATCTTTGAGCATCATCAGGTCAGAGCGGATTTCTTCGACCGAGGGATACTGTCCGAGATCGGGACTTTGGCCATCGCGGAACCCCGAGTAGCAGATCGCGCGTTTAAACCCAAAGCGATGCCTCATTAGTCCAGCGCGCCCACATACTTGAAGGCCTCTTCTTGATCCCACAATCCCCAGTGTGCGCCTACCGCTCCCTCACCGGCCTCTGAGGTTGTTTTCCAAGCTTCATCAAACGATGAAAAATAAAACATTTCGATGTTTTCCTCGTGTGCCCATTCCATCGCCTTCAAGAAGTAATTCAGCGCGCCCTCCCTTGAGGCCTCAGCGCCATAATGTGCGCCTCCGGCACTGGGCCAACCCGTTTCCGAAATAATCACCCGCTTGCCATTCGCTACTCGCTTCACCCGCCGGTACATGTCCTGCATGTAAAGCGTCGCGTATGGGAGTGCACAGCCTTCCCAAAAGGGGTAACAGTTGGCTAGCAGAACATCACAGGTCTTCGTGAGATGAGGCCGATCCTCGAATTCATAGTAGGCATCAACATACCCAACCGGGATGTGGCTAGGCACTCGCGCTTTGACTTCGTTGATGTAGTCAAGCAATGCTTCCTCGGTCAGTTCTTCGCGATACAACACCTCATTGCCAACCGCAGCAATATCTACACAACCCTCGCGACACAAAGCGATCAAGCGCTCGATTTCGTTCCGATTTTTCTCTGCATCACCCCCTAGCCAGGCCCCAACCAAAGTCTTGATACCGAACGTTTTGGCGACACGAGGAATATGCTGATTACCCTCTGTCACTGAGAACGACCGCACCCAATTGAAATGCTCTGAGAGCGCTGCCATACGATCCTCGATCTGCTCCACGCTGATCTCGTCACCTGGCTTTTGATCCCCTGTATAGGCACTGAACGAAACGCCGTGCATTCGGTTTAAGAGCAGCGATTTAAGCCGTGCGCTCGCTGTGCTCGGAGTCCTCCCACCAATAGCATTGATCAAGTAATGATGTTTTTCCGATCGATTAGACATAACGCTCAAGCTCGTAACTTCAATGACGCGATCCTAGAAAAAAACTGATCGTGAATTAATCGGATTACGACGAAGCGTCGCGCAAGACAGCCAAGGGGGACTGCATCGAAACATTCGGAGGCCCATATGGCCGCACGCGCCGAGGCGGCTTTAGTATTCGCGGCACGACCCTCTTACTACAACGCCTCACCGCAATTCTTCACCGCAACCCTTTGAAGTAACGAGTCTTTTGATCCAGCCAAAAGCGATACAAGCTAGCACCACGCCGTATTAGTTTTAACCCTGACTTGGAAACCCTTTTGCGCTCACGAACCCTTTACCTAGTGCTCACCCTGACATCGCTGGTTGGGTGTGGCGGCGGGTCCTCGATGACCAATGAGCAAGCGCCGGGATCCGCACCCATCATCACGTCCAGCAACTCGATCCTCGTGGACACCCTTAGTAATTGGTCTATACGTCTTGAGGCCAGCGACCAAGATGGTGACTCTCTTAATTGGCAACTGGCTGACGAAGGAGATGCATCTGCATTCACGTTAACAGCATCAGGAACACTCACCTTCACGGCCGCAACCACCGAGGAATTACTCCAACCTCGAGAAGAAGACCGAACATTCAATATCACGGTCATCGTGTCTGACGGCACCTACGAAACAAACCAAACACTCACCATTACCGCCCCTCCTCTCCCTCTTGAAGCGGCTATTCAATTAGATGAGCGACTGGTGATAGTCGGGGGAGCCGACAACACGCGTGAGCGCACTTATTGGCTCGCTCGCAGCACTGATCAGATCAGCGTGCCCATGCCCGTGGTTTTCTTTTTCCACGGCGCTTATGGCGACTATCGGTTGTTCCTTGAAGAGGAGAAGGTTCAAGCGCTCATCCGGCAGAACGAATTCCTTGGTGTGTTTTTATCGTCCAACGGCGACACATGGGCACTTGATGGCGAGGCTACCGTGTCTGATATCGAATTCGTTCGCGCGGTCATTCAAGACCTGCAGGCTGTTCCCAGTGCAGACTTGTTCGCCTTATTTGCCGTCGGTTTCTCAAACGGCGGCGTCATGGCGAGCGAGGCCGCTCAAGTGCTCGCTAACTTCGCTGGAATCGCGTTGATCAACGGCCATTTACGCGAGGATCAAACGCGTGAGCCCCTGAATTCAGCGCTTACGGTCGTCCAAATTTCCGGCACGCTAGATGAGACAATTCCATTTAAAGGAGGAACCGGATTCGATGGTGAACCCTATGTTTCCGCACTTGAGAGCGCTGAATACTGGGCGACTCAAATGAATTGCGACGCGGCAATGCTATCGGAATCCGTCGTCTTTGGGGACTATGACGTAAACGACAGGGACTACGCCGGCTGTAACAATGGCCACCGCGTTTGGCTGAGAGAAATTGAAGCAGTAGGCCATGTTCGCCGTTTAAATGAGAGCGCCTCACTCCCCGATTTCATTTGGTCTAAGTTTGAAGACCGCTCGCCTTGAATCGTCCAACCACGTCCAGACTCAGAAGCTTGATTTGTTGATGCCCCTAAAAGCCACCCCACGCGTTTCGACTGGCTGCTCTCTTCAATACTTGTCGATTTTCATCGGTAGCCGCTGGCTCTGACTCGCCAAAAATGGCCCGCACCCAATGCCCGTCGGTTGGGTTTGGAAAAACAATAAATTTCTCTCCAAAATCCTCTCGATCGCGCTCCATCAGCGCATAGCGTTCGTCGATATCTTTGACATAGTAGTCACGCTTGTAGTCATTGAGATTATCGCCGAGCAACGCGACCACCTCGTGAGATTTTCCAATTGCCTCTCGGCTCGGCGATTTATCAGAAGTCTCTCGGTAAACCGTCAAATGGTCTGCATCAGCAAAAGGCAAATCTAAATATTGGAGCTGTTTTAGGGCGTAGTCGTAAGTCTCCTCGCCCTGATCCCGATTGGTCACATAAAAGACCTCAACGCCCTGCTCCTCACAAAAGGCGAGAAATTCCATAGCGCCTGGCACTGGGGTCATCAAGTTCTTGGGGATCCACTCGTCCCACAATGCGTCATCGAAGAAGTCCACGCCCTGCTCAACGAGATAGGCCCAATAACTGGCCGAATGCACGACGGTGTGATCAATGTCCGTAATGACTGCAAGCGGCCTCTCTGAAGAATGTTTTTCTAGCGCCAGTTCCACACGAAGCGTTGCCAAGTTATAGGCCTGGTGACATAACGCGCCAAATTCTGCGGATGTGTTCGCCCAGGCGACTGCCCACAACAGTGGATTGGGGGGGGATGAATCTTGAGTAAATAATTCTCTAGCAATTTCCGACTGAACTTCCGCAGCGAGTGGCAGTGAAAGACCGCCCATCAACACTGAGGCCGCGAATCGCCTCCGATTCACCAAAGGACCGATTGATTTCATTAGCAGGGGTCTCGAGCTAGGTTTATGACCCATCAGCATGCCATAGGCGGCGACTTTTAGGCAGAAAGCTGGTCGCTGGAGACTCATCCAGACGATCTCACCAACAAAAAAGGGCCCCATGGGCCCTTTTTTAAGGTCACTCTGTGCAACGGAGGGCTACTCCATGAGCTCGGCGATTTCGTCCTCGTCGAACCCCTTAGCGATTAGCGCAAGTTTGAATTTCTCTAGCGCACTGCGCTCGATGCTTCTTGCCTGCGCCGTAGAGATCCCGAGTTGCTCGGCGACTTCTTTCAACGTACAGAAATATTCCATTTGCATCGATCTCTCTCATTCCTCTCTTTGTCGCGTTTGTTGCGCTTACTTTGTCTGGCCCTGGCTGGGTATCAGCGCTAATGGCCGACCAGACCAATCAGTTTACGGCAATGCTTACCAATTCAACCTCAGATCGCTCTATTCGAACACGACCTATTGGCTAGTTGGCTCCGGGAGCCATTCTCTATGCCCTGTCAACTTTGACCAGCCGCCTAGCAACTAGTTCATTAATTCATACGCAATATCTGATCCTCAGGATGAATTCTTGAGGCCTGCGAGTAAGAACTAGCCATTATCTTAATTTAGCGCTTTACCGAGGGCTTTCGCTTCCTCTTCGTAACGGGCATAAGAATTCTTCATGGTCGCCGAATTCAGAATCACTTCCGCACAGAGCGCTTTCGTTTCAGCATCAATCACTCGAGTCAGTATCCAGTTTGACTCAGTACGGCGGCTCTCGGATAAGGCGATGATCTCTCGTTCTAGCAAGTACGGACGGTCCACAAACAGAGGGCCATCGATCATGCGGATTTCTTGTGCCGCAAAGAGTCCTACAGCAGGACCTTTCGCACCAAACCGCGCTTGATCACTCGTGTATTGAACAAGAACTGAGATCATCTCAAGCGGAATAATGGGTCTCCCCCATGGAGAATCGATGGCCCCCTCTTCCGTGTAGTAAGGATGCTGTTCCGTAATGGATGCCAGTTTTCGAGCGAGTGAAAAAGGATACATATCGCCCATATGCTGATCGAAGGCCATTTGCACAGACTCAGGGTTACCTGCGCCTTTTTGGCCAACCGATAGCTCGCTCAAAATGACCAACTGCTCGCTGGGTTTAAGGCGCGCTCGCCTAACATCAAGCTCGGTTTCCCCGTAATCGGGACCAAGACTGGCTGTACCGGTGAGTACCGGCGTTCCATCTCTTTTTTCCGCACCAATTCGAGTATGGTTCGCGCCTGGAGCCAGCGGCTCAATGAATGCGCGAACCTCTTCACCCTCAACCACCATGTTTTGGTAATGCGCACTGACGCAACCGCGCTCAAAGAAGGTATCACCAAATTGTTCCTGTAACAGATGCACGAACTGACTGAAGTGTGTTGGTCCCTCGATCGGCGCCCCAGCAAACCCCAAGTTCTCAGCCATTGAATCATCGTGAATAGAAAGGTGACCATCATATTCCTGGGTCGCCAGCATCTGTTTTGGGTATCTGAATTCACTATATAGCGTCATTGTTTCTGCCCCCTCATCACCCTATTACTTGGTCGATGCTTTATAGTAATTCGCTTCACACCTAAATGGATCACACGATGAAAGATTTATTTTCAGTGGCGGGGAAAACCGTATTAGTCACTGGCGGCTCTAGAGGGATTGGCGAGATGATCGCCGCTGGTTTTTTGGCTAACGGCGCCAAAGTCTATATCAGCTCGAGAAAAGCTGATGCTTGCGCGGCGGCCTCAGAGCGATTGATTGCAGCTTACGGTGGCGAGTGCATTCCCATTCCAGCAGACCTATCCAAATTGGACGCGATCAAAGCCTTCGCGGAAGATTTACGCGGCCGCGAGGAAAAATTGGATGTCCTGATCAACAACGCTGGCGTTGCTTGGGGCGCGCCGCTCGCCGAATTTCCAGAGGCCGGTTGGGATAAGGTCATGGACACCAACGTAAAAGGTCCATTTTTCTTAACGCAGCAGCTCCTTCCATTGCTGGAGGCAGCCGCGACGTTCGAAGAACCTGCACGGATCGTGAACGTCGGCTCGATTGATGGTATCAAAACGCCAATCTTCGACAATTTCTCCTATGGCCCCTCCAAGGCGGCCACCCACCACTTAACCCGAGTCCTTGCAGCCCACTTGATTAAACGCAACATCATCGTGAACGGTATCGCGCCTGGCCCCTTCCCCACTTGGATGCTATCCACTGGCGTTGGCGGCGGTGGCGATATCGATAACACCGATTGGGATGCGGTGGGCAAAGGCAACCCTCGCGGCCGCGTTGGCCAGGCGGAGGATATCGCTGGACTCGCTATTTTTCTGAGCTCGAAAGCCAGCGGTTTTACCGTGGGCGATGTCATCACCTGCGATGGAGGTAGCGTAGTCTCTTGATGACCGCGTTAAATGTTGGTCGCCTTGGTTTCGGCGCTCTCTATTGTGTGAGATGCTGAAACCGTAACGACACCTTTTACTGATGCATTCCAATGAGGAATGCTTACCTAGGGAGAAAATAGATGAGTGAAGAACAAGCGGTAATTGTTGAGCGGCGTGGTGGTGTGATGGTGATCACGCTGAACCGCCCTGACGCCATGAACGCCATTAATGGCGCGCTCTCAAACGGGTTGTGGACTGCAGTGCAGGAGCTAGATGCAGACGACTCACTGGTTGCTGGCGTGATTACCGGCAGTGGCCGCGCTTTCTGCGCAGGCATGGATCTGAAAGCGTTCGCACGAGGCGAGGACATTGGCCCGTTGAACACCTTTGTACGGTCTGGCGCCAAAAAGCCGCTCATCGCTGCTGTCAATGGCTTCGCGCTAGCAGGTGGATGCGAGATCATGCTTACCTGCGACCTTATTGTTGCCGCCAAGGGAGCCAAAATTGGTATTCGCGAAGTTAAGGTCGGCCTTTTCGCAGCTGCGGGCGGCGTGTTCAGACTACCCGCACGAGTCGGTTATGCGAAGGCCATGGAAATGGCATTGACGGGCGAGCCCATTACTGCTGAAGAGGCCATGGAAGCTGGCATGCTGAGCGGCCTCACCGAGCCTGGAGAAGCGCTAGACGCAGCGGTCGCCCTCGCTGAACGCATTGCAGAGAACGCACCGCTTGCGGTCGCTGCCTCGAAGGAGCTGGTCCGAGCCGCGTCAATGGGTGTTGAAGAAGACAAGCTCTGGGAAATGCAGGTTCCGCTTCAGAAGAAAGTGTTCAGCTCAAATGACGCAAAAGAGGGTCCCGTAGCTTTCGCCGAAAAACGCGCACCCAATTGGACAGGTACCTAACCAACCGAGGCGGCACCGCGTGAAAAAAGGGGGCATTGCCCCCTTTTTTGTTTGTCCCGATTGCTCTTATTGCTCGGCGTTGGGAGGACGACGCCTAGCCCATTTGGCGACCTAAGTTCATCAACTCAGAGACCGGGCAGCATTCGACAACAGAAACTGCTGAGCTGACAGTCACCGAGCGAGCGCTGCTGGCCAGCAATGACAATCCATGGTTTGATCCTCATCGTGATTTTCCATGTAGGAGCACCCCTTTGATTCGCACCTTATTGAAAGGCGTTGGCCTTGCCTTGGCGCTTCTTGCGACCGTGGTTTTACTTCGAACGCTATTGCATGGACCAATAGAACGGGCATCTATTGATGTCGTCACGATCGAGCTGGACGAACGAGCCATCGCTTCGCGGCTGGCGGAATCCATTCGCTTTAAAACCATTTCCCACCAGAACGACGACATGCTCGATGAGTCCGCGTTTGAAGGGTTTATTGATTGGGTGACTGCGACCTACCCTCGAGTTAACTCGGAGCTCTCTCTTCAGCGCTTTGGTCTCACCCTGCTCTACAAGTGGGAAGGCACCGACTCTGACTTACAGCCCGTCCTGGTGACGGGCCACTACGACGTCGTGCCGGTGATACCGGGAACCGAAAGCGCCTGGGAGGTTCCACCCTTTGCGGGCATCATCCAAGACGGCATTATTTGGGGGCGAGGCGCGCTGGATGACAAAAGCGGTGTCGTCGGTATTTTGGAGGCCGTTACCTATCTGATTGAACAGGGGTTCAAGCCCAAACGCACCATCTATTTAAGCTTCGGTCATGATGAGGAAGTCGGGGGCCGCCAAGGAGCAGGAAAAGTTGCGGCCTATTTGAAGGATGCTGGGATCCAACTGGCTTGGAGCCTGGATGAAGGGTCCTTTTTGTTTGACGGAATGTTCCCGGGTGTTGAGCCACTCCTAGCCCCCATCAATGTCGCCGAAAAAGGTAGCGTGACGCTTGATATCGTCGCGCTCGCGCCAGGCGGCCATAGCTCCATGCCGCCAAACACCACCGCCGTTGGCAAACTCGCTGACGCCATATCTTTACTCGAAGCGAACCCAGTCCCCGGTGGACTGTCGGGGCTCAGTGCCGCGATGTTCGACGATATCAGCCGACACATGCCATTTGGGCAGCGGCTACTCTTCGCCAATGCCTGGTTATTCGAGCCGGTGATTGTCTCTGCGC
>Ga0255761_10006557_pt1 | contig 10017 bp, 7 predicted proteins | sample 071ome_29_FD_179961 | JGI IMG/M metagenome (GOLD analysis project Ga0255761, IMG submission 179961) | Coastal salt marsh microbial communities from the Groves Creek Marsh, Skidaway Island, Georgia - 071407BT metaG (version 2) | ecosystem: Environmental > Aquatic > Marine > Intertidal zone > Salt... | reverse complement strand
AGCATTTTATCGGTCTTGAAATTGAAACAAATGAGGCTGTTTTTGATTCAAATAAGGCCGACTTTATGGATTTTAGTGTTACGCAGAAGGGGAATACCCGGTTCATGTACGTACTTCCGACTTCAGAGACTCGTGCTTTATTTGAGTATACCTTATTTTCTCACAACCCTCTGAAAGAATCAGAATATGAGCAAGCTATTCATGAGTACCTCGCTTTGAAAGAGATTAAAAATTATAAGGTAATTTCTCGAGAGAAGGGGAGTATTCCTATGAGTTCGCACCCGCTTTGGCGACCTTTATCTTCACGAGTATTACCTATTGGTCTTAATGGCGGATGGGCCAAGCCCTCTACGGGTTTCGCCTTTAATAGAAGTTTGCAAAGGGTAAAGCAAATTGCTGATTGTGTAGAGAAAGACCCTGAGAGACTTCCTAGGTTGAAGTTTAAGAATCGCTTTTGGTTGTATGACCTACTATTACTAGAACTGCTTGATCGAAATAACGGAGAAGGGTCGAAGCTATTTCTACGGCTTTTTGAAAAACGTAAACCACAGTTGATTCTTCAGTTCTTAGACGAGAAAACCAGTTTTTTACAAGAGCTATCGATAATGTCGGCCAATCGACCCATCCCATTCATCAAAGCCTTTTTTAGGTGGCTTTTTAAAGGTTTCTAACCATCAATGAATTGGCAAATTGAGTTAAAAGCTCCTTTTTATTATCGGCGATACTTAATTTTTCAAGTTCTTTTAAGGCTAGCTCGGTATAGGCTTGTACCGCTTGTTTTACCGAGGCCTCGGCTCCGGTGGCTACAAATAATTTTTTAACTCGTTCGACCTTTTGTGCGGTTTGATCTTGATAGGCGAGCTCAAGCTCATTTTTTTGCTCTTCATTAGCGAGTTCAAAAGCTTTGATGTAAAGTAGTGTCTTTTTGTTCTCAATAATATCTCCACCTATTGTCTTTCCAAAATTCTCTGGAGATCCAAAGGCATCTAGATAGTCATCTTGTATTTGAAAGGCAGTACCCAGCAGTAGACCGAATTGATAAAGGTGATTCGATTCCTTTTCAGAGGCTTCACCAATTAGCGCTCCCATTTGTAAGGCACAACCCACAAGCACAGCAGTCTTATATTGAATCATTTGCAAATATTCTGATTCGGTTACATCTGTTCGCGTTTCAAAATCAACGTCGTATTGTTGTCCTTCGCAAACTTCTAGTGCAGTCTTGTTAAATAGTTTTAAAAGGGAGAAGGCCAGACTAGGGGGGTAGTTCTCAAAATATCGATAGGCTTCAATGAGCATTGCATCTCCTGAAAGAATACCCGTGTTGAGGTCCCATTTTTCGTGAATGGTAGGTTCCCCTCTTCGAAGCACAGCCTCATCCATAATATCATCATGTACTAGGGTGAAGTTGTGAAAGACTTCGATGGCTGCCGCTGCTGGCAATGCCCTCTCATGATGAACTCCATATAATTCTGCTGCTGCAAGCACTAAAGAAGGTCGAAGTCTTTTTCCTCCTAAGTTCAAAATATATTCAATCGGAGCGTATAAATTTCTAGGTTCTTTTTCGCTCGAATACGCATTTAAATAGTCAACGATTGCTTTCTGATAAGGGATAAAGGCTTCCATAGACAAGTTTTCACAAAAGTAGGAGAAAATTGGCGGTGGTCTTTTCGTTAAATAATTATTAACTCTGGAAACTTTTTTCGTTTTAAAAGTTTCCAGTATCGTATCTTTGCAGCCTTGAAAAAGGAAATTCTGCATAAAGCCACTCAAATGTTCTTGGATTTGGGCTTCAAGAGCGTTACGATGGATGATTTAGCTAAAGAACTGGCGATCTCCAAGAAGACGATCTATTCTTTTTTCGAAAACAAGTCTCACCTAGTTGAGTGTTCTACCCTTCATCTTTGTAGTACTATTAACTCTAGCATCAATCAGCTAGCGACTAAGGAACTGCATCCGATTGATGAGCTTTTTGAGGTACGTCAAATTGTTCGTCGCTTTTTGAAGAATGAAAAGAGTTCCCCTCAATATCAGCTTCAAAAATATTTCCCTGCGCTTTTTAAACGCTTGAAAGATGAGCAACTCATGATGATGAGAGATTTTTTGATGTCGAACATCAGTCGAGGAATTGAATTAGGAGTATATCGTGATGACATGAACCCTGAGATGATTTTTAGACTCTACTTTTTTACCTATTTCTCGCTCAGAGACCCTCAAGAATTTCCAGAGAAACTCTTCAATGCACAAGAGTTGATTTTTCAACATATTATCTATCATGTCAGAGGTATTGCCACAGTCAAAGGTGCAGAGTATCTCGAGACCTATTTAATTAACAATCAGGAATGAAAAAGACCTTTTTACTATTTGTCTTTTTAGTGGGTGCTTCGGCCTTTGGTCAAGAATCGATCTCTAGCTTTACCTTAGAACAAGCCGTAGATTATGCCTTAGCTGAAAATGCATCTATCAAAAATGCTGCTGCAGACCGAAAGGATGCTTTGGCTCAAAAATGGGCAACCATTGCCGCGGGACTTCCGCAGATTCAGGGTTCGGTAAATTATCAGAATCAATTAAAACAACCCGTAGCTCAGATTCCTGCTGAGTTTTTTGGTGGTGAACCTGGAACATTTTCAGAGGTGGTTTTTGGGCAACCGCAAAGTTTAAATGCAGCAGTAACTTGGAGTCAGCTCATCTTTGATGGTTCTTATGTCGTGGGGGTACAAGCGACGAGAACCTTTTTAGACTATTCACAAAACGCCTACGATAAAACGGCCTTAGAGGTTAGAGCATCAGTGGTTTCTGCCTACGCTAATGCCCTTATGGCCGCTCAAAGTGCTGAGTTACTTTCAAAGAACGTCGCTCAAATTGAGAGAAACCTTTTCGAGGCTACAGTGCTGTTGAAAAATGGGTTAGGCGAAGAAGAGACTGTTGATCAATTGCGACTTACTTTTAAAACGCTACAAAGTAATGAACGTAACGCTTACCGATTGGCTAAGATTAGCAAGCAGATGTTGAATGTGATGATGGGTAGAGAGATCAATGATCCTCTATACCTATTAGATACCCTTGAGCGCTTAGTTGGCATTGAGATGGTTTCAGATATCCCAACAGATTTTGACCTCGCTAAAAATATCGATTATCGAATAGTTCAGAATCTAACAGAGCAGCGTTCTCTTGAATTGAAATTGGCCAAAAGTAAGGCTCTACCTACGCTAAGCAGTAGCCTTAGTTTAGGAGTTAATGCTTTTGGAGATACTTTTGATTTTTTAGATCCCGATAAGAAGTATTTTAACACGGCTATTTTAGGAGTAAATCTTCAAATTCCTCTTTTTAGCTCACTCCTTAGGTCAGCAAATACGCAAAGAGCAAAGATTGCTGATTTAAAAGCTCAGAATACGAAAACAGAGACTGAGCGATTATTAGGTCTTCAGTTTGAAACCTTGACTAGTGCGCTAACTCTAGCGCGTGAGCAAGTAGTGACCACCAAAGATAATTTAGACCTCGCTCAGCGTATTGCTGATAAAAACGAAATCAAATTCAAAGAAGGTATGGCGAGTAGTTTTGAGCTTCGAGAAGCACAATTACAGCTTTTTGCTGCCCAACAAGAGTATCTATCTGCTCTCGTTTCGGTAGTTACTTCGCATACTGATTTAGCAAACTTTTTAAACGAATCGCTTTAATTACCTATTATGAAATCAACTATTTGGACTTTACTATTAACGCTGGGTCTTATTAGCGTTTCTTGTCAATCAAAATCGTCAGCTTCTATAGATGAGCTTGTCGCTTCAAGCGATGAAGCTCTTTTACGAGCAAAGCGTACCGAGCTATCTGCTGAGCGTAATCTGATCGATGCTGATATTAAGCGATTAGATGTTGTTATTGCTTCTCTCGATAAGTCAGCAAGCTTGCCACTTGTTGCTACCTATGAAGTTACTCCACAAGAGTTTAATCACTTCACCTCTTTTCAAGGTACGGTCAAGACGATGAAAAACATCAATGTATATCCCGAAATGCCTGGCCAATTATTAGATGTGATGGTCGTTGAGGGGCAGAAGGTAGAAAAGGATCAGGTGCTTGCTCGAATTGATGACGGCGGGCTCTTGGCACAGCTTGCGCAAGCAAAATCTCAACTACTACTTGCAGAAACAGTTTACAATCGTCAAGAGCGTCTTTGGTCACAAAATATTGGATCTGAAATTCAATTTCTTCAGGCTAAAACCCAATTTGAATCAGCAGAAAAAGCCGTTGATGCTTTGAGTCTTCAAGCAGAGAAATCGGTAGTTCGTGCTCCTTTCGACGGAACCGTTGATCAGATTTTTAAGGAACCAGGAACTATCGTTGCCCCAGGTATAGGTTCAGAATTATTTCGAGTAGTAAATATTGATGAGGTTTATGTTGAGGTTGACGTGCCTGAGACTCACATTACCTCTATCAGTGAGGACTCTAAAGTTCAAGTGAGTTTACCAGCCATTGGTGAAAATATTAGTGCGAAAATCGCAAGAGTTAGCAAGGTAATCAATCCAAGTAACCGTTCATTTACGGTTGAGATTCCACTTAAAAACAAAAGCGGTTTCATTAGACCTAATTTAATGGCTTCGGTAGCAATCAACGATTACTCGAATCAGTCAGCAATCATGATTCCTCAATCAGTGGTCTCAGAAAATGCGGAGGGTCAGCAGTATTGTTTTGCTCTCGAAAAGTCAGCTAAAGGATATGTTGCAAAGCGCTTAATTATTGAAACTGGAAAGACTTCAGAGGATTTTATTGAAGTGTTAGATGGGGTTGAAAATGGAGCGCTACTTATAACTGAGGGCGCAAAAAAGGTTTCAGATAATCAACCTGTAAAGTGGTTAAACTAGTTAGTGATGAATAAAGCATCGAAAAACGCAAATAAAGAATATCGCTTAGCTTCTTGGGCGATAGATAATCCTACGATTATCTATGTATTAATCGCCCTTTTCTTTACGGTTGGTCTTGCTTCTTATTTTGCTATGCCACGGGAAGAATTTCCTGAGGTTATAGAGACCAAGATTTATGTAAGTACAGTTTACCCAGGTAATACGGCTGAAGATATTGAGCGACTAGTAATCGATCCCTTAGAAGACCGAATTAAGAATATCTCAAACGTAACCAAATTCACGAGTACTTCGCAAGAAGACTACGGGATGATTATGGTAGAATTTGAAGAGTCGGTAACTATAGCTGAAGCAAAGGTTCGTGTACAAAATGAGGTAGATGTTGAGAAGGCAAGTGAAGATTGGCCGGTTTTTAATGGAGCAAAAGTTGAACCCAATGTTTTCGACCTAAATATTGCAGAATCTCAGCCCATCATGAATGTGAATCTCAAAGGAGATTATACGACAGAGCAGCTAAAATCTTATGCCGAGTACTTAGAAGATGCTATTGAAGATCTTCCGCAAATTAAAGAGGTTGATATTCGAGGAGCTCAGGATAAAGAGGTAGAAATAGCTGTAGATGTGTATAAGATGATGGCATCGAAGGTTAGTTTTAATGATGTTCTCGGAGCGATTGCTAACGGTAATATGACCCTCTCTGCAGGTAATATGGTTTCTAGTGGTCAGCGAAGAACGATCAGAATTTTAGGTGAAATTGAAGATCCTTCAGAGCTTGAAAACTTTGTAGTTAAGGCCGAAAATGGCTCGGTTTATCTTAGAGACATTGCAGAGGTAAGCTTTAAAGAGGAGGAACGAACTACCTATGCTAGAGAGTCTCAAAAGCGTGTTGTGATGCTCGATGTGAAAAAGCGATCGGGTCAAAATGCAGTAGATGCTGCCCAGCAGATTTACGATATTATTGATGATGCTAGAGCGAATGTTCTACCGTCAGATCTAGAGGTTACCATTACTAGTGACACCTCTGCTACTACTATTAATCAAGTGGATGACTTGGTCAACAACATCATCTTTGGGGTGATTCTAGTAGTTGCAGTGCTCATGTTCTTCTTAGGGTTTAGAAATGCACTTTTCGTCGGGTTTGCTATACCGATGTCGATGTTTATTTCGTTTATGATTTTGAGTGCTCTTGGTTATACGCTCAATACGATGATCCTGTTTGGTCTTATCATGGGACTTGGGATGCTAGTAGATAATGGTGTGGTGGTAGTAGAAAATGTCTACCGACTAATGGACACCGAGAAGATGTCGCGTATTGAGGCAGCTAAAAAAGGAATTGGAGAAATCGCTATACCTATTATTATTTCAACCGCTACCACGGTAGCAGCCTTTGTACCATTAGGTACTTGGCCAGGAGTAATGGGGCAATTCATGATATTCTTCCCGATCACTTTATCGGTGGTTCTGGGCTCATCACTTTTCGTTGCGATCTTCATGAACTCGATGTTAGTTTCTCAGTTCATGGTGGTGGGAGAGAAGCCACTTCCAACCAAGTTTTTGTTGAAATTAACAGCCATTTTTATTCCGATCGGATTGTTTATCATTCTAATTGGAGGAGCGGTTAGTGGATTTGGATCACTAATAATCGCCACTGTTCTACTTATGTGGGCTTACAAAGGATTCCTTTATAAGGCTACTCTTCGCTTTCAGAATAATGCGTTAGTTCGTCTAGAGAACTTCTACGAACGACAGTTAAAGGTTGCCCTCCGCGGAAGAAATGTGTATTACTACTTCCTTGCTACTACGTTACTTCTTATTGTTGCGTTTATGGGGTTTGGTGCTTCAATCGGAATGGGTAGAACCAAAATTGAATTCTTTCCGGATAATACTCCGAAACAGGTAATTATTTACATCGAATATCCGCAAGGAACCGATATTGAGAAGACCAACGAGCTTACCAAGTCAATTGAAGAGCGCGTCTACGCTATTGTTAATGACCCGATTTATCAAATCGAAGGCAAGAACGCTCTAGTTGAAACTGCTATCGCTCAAGTGGGTAAGGGTGCAGAAAACCCTTTTACTGAAGGAGGCTCTGCCGCAGAAATGCCACACAGAGGTAAACTGGTTATTCAGATGCGTGAGTTTAAGGAGCGTCACGGTTTAGATAGTGAAGCTCTTAGAAAAAGAATTCAAGAAGCACTGGCTGGTATTTATCCAGGTGTGATTATCTCTGTTGAGAAAGATCCGACGGGTCCAACTACTGGATACCCTGTAAATATTGAGGTTCAAGGTGATGATTATGATGAGCTAATGGCTTTAGGTACTCAGATGAAGAATTTCATCAATGAGAAGAGTATTGATGGAATGGAGGGAATTAAATTAGATGTGACCAAAGATAAGCCGGCTTTAGAAGTTTATGTAGATCGAAAAAAAGCAGGCGAATTAGGCGTTGCTGTTGCTCAAGTGGGTCTTCAACTTCGTCGATCGTTATTTGGTGAAAAGGCAGGTATTTACAAAGAAAATGGAGAGGACTATGATATCAATGTTCGCTTCAATAAAGATCTGAAATATGATAAGAGTGCCCTTTTTGAACAACGAATCATATTCAGAGATCCTGCTACCGGGCAAATTAAAGAGGTTCCAGTCTCTGCGGTTGCTAGTGCGAGAAACACTTCAGGATTCTCTTCGATCAAGCATAAGAATGGGAAACGAGTAATTACTCTTTATTCAGCCTTAACTCCTGGTGGCAATGCAACTGAGATTGTCGATCAGATTCAAAAAGAGATGCAGTCGTTCGGAGATCTTCCTGACGGCGTTACCATTGACTACACGGGACAAATTGAGGAGCAAAATAAGCAGCAGTCTTTCTTGATGGGAGCATTCTTCACCGGGTTGGCGCTAATTTTCTTTATTCTCATCTTTCAGTTTAGTGGGATCTCGAAGCCACTGATTATAATGATTGCAATCTTCTTAAGTCTCATTGGCGTTTTCGGAGGGCTGATGGTCACTGGTTGGCCTTTTGTAATTATGATGACGATGATGGGGATTATTGCCCTTGCAGGTATTGTGGTAAACAATGGGGTGGTGCTTCTAGATTACACCCAGATTCTCATAGATCGAAAGCTTACTGAATTAGGGGTAGATGAAAAGACCTTGTTAGATCGTGAAACATTGACCTCAATTGTGATAAGTGGTGGGAAGGCCAGACTTCGTCCCGTATTACTAACCGCAATTACTACGGTTCTGGGCCTAGTGCCGCTAGCCATTGGATTAAATATCAATTTCATTACGATGTTCACTCGATTTGATCCACAAGTTTACGTCGGAGGAGACAATGTTATTTTCTGGGGACCACTAGCTTGGACCGTAATTTTCGGTCTTGTGGTAGCTACCTTCTTAACATTAATTATTGTGCCGGTATTGTATCACATTACCTATCGTATGAAATGGGCGATCTTTAAGAGTCGCAGAATATCTTAAATAAAAAAGCCCGGTTCATCCGGGCTTTTTTTTGAACTTAAATCTTGGTGTTTAATCGTTAAGTAGAGCATATCCATCTTTACTGATGGCATGACTTACTAATTGATTGTTCGAGTAATTCGCAATACGAATTCCTTCACTGGTTAAGAAGAACCAAGTTCCTTCTCTCTTTCCATCTACATAGGTTCCTTTGGCAATCACGTGCCCGTCGGTGTCGAATTGTTTCCAAACACCTACTGGTTTCTTGTCTTTCAGGTATCCCTGCTGGGCAATCATCCCATTTGCATGACGATACGTTATTTCAACTGAATCGCCATTTGATTTAGTGTCATAACTTACAGACTCCACCTTCCCGGTTTTTTCTGAAGCTTTCACTTGCGCCGTAGATACTGATACTCCTAGCATCAATAAACCTAAAAATAGTGCGTTTTTCATATGGCTTTGATTTTATGTTTACAAAAAGTTAACAATAAATTTACAAACAAACGGATTATTGTTAACATTAAATTTACATTGGACGATTTTGATTACAATAGAGGCTTGAATCAAATGCCGTTCGTATTTTTGCCAAGCACTATTTTCATTGTCCTAGTGCCCTATTGATTATGTTTAGAACTGTTGACTGTGGCGCCCTTCGCGCATCGGATGTAAATAAAGAAGTTGTCTTATCAGGTTGGATTTCTAAGATCAGAGACAAAGGTTTTGTGCTCTGGATCGATTTGAGAGATCGATACGGTATCACTCAATTGGTTTTAGATGAGGAACGCACTGATTCTGCTTTACTAGATAAGGCTAGAGATTTAGGAAGAGAATGCGTAATTCAAGCTAAGGGTACGGTAATTGAGCGCAGTTCAGAAAACCCAAATCTAGCTACTGGTGCAGTAGAAGTATTGGTTAATGAATTAAGCGTGCTTAATACAGCAAAACTTCCTCCGTTTACTATTGAAGATCAGACGGATGGTGGTGATGAACTTCGTATGAAGTATCGCTATCTTGACATTCGTCGTAACCCAGTGAAAAACAATCTAATCTTCAGACATAAGATTAGTATGCTGGTTCGAAACTACCTCTCGTCTAAAGGATTTATAGAAGTAGAGACCCCATATCTTATTAAGTCTACACCTGAAGGTGCGCGTGATTTCTTGGTTCCCAGTCGAATGAATCCGGAGCAATTTTATGCGCTTCCACAGTCACCTCAAACGTTTAAACAATTGCTTATGGTTGGCGGAATGGATAAGTATTTTCAGATCGTCAAATGTTTTAGAGATGAGGATTTAAGGGCAGACCGACAGCCTGAATTTACTCAGATTGATTGTGAAATGTCTTTTGTTACCCAAGATGATGTGCTAAATACTTTCGAAGGTTTAACAGCTCATTTATTGAAAGAGGTACATGGGGTAAATACCGGTAAATTCCCGGTAATGAGTTATGATGAGGCGATGGAACGTTATGGTAATGACAAGCCAGATATTCGATTTGGGATGGAGCTCACTAATCTTAATGAAGTTGCACAACATAAAGATTTTCAGGTATTCAATGGCGCCGAGTATGTAGTTGGTATTGCGGTTCCTGGGGCGAATACCTATACACGTAAAGAAATCGATGCTCTAATTGATTGGGTGAAAAGACCGCAAATTGGAGCGAAAGGCTTAGTTTATGTTCGCTGCAATGAAGACGGAACGTTTAAGTC
>Ga0255761_10006549_pt1 | contig 10027 bp, 10 predicted proteins | sample 071ome_29_FD_179961 | JGI IMG/M metagenome (GOLD analysis project Ga0255761, IMG submission 179961) | Coastal salt marsh microbial communities from the Groves Creek Marsh, Skidaway Island, Georgia - 071407BT metaG (version 2) | ecosystem: Environmental > Aquatic > Marine > Intertidal zone >... | reverse complement strand
TGGACTATCAAATCTCGAATCATCTTTGGATAGATCAGAACCGGTTCAACGTCGTCTTTACCAGAATTGTCAATGACAAAATTCAGCAGATTGCTCTCCGCTTGGAAATGCCGAAGAATGAGAACGTTGGCCTCGGGTCGCACGAAGTACTTCATGAAGAAACAGATTTGCCACTGCAAAAATCCGTGAGCCTTGAATTGAATCGGTAGTAGGCGCTTGATGTAGTAAGTGATGTGCAAGGTGATGGTCAACAAGATGCGCAATGTGGGAAGGATGATAATGCGCAACGGGTTCTGCAAGTCCTTCAACCAATATTCCTTGGCGACATCGTCCAAGGGCAAACTTCCGTCACCGGTCAAGGCATCGGAAAGCGTGGCCGGCATACGACCGTGATTTCCCGCCATCATCTTGGCACGCTTTCGAGCTGCGCGCCGCTGCTTTCTTGTCATGGGTTGTTCACTCGAGATCATGGTTTAATTCCTCCAATTGCAATCGGTAGAGTCGGGCCACCACCTGCGCTGTTTTCACGATGGCTTTGGTGGTTACTTCATCCACACAGACTTCATCTAATGTTCTATAGAAACGCTGCATATGCTCACTGTCGTTGTGTCCGTGATAGGTCATGAACCGGGTTGAATCCTCCCCAAGTCCGGTGAGTTCGTGAATACGCTCAGCCCAAGAGCGGGCCATTTTCTCGCCCAAACCTTCGATGATCCACATCGCCCCCAGCAAGTCCACTGGATTGTTTCGTGAGGCACGGTACATCAAGAAGCCATGAAGGGCTTCTGAACCGACGTTTCGCTCCATGCCAAGAATGTCTTCCAATCGTCCACCCGAAGCGACGTAGTCCTTTTCCAACAATTCGTAATCGCGATGCTCGTCCACGGCATGGGCAATCACGGTTGACCGAATCTCAGCATGGTGGCGGTCAAAACTGCTCGCCGTTCGGGTAATCCATCTTGAGCCCTCAATCACCTGTTGACGCAGGTTGCGTAGCAGGCAGAGGTGGTCCTCAACCGTGTAGGTGCCCAAGTCCAGGCGACGCAGAAGCGGTACGGTTGACAAGTCTCGCTCAAAGCCCAACCACACGCGTAGCAATTGTTGCAGGCATATCTGAGCATTTGAATTCATGACGGGAACGTCATCTCCTCCCTTCACATCGTTCGATCCTTGTACACCTTCGACCAATATTTCACCATCGTTCATTGTTTCACCACCGTGAGTTGCATGTAGGTCGTGTTGAAACGACCACTTTCAGGAACAAAACAGAGGATGCAGTCACCTTCCTTGATGGTGACTTCATCGGTTCGGAGGAACTCATCGATCATAATAAACAACGAGGCTGCGCCAGTGTTCCCTCGCGTGTAAAGGTTGGTCCACCAACGATCCTCAGGAATACCCACGCCTGCGGCGTCCAACATCTCGAGAATTTTACTTCGGAAGTGATGACTGGAATAGTGGCAGAGGAAGTGGTCAATTTTTGCAGGTTCGCTGACGCCCTCCTGAACCAAACGCAAGTAGCCGTCAACGCCCATCCGAATGATGTTGTCCAATAAGCGAACCTCTTGACGAAGAAGCAGTGCACCGGCCCGCTCTGCATCTGCATAGGTATCGTAATCCTGCCATGTGCGCTCGTCTCCCGGATGACCTGCCGAACCAACGCTCATGCAGGTTGGAAGAGCGTGTGCGTGTGAGAAACCGCGAACCCAATCGATGCGTAGACTGTACCCCTTGGGTGCTGGAGTGGACTGAAGTAGAAGGGCACCAGCGCCATCGGAGAGCATCCAACGAAGGAATTCCGTGTTGAAATCGATTCGCTTGGCGGCAAACGTGGATTCAGTCGCTGCCTCGTATCGTTGTTTCTTGAGCAAACGACTTGAGAGTTCACTTGACACCACCACGGCTGCGTCGTGGTCACCAACCCTCAGGCTGTTGTAGGCCGCTTTGAGGGCCATCATGGAAGAGGAACAAATGCCGTGGGTGGTCAAGATTTCAATGGCCGGCAATCCAAGGTTGGCTTGAACCATACTCGCCATGCCGGGGGCTGGAAGGTCTCCCTGAGTTGAAGCGACGGCTAACAAGCCGACTCCTTGCCGGTCGAGGTAGGCTCGGTCAAGGCATTGTTCGGCAGCAGAGGAGGCCATCTCGGTGTTCGAATGGGTCGTTTGTTGATCAGCATTGATGGCATAATGCCGTGTTTGAATCTTGTTCGCATGTTGGATTTGAACCCGGAGGGACGATGGCTGGCCGTTGACCATACCAAGAATGCCCTCGACCTCTCCATTAGAAATCGGTGGCCCGGGCAGGAATACACCCGTGCTCGTGATGTACACACTCATGGATTCACCTGGGGTTTTCCGTGCTCTTTTTCATAACTGTAGCAGCGCCACCATTCTTGCACATAAGGGAAGACAACAAAGATGGCCATCACGACCATGTAGGTCAGGGCGTAGTTGCCCGAGGCACCGAGTGGCTCTTCACGCCACTGAATGGTAAATCCGCCACCCCAATTCAGCGTGACTGTATCCAGAAAGACTTCCCATTTCCGCACAATGATCAGCAAGATGAGGAAAAACGGTAATGTGGCAAGGTAATTGTGTGCATGCACTTCCCAAATGGAAATTTCTCGCTTCCCCGTAGCGTAGTGCACATCGTAGTGAGCAACAAGTTCGTGAGCAATGAGGGCTGCGAAACACAACAACATGATGAGAACGTTGACCTCGAACAGGAGTGAAAGGACGACTGGAATGCAAATTTGCACCCCCATCAAACAATGCACATAGGCTTCATGAAGACCCGATGTTTTCTCGATATCGGTGTTCCGATGGCACCACCAGTCGAGCATGCCAGCAATCCCCCAGAGAGGGAGCAACACGTAGAGCATGATGTTGAGAACAAGGGTTGCTTCATCCATGGTCTTCAGGCCTCAGTTAGAAGAACCCCTTCTTCTCTAAAAAGAATTCACCGACAGGGCAGGGATTGTCACCCCTGCGCTGATGCAACCTTCACCGTCGAACGATCAACTGCCGCACATCAAACAGTCATCCGGACTGTCGAGGCTGCAGGCGATGGCGTCCAAACTGTCCACGTCTTCTGCTCGGTCAGCAAGACCGCCAACGGTTTGGTCTTCCTTGTCCGAGGCTTCAACCGTGAACTGAATGGCGTCTGCAGCGGCCTTGGTTCGGAGGTAGTACATCCCGGTCTTCAGGCCCTGTCGCCATCCGTAAAAGTGCATCGAGGTCACCTTGGCGGGGTTGGCGTCCACCATGTGGATGTTCAACGATTGGCTTTGGTCAATGTATGCACCTCGGTCGGCGGCCATGTCAAGGACGTGACGCTGCTTGATTTCCCACGTGGTCTTGTAGAGGTCGCGAATGTGCTCAGGAATGCGTTGAATTCCTTGGATGGACCCCTTGTGACGCAAGATGTCGTCTTTCATCTCAAGGCTCCACATGTCCTCGTCGATGAGGTCGCGCACGAGGTGCTTGTTCAACACCACGAATTCGCCGGAGAGGGTGCGACGAACGTAGAGGTTGGAGGTGAAGGCTTCGAAGCACTCGTTGTTGCCCAAGATTTGGGAGGTTGAGGCGGTCGGCATGGGAGCGAGGAGCAGGGAGTTCCGCATGCCCTTGTCGATGATCTCGGCCTTGAGCGAATCCCAATCCCAGCGACCGCTGTGCTCGTTCATGCCCCAGAGGTCAAACTGAAGTTGACCTTGGCTGGCGGGCGAGCCTTCGAACGTCGAGTACGGGCCTTCCGCAACAGCGGCGTCTTTCGAAGCGGTGCAGGCTGCGAAGTAGATGGTTTCGAAGATCTCTTTGTTCAATGCCCGGGCTCCTTCACTCTCGAAGGGCAACTTCAGCATGGCAAACACGTCGGCCAAGCCTTGAACACCCAACCCGATGGGGCGATGGCGCATGTTTGAGTTCCGAGCCTCTTCAACAGGGTAGTAGTTGACGTCGATAACACGGTTCAAGTTGCCCGTGGCGTGGTAGGTCACGTCGTAGAGAAGTTGGTGGTCAAATTCGCCTGCACTGGTGTTCACGAACTTGGGCAGAGCGATGGAGGCGAGGTTGCAAACCGCTACCTCGTCCTTGGCCGTGTATTCCATGATCTCCGTGCAAAGGTTGGAGGAGCGGATGGTACCGAGGTTCTTTTGGTTGGATTTCTCGTTGGCTGCATCTTTGTAGAGCATGTAAGGGGTCCCGGTCTCGATTTGAGCTTCCACGATCTTGTCCCACACCACACGGGCAGGGAGGGTTTCTCGGGCCAAACCTCGGCGTTCATAGTCTTCGAACATGGCCTTGAATTCGGCACCGTAGACGTCCTGCAAACCGGGGCACTCGTTGGGGCAGAAGAAGGACCAGTCGGCGTTGTTCTCCACGCGTTCCATGAACAAATCGGGCGTCCACATGGCGTAGAAGAGGTCGCGGGCTCGCATCTCTTCCTTTCCGTGGTTCTTCTTCAAGTCGAGGAACGCCAAGATATCCGGGTGCCAGGGCTCCAAGTAAACGGCGATGGAACCCTTGCGCTTGCCGCCGCCTTGGTCGACGTAACGAGCGGTGTCGTTGAAGACGCGAAGCATGGGGACGATGCCGTTCGAGGTGCCGTTGGTTCCCTTGATGTAGGAGCCTTTGGAGCGAACGTGGTGGATCGAGAGACCGATGCCACCGGCGGATTTCGAAATCAACGCACATTGCTTGAGCGTGTCGTAGATGCCATCAAGCGAATCGTCCTGCATCGTGAGCAGGAAGCAGGAGGACATCTGGGGCATGGGGGTGCCCGAGTTGAACAGGGTTGGCGTTGCGTGCGTGAAGTAGCCTTGGCTCATCAGGTCGTAGGTCTTCAGCGCCTTCTCGATGTTGCCGTGGTGAATACCGACGGCGACCCGCATCAACATGTGTTGAGGGCGCTCGGCCACCACGCCGTTGAGCTTGAGCAGGTAGGAGCGCTCCAAGGTCTTGAAACCGAAGTAGTCGTAGGCGTGGTCGCGAGTGTAGTCGATGTGCGCATTGAGCACGTCGGCGTTGGCCATGATGATATCGTAGACCTCTTGGGAGATGAGCGGAGCGTGCTTGTTGGACTCTGGGTCGATGTACTCGCGCAGGTCGGTGATGACGTCGGTGAACACGTCTTTGGTGGAGCGATGAAGATCGTCCACGCAGATGCGCGCCGCCAAACGGCTGTAGTCGGGGTGATGGGAGGCGAGGGAGGCTGCCGTCTCGGCGGCGAGTTGGTCCAATTCCCTCGTCGTGACGCCGTCGTAAAGACCCTCGATGGTCAACTTCGTCACGTGCCCGGGGTCAACCCAGGTCTCGTCCAGACCCTCGGCAAGCGTCACCAACTTTTCGTGGATGGCATCAAACCGTACATCTTCTCGCTCGCCTTTTCGATTCACAACTTGCATAGCCATACTTCATCCTCCGGTGTTCATTTGAGTGCGTGATATCTTTCTTTGTTCGCGTACGGTTCAAAAGTCTTCGTCCACGGAAAATCGCTGTTGGACGCTTCCCAAGGAGGCGCTTTCCATCACGCCGGCCTTCTGGTATTCGGCCACGCGCTTCTCGAAGAAGTTCGTCTTGCCCTGCATGGAGATCATCTCCATCCACGGGAAGGGGTTGCCGACGTTGTAGATCTTGGAGCAGTTGAGTTGCACCAGGAGGCGGTCAGCCACGAACTGAATGTACTGCTTCATCAGGTCGGCGTTCATGCCGATGAGGTTGACCGGGAGCGCCTGCGTGACGAATTCAATTTCGATGTCGACCGCTTCAGCGATAACGCGGCGGATGACGTTCTCGCCGGCGCCGCGAAGCAACTTGTTGTGCAACAAGCAGGCGAAGTCGCAGTGAAGACCCTCGTCGCGAGAGATGAGTTCGTTCGAGAAGGTCAGGCCGGGCATCAAGCCGCGCTTCTTGAGCCAAAAGATGGCGCAGAAGGAGCCCGAGAAGAAGATGCCTTCAACCGCTGCAAAGGCGACCAAGCGTTCGGCGAAGGAGCCGCGCTTGCGGGACAACCAACGCATGGCCCATTGCCCCTTCTTCTGGACGGACGGCACGGTCTCGAGGGCTTTGAAGAGGTGATCCTTCTCTTTCTCGTCTTCGATGTAGGTGTCGATAAGCAGGGAGTACGTCTCTGCGTGGATGTTCTCCATCATGATTTGGAACCCGTAGAAGGCTCGAGCTTCGGGCCAGCAGACTTCGTTGGAGAAGTTCATGACGAGGTTCTCGTTGACGATGCCGTCGCTTGCGGCGAAGAACGCGAGAATGTGCTTGACGAAGTGCTGCTCGTCCTTGTTGAGGTTTTTCCAGTCTTTGAGGTCCTCGGCAAGGTCGATCTCTTCAGCGGTCCAGAACGAGGCTTGTTCCTGCTTGTACATGGCCCAGATGTCGTCATGTTGGATGGGGAAAAGAACGAAGCGGTCGAGGTTCTCCTGGAGCATGGGCTCAACATGCTCGCTGCTCAAATCGATGTCCATGTTGTCGTCTTTGCTGTGCTCAATGACCATATCAAAACCCCCGGGTGTTCTCCAACGCGCTGGATTTTGTTTGCCCTTCTCGGATGCCTATAATATATGCCCCCCCGGCGAGATTAAAGTGAACGATTTTTTCACCCTTTACAACGGTTTCAAACTTCAACGCAGTACGCCGAACACGTCGCTCGCCAAACGGTGTTAAAAAACAACTCCTTTTTCTACAAAACATTCCAAAATCACCTTGTTTTCCACTGGAGCCTCAAGTCAACAAAATCTTACATTATCCCAACAGTCAAAAAGGGATGTATCTTGAGTAAGGACATGGACCGAATTTCGTTGGAAATCCCCTTCGCCCGGCTTGACGACCGAGCCGTCCTGCCAACCCAAGGTTCGGCCCAAGCAGCGGGCTGGGATTTGTACGCCATCGAAGACACCGTGGTGCCCAAAGGCGAGAGCGTTCTCATCGCCACGGGCTGGGCGGCGGCCATCCCCGAAGGCTGGGAAGGACAAATCCGATGCCGCTCTTCCTTGGGAAAGAAGGGCATGATCATGCCCAACGGCCTGGGCACCATCGATTCGGATTACCGAGGCGAACTGAAAGTGTTGGCAACCTGGATTGGCGAGGGTGATGCCTTCACCGTCAAGGCAGGCGAGCGGGTGGCCCAACTGTTGTTTGCACCCGTCCCGCTGGTCACGCTCGTGGAAACCACCATGGAAGGGCTTGACCGTACCGAGCGAGGCGAGGGCGGCTTTGGCTCCTCGGGCCGATGAGAGCGTGACGGGGATGCTGGACGTCCGCATACTCGGAACCGTCCCGTACGGGGAGGCTGAGGCGTTGATGAAGCAACTTCAGCAACAACGGATCGAGGACGAAATCCCCGATACCTTGCTCGTCCTCTCCCACCCAGAGGTCGTGACCGTTGGCCCTCGCGCCCGCAACGACGGCATCCAAGCTCCCCCCGGTTACGAAACCGTAGCGGTTGACCGTGGCGGCGGCCTGACCTGGCACGGGCCCGGCCAAATCGTGGGCTATCCTGTGTTCAAGTGGGGCGAACGAGAGGGCGAGGCCTCGGTAGCGGAGATCATCACCATCATCGAAGGCTGGCTCATCGACACCTTGGCCAGCTTTGGGGTGAACGGCGAGCGCGATGAACGCATGCAGGGCGTCTGGGTGGACGGTCGCAAGGTGTGCAGCATTGGCCTCTCCTTCCTGCGTTGGGTCAGTCGACACGGTTTCTCGGTCAACCTCAGCACGCCCCCGGGGCGAGTCGAAGACGTTGCAGGGTGCGGCCTTGCTGCGGACACCACGACCTCGCTTGCCCATCTCGGCTATGAGGTCGAGGCAGAAGCCTTTGTCCAAGCTCTCCTTCCGGTTGTGCGCTCAACCCTGGAGGCATGAATGCAGAGCGTATCTTCGTTCCAGCTGTTTTCGCCACAGGGACCTCATCGGAGAAATCGCTAACAAGCACCCCGTGGGAAGGTTGTACATGGACGAAGAACCTGACCCGGACATTGGCAGCGTCGTTGGATTCCAAACTGACGACATGATGTACATTGCCACCATCATCAGCATCGATGATGACACCGATCAGTTCACCGTCCGCACCGAGGATGGGCAGGAACTCACGGGTCCTTGGAGCGCTGCTTTTCCGGACCCAGAGAAAAGAATGGACGAATTGAACGACCGCTACGAGCCCTTGGGTGGCGGAACGTTCCGGGAAAAACCACGTGAGGCGAGGTCGAAGTGGACCCCAGTACCCGATCCAAGCTGGCGTGCCGTCGCCCTCACTGCGGGTGGCATCGGGGGTGTCGTTTTGGCCATTGCAATTGTCATCACGGTCACCTCGTTCGGCGCCATCCTGACCCAAATTGATTCTGGGAACTGGAACGAGGTCGAAGGTGATGTGGTGGAAGCCTACGAAGGTGAGGATTGCTCATCCAACCAAAATGACCCATCCAACCAAAATAACCAACCAAGTTGCACCTCCTATACGGCAGTCACGGTGGCGTACACCTACGAGGGTAAAAATTACACAACGCAAGATTACAATGCATTCGGCGATAATTGGGTAAACACTGCGGAGCATTGGCAGAACAAGGCCTCTGTATCCGTATATGTCAATCCGGAACAGCCTTCTCAGGCTTTTCATGTCCAAGGATGGGACGGCGTCCTCGAAGAGGCGTCTGTTCTCTTTGTCGTTGCAGGCATCGGTCTCGGAGGCTATTTGTTGGTATTCGTACCGGTATGGTTTGTTTACGCCAAGATTCAACGCATCTCTGGAATCGAAGCCCCCGGTCAAAAGAAGGTGGAAAAACCCGCTGGAGACGAAAGCCCGAGGGAAGAGAAGTTCTGGTAACCGCAAAAGCGGTTACTCCTCCGAAAGTGAAGGCGGCCGGCTCGACCAAATCGCCCACGTCCCCGTGGCACTCGCCACAAGGCGTTCACCGACCTTGACCTCCCCAGCCAAGTGCGCCACGTGCTTGCCACGGCGCACGACGCGCCCTTCAGCGACCAGGCGTTCGCCGGGCCGTGCAGCAGCGAGAAAACTGGTTGACAGTTGGGTGGTGGCGCACCATTCCTCAACCCGAAGCGAGGCAACCAGAGCACTGCCAAGCGCCGAATCGAGCATCACCATGTGAATCCCTCCGTGGGCGACACCTCCCTTGTTGAGGTGGTCCTCGGTGAGCGTTAACTCAAGGCGGGAGGCTCCCGGGGTCCAAAGGGTCCGCTCAACGCCCAGTTCAGCCATGAAGCCCGAAGGTTCGGGAGGCGAGGACAGCGTCACGAAGCCATCACCCCGACGACCTTGACCAAGATGCGTTTGTTGCGCTGACCGTCAAATTCCGCATAGTGAATCTGCTCCCAGGTTCCCAGGTGCAAGCGCCCGTCTCGCACCGGCATCGTGACCTGCTGACCCAACAATTGCCGCTTGAGGTGGGCATCCCCGTTGTCCTCCCCCGTGCGGTGGTGGTGGTATTCTTCGCCGGCGCGCCCTTCGCTGCCGTAGAAAGGGGCCAGTTTCTCGAGCCAGGTCATGATGTCGTGGTGCAAGCCGTATTCGAGGTCGTTGACGTAGCACGACGCCGTGATGTGCATCGGGTTGACGAGCACCAGGCCGTCGACGATGCCGCTCTCTGCGACGATGCGTTCGACGTCTCGGGTGATGCAGACGATTTCGTAGCGCTTTTCGGTGTTGATGTGCAATTCTTCCACGTACGTGGCGGCGGTTCCGGTGACGAGCGTTCCCATGGCGGTGCTTTTGCTACGCGGTCAAAGAACCCATTGGAGCAAATCAAGCCTTCATAAGATGCCCTTCCGCTCCCCGTGTCATGCGCTCCTTGCTGGTGGTCCTTGCCCTGGCACTGCTGGCCACGCCGCTTGCGAGCGCCGAAACCTACCGGATTTCGGGCCAAGCCACCTACAGCGACAACACACCGGTGATGCTTCGGGACGTTTACATTGAATGCCCTCAAGGCGAAGTGGACTGCTATCACTTCCGGGGGTCAACCGCCATCACCGATATCAACGGCCGCTACCTGATTTCCTTTGAAGTG
>Ga0255761_10006547_pt1 | contig 10028 bp, 8 predicted proteins | sample 071ome_29_FD_179961 | JGI IMG/M metagenome (GOLD analysis project Ga0255761, IMG submission 179961) | Coastal salt marsh microbial communities from the Groves Creek Marsh, Skidaway Island, Georgia - 071407BT metaG (version 2) | ecosystem: Environmental > Aquatic > Marine > Intertidal zone > Salt... | reverse complement strand
TTTCTGGTTCGTAAAAAAAACTTGCATCATTTAACACATATTTATCTAGTGAGTCTCTTAATTTTGCATAATCATCTGAGTCAGCTGGAAAAATACTTGAAAAAACTGTTGGTTGAGGTTCTTTATATCCAGATACAATAATGGGATTTTCATCAGCTGCTTCAACCAAAGTATCGCCTACTCTTATTTGAGAAAGATCTTTAGCTCCTGTAATAATATAACCGACCTCTCCAACGTTTAAAACATCTGTTTTGTTAAATCCAAGATCAAAATAACCAATTTCAGTTGGTTCGAATTCATATTTTGAATTTACTAACTTTAATTTTTGATTAGATTCAATACTATTTCCAAAAACCCTGACTGACGCAACAACACCTCTATATGAATCAAAAAATGAATCAAAAATAAGTGCATTGGTTTTATCAGCTTTAGAAACCGGTGGTGAAATTAAAGATGGAATATTATCTAGAAGGTGCTCTACTCCTATTCCATCTTTGGCAGAGATTTCAAAAATCTCTTCTTCTTTAGACCCTATTAGGTTAAAAATCTGTTTTTTTACTGATTTAACTTCAGCATCAATAGAATCTATTTTATTTAAAACTGGTATGATATCTAATCCAGCTTCAATTGCAGCATATGAATGTGCAAATGTTTGTGCTTGAATTCCTTGAGTAGCATCTACAAGTAATATAGCACCGTCGCATGCAATTAGTGCTCGTGAGACTTCATATGAAAAATCTACGTGTCCTGGTGTGTCAATTAGATTTATTATTAAATCATCAAATTTTAGTCTGATTGGCTGAGATTTAATTGTAATTCCTTTTTCACGCTCCAAGTCCATACTGTCTAGGATTTGGTCGTTATGTTTACCAGGTTCAATTAATCCAGCTATTTCAATTAATCTATCAGCTAATGTTGATTTACCATGATCTACATGGGCAATAATTGAAATATTTCTTATATTTTTATTATCTAACATCTCTTTTAAGTTAATATCTTATATACCGAAAGGTTTTACATGGCTAATATTAAATCACAAAAAAAGAGAATACGACAAGACAAAAAAAGAAACATTAGAAATAAGTCAATTAAGACTCAACTCAAAGGTGTGCTTAAGTCTGTAGAAAATGAAAAAGTTGAAAATAAAGAAATTGCAATGAAAACTTTAGACATTGCACACTCTAAAGGAATTATTACTAAAAACTTTAGAGATAGAAATAAATCTAAAATTTCAAAACTGTAATATTCTTTTACAAGAGATAAAGAATCTTTTTGCTTTTTCAGGTTCATATGGATATTTGTTTAACATTTTTTCTATTTTGAAAATCATCAAAAGGACATGATCAATTTGCTCTAATGATAATTTTGTTACTTTACCAGAAGCATCTTTGTACTTAAAGTCTTCCTTTTCATTAAGAATTAACGAGGTCTCGGTATTATCAAATTCTTTCAGGAGTTTTATTCTTAAAATTTCTTTTTGAAAATAAAATAAAAAAAATTGAAATTTTTTCAATTCACCAGAAAATTCATTTATTAGCATATCGGTTATTTTTAAATTTTTATTGTACAAAACTTTGGTTAAATCCCATGGATATAAAGATTTTTCAGCTTCTAAAGGATAAATTACATCTACTTCTTCATTTAATTCATTTAATTTAGAAAGATTATTTTTCTTAATTTGTATTATTAAATTTTTTTTGGATACTATGTTCAAATTTTTAATTTTAGAAATTGTAAAAAATTCATCGTAAATGAACTGTTGTGTTGTATTTTCAAATAATTGTACTGTATTTTTATTTAGTTCTTCAATAGTAATTTTTTCAGTATTAGAAGTGTCAAAAGGAATTAAATCTAGATTATTTATTAATTTTTCTGTAACAATAGCAATCATTATGCAACAAAATTAATAATTTTGTCTTTGATAAAAATTATTTTGGAATATTCATCAGCTACGAGATCAAAATTATCTTTACATATCTTTTCTGCTTCATCTTGTGTAATTCCTGTAGAAACTTCAAGTGCAAATTTCTTTTTACCGTTCAGTTGAATAACAAGTTCAAATGTTGGGTTAGTTAAATAACTTTCATCATATTTTGGCCAATTTTCTTTTGTTACATCTTTATCAAATATTGAACTATAGATTTCTGCTGATATATGTGGAGAAAGCGGATGGAGCAACCTAGTAAATGAACTTATTACTAAATTTTTAGTGGATGATGATACAGTTTTACAATTCTTAAGATATTCTGTAATTTCATTGTTTAATTTCATTAAATCTGAAACGACTGTATTGAATTCAAAATTAGAAAAGTGATCTGTAATTGACTTTATAGATTGATTTAATACCCTTAGTAACCCTTCTTCTTTGTCATTGTGGCTATCTTCAAGGTTATAAAATCGAAATACATTGTCCCAAAATTTATTTAAAAATCTTTTTGTTCCTTCTATTCCACCATCATTCCACTCAACACTATCGCTAGGAGGAGCCATAAACAAAATATATAGTCTTAATGAGTCTGCCCCATGAGTTTGAAAATATGCCTCTGGATCTACTATATTTCCTTTTGATTTTGACATTTTTGTTCCACCAAAATTAATCATTCCTTGTGAAAATAAGTTCGTAAAAGGTTCATTAAAATTTAAATAACCTAAATCTCTAAGTGCTTTAACGAAAAATCGGGAATACAGTAAATGCAGTATTGCGTGCTCTACCCCACCAATGTACTGATCTACAGGTAGCCAAGAATTAACAAGGTCTGAATCGAATGGTTTTTCACTATTTTTAGAGTCAATATATCTTAGAAAATACCAAGATGAATCAACAAATGTATCCATTGTATCTGTTTCTCTTGTAGCTTTTTCTCCACATTTTGGGCAATCTGTATTTAAAAACTCTGTACTTTTAGCTAAAGGAGATTCTTCTGAATTTTTATAATCATCAATTTCAGGAAGTAATACAGGTAATGATTGAATGTTTTCTGGAACTAATCCACAGTTTGAACAATTAATAATTGGAATTGGACATCCCCAATACCTTTGTCTACTAATTAACCAATCTCTTAATCGAAACAACGTTTTCTTTTCACCTATGTTTTTTTCAACTAAAAAATTTATTATTTCATCTGACCCTTCAGTGTGAGACTTTAATCCATCAAACTTTCCAGAATTTATAAGATAACCTTCATCTGTAAAAGCTTCTATATCAGTATTTTTAGATTGGCTTTTGTCTGAAATTACTTGCTTTATTTCAATATTATATTTTTTTGCAAAATCATAATCTCTTTCATCGTGTGCAGGTACAGCCATAATTGCACCAGTGCCATAATTTGTTAGGACATAATCTGCAACCCATAGTGATACTTCTTCGTTATTTATAGGATTGATTACTTTTAAACCAGTATCTACACCTGTTTTTTCCTTTGTAAGGGACATTCTTTCAAACTCAGTCTTTGACTTTGCATTGTCGACATAATTTGTAATTTTTTCAGAATTGCTTGATTGTTCTATAATTTTATTCATTAGCTCGTGTTCTGGAGAAATAACGGCAAATGTCATACCAAACAAGGTGTCGGGTCTAGTTGTGAATACTTTAATTGAATCTTCTAAATTTTTAATTTTTAGACTAAATTCTGCACCTTGTGACTTCCCAATCCAATTTTTTTGCATAGCTTTAACATTTTCCGGCCAATCTCCAATTTCAGATAAACCTTCAAGTAGCTCTTCAGAATATTCAGAGATCTTGAAGAACCACTGATTTAATTTTTTCTGTTCAACAACTGTGTCACATCTATCACATTCACCTTCTATAACTTGTTCGTTTGCAAGAACTGTTTTACATGAATTGCACCAATTAACTGGAGCATCATTTTTGTAGGCTAAGCCATTTTCAAATAGTTTAATAAAAATATACTGAGTCCACTTATAGTAATCAGTGTTGTGTACTGCCAACTCTTTGTCCCAATCATATAGGGAGCCTAAGCGCTTAATCTGGCTTGTCATGTTTACAATACGATCTTCTGTAAACTTTTTAGGATGAATTCCTGTTTTGATTGCTGCATTTTCAGCAGGTAGTCCAAATGAGTCCCACCCCATTGGTGATAAAACATTAAAACCATTCATTAATTTGTATCTTGTAATTACATCTCCAATAGTGTAATTCCTGATATGTCCCATATGAAGATCTCCAGATGGATAAGGATACATACAAAGGTTGTAAAACTTTTTAGATGTTTGTTCAACATTGCAGGAAATAGTTTTGTTTTTTGCCCAAAACTCTTGCCAATTACGTTCTATATTTATGTAATCGTATTCTTTAATGTTCATATACTTTTAATATCTCTTTATATAAAACACCAGAATTATAGTTTGTTTTAAGTAACTCATATTGTTTTTTTAACTTTTGATTAATAATATTTAAATCATTTTGGTAAGCAAAGCTAATGTTTAATATTTCTTTCTTCAAGCCATCAGAATCATCGAACAAATAACCAACATTTGTATTTATTATGCTATTCATAGGTGGTTCATTTCTAGCTAAGGTAATAGTTGAACTACCCATAGATTCTAATAAAACTAGTCCTAAACCTTCAGAGTATGAAGGAAATACAAATAAATTTAATTCTTTGAAAAAAGAGATTTTATTATCTATATATCCTAAAAATTTTATATTTTGTTTTTGTTCTGTGTTGAATTTTTTCTTTAATTGACTTATATAGTTTTCGTCACCTACACCTCCAATAAATAACTCAAACTCTAAATTTTTTGTAGTAGTTAAAACTTTAAGTAAATCTTCTATACCTTTGTTTTGATTTATACGACCAAGAAATCCCACTTTTAAAACACCGTCATAAGAATTTATTTGATTCAAATTTACATCATTTAACCAATAATTTATAACTTTTACATTCTTAAAAGACTTTGGTTGAACTAACCAACTTTTAACTTCTTCAGAAATACAAATTATGTAGTCACACTTTGACCATACAAATCTTAAAAGTGGCATAGACGTTTTTTTTAAGTAATCTAGAAATATATTTTTTTCAAGGTAAGTATCGTATTTACCATGTATTGAAACTATCCACCTGAATTTATGTCTACGAAATAATCTATATACATAAACCATTACATCGCTTCGAGGCTGGTGAGAATGTACGGTTTTAAAATTGGTTTGATTTAATATTCTAAAAAAATTATATATTGAAACTGGGTTAAACAATCTAGGTAACTGAAGTCTGTAAATATTAATACCTAACTTCTTAAAATCATTTTCTAATGACTTAAAATTTTTTAAATCAGGTCCTAATACAATTATTGAAACATTTATATCGTCAGCAGTTTGCAATTTACATAAATCTAATAAATGGTTTTCTGCCCCACCACCTGAAAGAGTGTTAACTATATGACAAATTTTCATTAATTAAACCTAGGTGTTATCCAAGTTGACTTGTAAGGAAATAAAGACTTCGAAAAAATCACCTTTTTTGGAATAGGTGTGAATGAAATACAATTTTGTTTATTTATATTATTACCTAAAGGAGTAATCAAATTTCTTTCCTGTAAAGCTTTCTTTAAATTGTACAACTCACTAATACTTTTAATTTCGTTTAAATAAAATTTCTCACCATTAATTTCATAAAAAAAATTACTTGTCTTATTTTTGTTTACAGCATAATTAATTGACACAAAATTATTTAGCTCTTCTATTGAACAATTAATAATTGATTTATGTGAACTCACTTCAATATCTTCATAGTCAACAAAAATAACATCAAACACTTCATCTACTTCATTTTTTAAAATATATTCAAACCTATGATGACCGTCTAAAATAATTAAATTACCCTCTAGCTCAATAGATTCATTTCTTGCTGAAATCTTAGTTCCTAATATTATCGGGTGATTTTTTAATATACTGTAAGTTATATTATTTTCATTTTGAGTCTCCTCATGAGGAAAAATTTTACTCTTATTATCAAATAAGTTTAACTTACCAACAAATGCTTTTGCCTTATAATCTTTGAAAACAAATGATTCAATTTTATTTATTATCATTTTTTAAAATAAAATCATTTAATAGGGACAATAAGTCATCAATCATATTTTTTGTAATGCTGTTGTAATTACTTACCCTTATGCCGCCAACGCTTCGATGACCATTAAGTCCAATAAATCCATTTTCCTTTGCAAATTCAAGAAATGCTTTATCGTAATCTTTATTTTTAAAATTAAAAATAATATTTGATAAACTTCTAAATTCATCATTTACAGGAACTTGGATTATTTCTTCATGACTGTCTAAAAATGCATATACTGATTCAGACTTTACTCTGTTTAAATTTTCAATATACTCCAATCCTCCAAGATTTTTCATCCAGTTAAGCATCTCATACAATACATAGATTGAAAAAGTTGGTGGTGTGTTAAATAGTGAGTTTTTGTCTAAATGATTTTGTAGGTTTAAATAACTTGGAATGTTTTGAACATTTAATTTATTAGGATCAAAAATTATTATAGTTAATCCAGGTATACCAAGATTTTTTTGTGCTCCTGCAAATACATATTCGACATTTTCCCAAGAAAATCCATAAGAACAGATATCTGACGACATATCTATATATAGTTGTTTATTGAAACTGTTAAAATTTCTTAATTGAATTCCATTAATTGTTTCGTTTGATGTTAGAAACATTTTATCCTGTTTGGTAAGGCTTATTTCTTCGGTTAGTTGTTTTAAAGTATGATTGTTGTATGTAATGTTATTTAAATTATTAGCAAATAATAAATTAAAATCATCATATGTTTTTTTTCCCCATGTACCAGTTAACAAAAAAATTATGTCTTTGTTTAAATTTGGAAAATTAAGAGGTAGAAATGAATTTTGAAAAGTTGCACCTCCCTGTAAAAAAACGATTTCATACTTGCTTGGAATATTTAAAAGCTGAGAAAATAAAATTTTAGAATTATTTACAATATCTAAAAATTCAGAACTTCTGTGAGAAATTTCAAGAATTGAGTACCCTAAATTGTTAAAATTTTCGATACTACCTTTTATGGTATTAATAACTTCATTTGGTATTTTAGATGGACCAGCAGAAAAATTATTTATTTTCATTTTTATTAATTTTAAACATTGAACCAAGAAAAAAACCATATATAGGCAACAAATCTTCATAAACACTTAATGAAATAACAATCAAAAACAATAAAACTTTAAGGCCTGTCTTATAACTTTTTGAAAAAGCAATTATTAATATCATTAACAAAAGAACAATATATAAAACTCCTACAGAAAATAAATTAAATAAAAAATTATTTTGAAGATTGATATTTTCATAAGTAAGTGAATATTTTCCAGTTCCAAAAGGAGCTGACAAGTATTTTACTTTTAAATATTCGGGTAAGGTTCTATTTATATAATAAGTTTTTGATAACACATTTTTAGAAAGAAATTTTGTATATTCAGAATTAGCATTTTGAAATCCTAGATTGAAACTATTAGAGAGTTGTGCTTGTAAAAAATCTAATGTATCCTCCTTTTCTGCATCATTTTCAATCTCAACAGTGAAACTGATTTGAAAAGATTCACTATTAATAGGATCTATCTTTTCAGCTGAAATTTTATTTTCAGCATCTGGACATGCAACGTTGTAAGGACTTATATCGCACTCCCTTAATTGAATTAAGAAAAATATTGAAAAAACAGTAAATAATATTATATGTTTTTTACTAAATGATTTATTTATAATTTCAAAAACTAAAAAAATTACTATCAAAATTAAAACTAATTGACTTTTAGTTAATCCAAAAACAATTCCGGAAAGTATATAGAAAGAAAAATTTAATTTAGTTGTGTAATTTAAGTACACAAAAAATGGAAATACAAAGGACACAAAAAAGACAGGTTCTCTGAATGTTCCTAAAAGCCTATGGCTTTCAGATATCCAAAAAACAACTTGTTCGTCAAATCCAAAAATACCCGTACCAGAACGATTCCTTGGTAATTCATAAAAATCAAATATTTGAGCAATAAAGATATAGATAGAAATAAAATAAATAAAATAAATAATATTTTTTATAGAATCATTTACTTTTTCTTCGTTATTTACTTGACTAAATAGAAAAACTGATAGAAAAAAACTTATAAAACTAAAAAGTCTTAGAGTAACAAATTCTAAATTATCAAATTTCAAATTTAATAAGGTTGGCAATATAGAAATCAGCATCAAAACATAGAATACGGTTGGCAATTTTAGTTTGTTTTTAGTAAATAAATAGATAACAATAAGAAAATAGATTGTATTTCCAATCCAAAATATTGGTATTGATATTATTTCATAAGCGTCAAAAAACATAAGCAATATAGAAGTAGCAAATACAAATTGAGCAATTGTTGTTTTGTCAGATTTTAAATTTCTCATCTTATAAATATACTAATTTATTACTTTGCATTAACTAGATAAGTTTGTAAATAACACAATGTGGAGCTGAGGGGATTTGAACCCCTGACCTCCTGCATGCCATGCAGGCGCTCTGCCAGCTGAGCTACAGCCCCTTAAATTTTTAAGCAAAACGAGAAATTATTTTACTATCAAAATAAATGTCTTCTATATTGTAATAATCCCGTGATTCTTTAGTAAAAATTTGAACGAGAACGGCTTTAACGCTTAGTAGTAGCCAGCTAGAGTTTTCGCCTTCGTAAATTAAATCATCTCCTACTTTTAGCTTTTCTTTTATTTTTTTAATAGTTGATTTCATCTGTACTGAAGAAGTCGCTGTACAGATTATTACATTGTCATGGTACTCATCATAACTTGTATCAACTACATGTATATCTGTGAATTTTTGAGATAGCAAAGTATCAACAACAGCGTCTAAATGAAAATTATGTGGCACTGTAATATCGTTATTTTCTGACATTTATAAATATATTACCATGTTTCATAAAAGTCACTATTCTTAGATTGAGGACGTATTGAAAAAAATAATCATCATTGGAGCTGGTGAAGTTGGCAGTTTCTTAGCTAATAAGCTATCTGGTGAACAACATGATATTACAGTAGTCGAAGAAGACCCAAAAAGAGTTGAACATTTAACAAATTCTTTAGATGCCTTGGTTATAAAAGGAAATGGCGGTAGTCCTTCATCATTAACACAAGCAGGCGCAGAAAATGCAGATCTTATAATTGCAGTTACAAATGATGAGAATGTAAATATGTTATCTTGTTACCTTGCCAAAAACATGGGCACAAAAAAGTCTTTTGCAAGAGTTCAAGATAGTTCACTAAAAAATGAATTTGATGATTTAAACATTGATCAAATTATTGATCCGTCCATCAATGCCTGTGATGAAATTCAAAAACTTCTCGACAGAGCTGGAATTTATGATATTCATGAGTTCGGAAACGGAAGAATTTTATCTGTAGGTGGTGTAATTACTGAAGACTCTCCATTAATAAAAGACAAGTTATCAAATATTCATGAGTTTGGTGGAAGAGAAAACTGGTTAGTTACAGCTTATGTAAGAGAAGGAGTTTCTTCAATTGCTAATGGTGATTCAAAATTAGAGGTTGGTGATCATGTAAAGATAATAGTTAAATCAGGAGATGCACAAACTGCTTCTTCATTAATAGGAGTTGAAATAAAGGAAAAAATCAAAAAAGTTATAATTGTAGGTGCTTCAAGATCTTCAGAACTACTTGCTGAGAGGCTTTATAAAGACTACGAAATAGTAGTGATTGATGATAATGAAAAAGATTGTAATCGAATAGCTGAAAATAACTCTCATGTAATTGTTGTTAATAATGATCCCAAAGATCCTGCAAATCTAGAAAATATTGGCTTGGATGAACATACAGCTTTAGTAGCTTTAAGCAAAGATGATTCAAAGAACATAGTTTGTTCGCTTGTTGGAAAAGCACTCGGAGCTCCAGAAATTATTACTCGTGTAAACAAAATAGATTATCTAGAACTTTTAAAAGAAACAGCTATTCAAGCAACGATTTCAACCAGAATAACTGCAGCTAATGCAA
>Ga0255761_10006543_pt1 | contig 10032 bp, 9 predicted proteins | sample 071ome_29_FD_179961 | JGI IMG/M metagenome (GOLD analysis project Ga0255761, IMG submission 179961) | Coastal salt marsh microbial communities from the Groves Creek Marsh, Skidaway Island, Georgia - 071407BT metaG (version 2) | ecosystem: Environmental > Aquatic > Marine > Intertidal zone > Salt... | reverse complement strand
TTCTACACGACTTGGATACTCACCCAAGAAAGTGCCTGCTTCCAAATCGCCTACACTAATGTGTTCTTTGTGGAAGTGTTCTATATCATCCCAAACAGCCAACATTGTTTTGCCCATTTCGTCAAAGAAGCCATCTGAGAAGATAGCATCGTCTTGAACGTAATAGGCGTATGATGCCATGAGATACCATGGCACCATCATGTTTATATTTTTTGCAAATATCTTTGCTGCATGATCATCTAACATACTCTCAACTCCTCAATGTTCACTGGAGTATAATCAATCTGCTCTACGCTCACGCATCTATGTCTGTCAGTCGGTGATGGGTTTTGGTGGATGTGTCCGTGGACATTGATCATAGGCACATCTCCCCATCTGTGACTTTCAGCAAGTGTGCTTTCGTGTACAGGAACGTGAGTCAACAACAATCCAAACTCACTAAACTGTCTCCACAGTTCAATCTTGCCCCACCAGCCACCAGCAGCGTGGAACTTGATGTTGTCGTGGTTGCCAACTACCAAACGCTTCTGTCCATTCAAACGAGGCATGTTAGTGTCCATCCACTCTTGCTTGCGAGTGCCAAACAACACATCGCCCAAGTGGTACACTTTGTCGCCTGGCTTTACAACACTATTCCAGTTAGCAATCATAGTTTCATTCATTTCTTCAACGTCTGCGAAGTCACGAGTAGGCTTGCCCACTTTGTCAGTGAAGTTTAGAATGTTAGCGTGATCGAAGTGTGTATCACTGATTACCCAAATATCTCTAGCCATAGTACCCTCTCTTGTTACTATAACAGTATACACTATTTTAGCTGTATGTCAAGACATTTTTCTGAAATGTTCGATCATATAAGTATCATCCATTTCATATAATCCGCTATCATACTTGCTTACTTTTGCACTAGTACCGAAACGTTTTACAAGCTCTTTGTTTATTATGTTTATTTTTACGTCTGCTATCTGTGTATTAACTATTGTAGGAAATTGTATGTATATCCTATCATACATCACATCAAGATGAGGTCTTGCTTCAATTTTGTATTTTGTAAGCACTTGGTTGATATCATTATAGGTAATGTATTTGCCACCTATTCGAATGCTGTCATCTTTGGGTACTATTTTAGGTTGCGTGATATTGGCAAACAATCCTTGTGCAGACATCAAACTGTCCAAATGTTCTGCCCAAAGTTTATGTCCATCTGCCTTTAAGTGCCAACATTTGGTTTTTTCATAACCTCTGTTAAGTGCATAGTATAACATGCTACTGTCAAAATCAACTGGATTATAGTAAAAATCCGTGTTTAGATTTTCAATAAAAAGTTCATTCTGTTCATTCACTGGCAAATCATGACAGGTATTCATCATGTAATATTTTATTTTGTTTTTTTCAAATAACTGTTGCAAGGTGTACGCATACATTGCCCAATCTGTTTCAAGTTGATGTTCATAAAACAAAAGTGGACTATATTTGAGTAGTTCTTGTACTTCCTTTGTGTGGAATAACTTCGGGTCAGTTCCTAGAGTAAACGGTATATATTTTTGATCTACAAAGTCGCTAACAGTTTTGTGAACATGTCTTGATTTTTCAGGATAACGTAGTTCAAATCTATTTGTACTAGTCCATCCTAGTAAAAATATATAATCATCATGATCATACATAAAATTGTTTATAAATCTTATAGTAGCTCTGTAAATATATTCATTACTACCGCCGGGTACACCCAAGTTAAAATGACTCAGCGAATACTTTTCTGCTAGTAACCCGCCAAAACTTTTTGCTTTGTTTTCCCAACTGGTTCCACTACGACCATCTATCATAGATCCTGCTGTGTGACTGCATCCTATAGTAACTAACGTAGTCATAGTTTCTTAACGTATCCTAAACTTCTAATTTTCTTGGATAAAAACATAGAAAACTTTTCTAAGTTTTCAAACTGATCCAATGTGCCTTTTTGATTGATACTATCATAATACTTTTGATGATCAAAGTTTCTAATAACTTTTTCATTGTACTTGTTAAAGTCCAAGTGCTTGTTTGTATTAAACATAAAATATTTTATATTTTTGTTTTCTAATAATTGTTGCACTCCATAAACCTGTGATGCCCATTTTTGATTTATAACAATACTATCAAACAAGTAATGATCAAATTTATGCAGTTTGTTCATAAACATTTCGTTATAGTTTCTTTTGTCTTTCCTATATGTAAAGTATTGATTGCTTTCATTTTCATAAGCATCAAACCTTGCAGGATCAGTCCATCCTATAACAAATATCACATCTTGGTCTTGTTTTTCTATTGCTTGCTGAGTAACATTGTATTGTATGCGATTGTTAGATGTATCTCTTTCAGCAAAATTTTCAAAGTTGCAATTTAATCTAGTTGCAACTTCTTCTACTACATTGTCATCACCTATTAAATACTCATCACCAAATGCACAAATCAGTGTCAAATTTTACCCCCCATCCAAGGTATGTAATCTTTGATATTTATATTTCTAAATTTGTCACTTGCAATAGTGTTGTCAATGAATATTTTCCAATCATTTTCGTCGGCTGGTTGATTTAGTACATTCTTTAGATTTTTTATGTTGTCTACTGCCCACTGTTCCCAATCAGGCAGGTTAGCATTTTTGAATTTGTTGTACTGTTGTTCCAACATTTGATTCATTTCGTCTTTTTGTTCTTGCGGTAAATTTCTTATGTGTAGCCAATGCGGATGATCAACTATGTTAAAATGTGGCAAGCAATTTTGATATCCATGATTGCCCCATTCCCATTCATAATACCAACTGTCGTACTGATCTTTACACCATTGCAACAAATTAGGCAAGTCGTGTAAATTTAACATACTAAGTGTGACATGAGTATGCACTATAACACCTGTGCGAGTTTTACTAAACTCTGCTAGTTTTTTAACATTCTTTTCTACTACACGCCATTTGCTAGGATAACGCACATAGTAGGCTAGATCACCTACAGCATCAATACTAAGACTTAGTACAACGCCACGGAATTTGTCCCAGATATCTAATAGTCTATCCGGTATAGTCGTAGCATTGGTGTTGTAGTGTAGTTCAATGTTTTGGCTCCAGCCCTGTTCTACAATATGTTCTAACCAATCGTAATGCTCGTTTACAACCAATGGTTCACCACCAATGAAGTTTATTACTTTTACATTTGGCAGCACTGGATCAAAGAAGCCTTCTGCAAATGCACGGACAAACCAAGGATCATCACTGCTTAGTTTTGCAATCTGATATGCTGTTTTGTCCCAATCTGTGTGCGGTACTGTTGGACCTTCTTCAATCCATCTGTGACTAGCCCATGGATTGCAACTACGACATTTCAAGTTACAAACATTGCCCAAAGTTATATCCAAATAACTAACTGCTTTTGGATCTACAAAACCATCATCGGTTAAGTTTTCCAGTGTAGTATCAATATGATCTTCGTATATGTCATTCCATGTTTGTCTAAAACTACGTATACCTTGATCTTCTAATTCAAAACAACTGCGACATCCTTCTGGCACTTGATTATCCATAAGTTGTTTTCTCAGTTTCATAACTTCTGGATCATTGATAAATTCAGTTATGTTGTTTGCATTACTGTTGCCGTGGTGTTGCCATTCGTATATGTCGTTGATTTTAACACCAGGCATATAGGTATTTGTACCCATGCGACTAAAGCAACAAGGTCTAGTTCTACCATGGCCGTGTGTGCTGTATCCTTGCATTGCAAGATAACAAAATTTTTCTGGTAAACTATCTAATTTTTTCTGCATATTCCGGCCTTGCTTTGCTTATGTTAAAATCTGCTGCACAGTGACAGTGCGATTTTGGACACCAAATACCCGAGCTCATTGTATCATCAAATTGACCTTGTACAATATTACCAACAATTGGACCTACACCGCAACTTGCTTGTTGTATCCTACCGTTAGGGTGTATGTGTAAACTTTCATGAATGTTGCACAGCCATCCTTGGAAGAAATTTTTTCCTTCTGTGATAATACCGTTAGTGTTGATAGGTTCTATCGTATCATCTTCGTACCAAACTTTTGCCCATGCATAGCTAGGATCTTTTTTAATTGGAATAGTTTGTTGCTGTACAGTGCTGTTGGTTTTGAAAAAGTCCATTTGCCATTGTTCTTCGTAATGATACGGATCAGTGCTTGGACGTAATTCATCATACACAGGTGCATATTCAATCATATAGTTGTCACACTCGTTTTTGATTCTATCACCAAAATCTATACACTGCTGAAAATGATCATGATGCATCATAATACGAGAGCACAAATAGTTTTTCTTGTCTTGTAAGAATTTGTAAACTTCTAGGTACTTGTCATCCTTGCTCCATTCAGCATGATAACTTGCAACAACATCTTCAAACAAATGGTGATGTTCTTTCCACCAACTTAATGGTTTGGAAAAATTTGTGTTAATACCTACACAACTACCAGGCCATGCAGCATGTTCTCTAAACTTTTCTACAACAGGAATCAGTGCTTTCCAAAACGTAGGCTCTCCTCCACTGAGATACAGTTTGAAATACTCATATCCTTTGGCCTTGTAATGTAACATGATACGTTCAAGTGTATCCACTATGAGAGGAATGTCACTATCGTTTTTGTTACGTCCTGCCCAATTCCATTCACTACAATAGGTGCAACGGAAATTGCACCAATCGTTAACTTGCCATACTATGCTTACCCATTTATCCTTGGCTGGAATAATAGCCTTTATGTCTTGCATTCTGTTTCCAATACGAAATCCAAAAATGGAAAAATTTCACCAAACTTATGCCTGCGATATTTGTCATTTATACTAATGAATTGACGCATACGTTTAATATTTTCTACAGAATATTTATCGGTATTAACTGTGTAGTTAATGATTCTTTGGACAGGGTCTTTGTGCATGGTAGTTTTTAGCATTTTCAAATCATCTAATGCTTTGTGTCTAATTTCTGCCGGCCAAACGCAACTGTGTAACTGATCAGGATGTTCTAAAAATATAGGAACAAAGTCTACACGTCTTGTCTGTGTACCTTCAAGCCATTTGATTAGAGGTGCTACATCAAATAAATTCCATGCTTGATACACAAAATAAATTTTGAGTTGAACCTTTTCTGGTAATGTCATTGCTTTTGCAAAGTTTTCTTCTACTTTGTTCCAGTCTGTAGGATAGCGTATATACATATTGTGATCACCATGACCGTCGATGCTCATCTGCACTTCACTGCTGTCAAAGAAATCTAGTTTATCATAAAAGCCTTCTGGCCATGTAGTCATGTTTGTGGTCCAAGCAACATGACACTTTGTGTTGCCTGCTTCAACAAGTTTATCTAACACATATTGATTGGCTTGGATAAGTGTAGGTTCACCGCCAGTCATGTACAGGCGTTCTAGTGTAGGTGCCACGTTATCTACAAAGTCACGGAACTCTTGTGTTTCGTACCATTGCCAATCGTGTTCTTCTACACTGCGTATTTCGTGTGCCCATTGATCATGCAACCAAGTTGGCAGACGTTCTTTGCTCATAATTTTTTTGCGTTCTTTGTAAATGTTGTCGCTGCTAACACTCCAACAACTGTTGCATTTTAAGTTGCAGTGATTACCAAGCCTAAGTTCCAGGTGAGTAGGATTGCTATGCAATAATGGTGCTTTATAATTAGCGTTTGCCCATTGCCTACTGCTTTCAAGACCTTTTGCTTCGTGCTCGTAGCAGCGACCGCATTCTTTAACAGGCTTGCCTGCTAACATATTTGCCCGTACATCTAACATGTATTGACTATTCCAAATGTTAGTCCAATCTGTTTTACCAAGCACAGCATCTTTGCCATCTACTTGTATGTAATCTTCACCATACACATGACAACAAAGTTTGCATCTTCCGTCTGTGTTTGTATGTACATTTATAAATGGATATACACAGTATGTGTCTTTTACACTGTCCACTTGCCTTGGCCCTTCCACTTGTGTTTGAAACTTAAATCCAAATTCCTGTATCTTAAAAACATTTTTTCATGTGTTCTAAAAATAGTTGGATCAAATGCATTATAAGGATCTTTGTCCTTTTTGTCAACATCACCTTTCCAAGCCAGTTTACGTGCTCTTACAACGGCATTACTGTTGTCTCTAGTGAAGTCCATAATTGCCCACACCGGGCTCCATGGATCTACAGCCATTTTTTGTACACCATTTTCTATCCAAAACTTATCTTCCCACTTATCATAAGGATCCTGCTGATAATTCCACCAAAAATCTGCTTTCCAGTTTCCAGCATCGTCTATCTCAAATACATAATCTGCGTCAAGCGGTGCGGCATTTCTTGCGCCCCATTCTTCATATTCCCAGTCTTTGCGGAAACGTAATGTCATTTTATAGCCACCACGGGTTCTCCAAAGTATTCTAAAAAACGGCCAAATTTCATTACAAAGGCTATCTGCAAAATCACCTAATCCAGTGTTTATAATATTGTATTCAAAATTTTCATAATCATATTCGATATTGTTAAGTCTATCAGGATCATTCCATTGTATATCATAATGATACTTGGCTAGATTGTGTCTTGTAGGTTTACTACACGGCAAATCAGTTTGTAAGAAATCAGTAAAGATACTAAAAGATTTCATTTTAATTAGCTTGTGTACGATACTTGCACGTAAATCTTTTGTAATCCAATGATCATAATAATAGAAAGGTAACAAGTTAAACTTATCAAAGTTTTGTCCTACAATAGTATCAACACCTACACTGAACCCTGTACCTTGACTAATATTTGTTATACCATAGTTACGCATACGCCACAAGAATGTAAGTGTGTCTTCTAGTTCTTTAGGACCTTCATTTGGAAACCCAACAATCCAATTGGTCATTGCTTGAATCCCAGCTGCATGACCGTCGCGGAAGTTGGCTTCCATTTCTTCTACAGTAACTTTTTTGTCCATAGCATCTAATACAACTTGGCTACCACTTTCAATACCATAGTTTAGAACTTCACACCCACCTGCACGTAAATCTTTGTAATAGTCTGCATCCATGCGGCCGTCACAGCGACAGTAGCCCGTCCAGTGAATGTCTAAGCCCTTTTCTGCAACACCTTTTACAAAAGCTCGCAATTCATTTAAGTTACCATTTACTAAACTGTCAATAAACCAAAACACATTTGTACCATGCTCATAGTACATGTGTTCTATTTCATTTAATGTGCTAATAGCATTGCGCTGTCTATATTTCCAAAAATGTGTTTCTTCGCAAAATGTGCATTTAGCAATACATCCTCGTGATATTTCGCACAATGCACCATTTGGAAACAGGTATTTGCTAAAATCAAAGTCACTGTAGTCTGGTAAAGGCAACGTGCTTAGATTATATCTTTGATTTTCAGGTTGTCTGATAATTTTACTAACTGCTTTTTCAGTATATTCTATTTGCTTTTGATTTTCCAAACTTGCAAGCGCCAACAACAACGGTTGTTCACCTTCGCCATTTACCACATAGTCATAAATTTTATCGCCTTTGTAATAACTTGCATGTGTTGCCGGGCCACCTACTATAATTTTTACATCTGGCAAGCGTTTTTTCAATTCAAATGCTAACCATTTAGTTGGTTCTTCATTGCAGTAATACAGTGTAAAGCCGACAACATCTGGTTTGAACTCAATTATCTTATCTAGATATTCTTCCATTATAGGTTTTAGGTGTTGGTGTATATCTTTGTAGTAAGGTTCAGGATACCAATGCCAGTCCCTTAATGGATCCCAAGGATTAAAATTAATTGGCCATTGTTCTTGTTTGTATCGATATGCAGCATCAACATTTATGTCAAAACTCTTACAAGCATATCCTGCACGTTTTACAGCACTTGCAAGTTTTGCAACATTGTACGGAGGAAAACTTGGATCCCATTCTGGCAATAAACACAGACATACTCTAGTCTGTCTATTAACATCGTATTCGATTGTTAATTCATCCAACCCTTTTTGCACTGGTTTACTGTATTGTTGTATTGCAGCCAGTGTTGCAGTATGTTTATCTTCAGCAAGTGTGCCTGTAGGCTTTGAAGGTGCTGTTCTATCTGGATCTTTTAAGTCCCAAAAGGGCATTATCTTATATCCTCTAACTCTGGAAATATGTCAAACACGTTTTCTTTACGTAACACATCTACACGTTGTGTTTTGAATAAGAACATTCTAACTTCGTCTGTTCTGTCTGTTTCTAAGAATTGCAATATGCTTTCATAATCTTTAATTACCCACTGTGTAGTATCAAATTGTTTTAAGTATGCAATATGCTCTGCGTATCTACTACGCACACGATCCTTTATCTAAGGTAGCAGTATTTGTAAACGCATATAGGTTGGATCAAGCAATATGTTGATACGAATATTTTCAGGTGCTAACAATCCTTCTTCAATCCACTCTTTGTGGAAATCTGGTAGGTTAAGCACGTTATAAACGCTTACAGTGGGGGTGATTTCAAAATACACTTGTGGACACTGCTCAATCATATCACGACGGTTTTGCACAACCTGTGCCCAGTCCATATTTTTACGCAGATATTCACCGCGGGCATGATTGGCATCCAAACTTGCTGCTACTCTTACACTATCAAATGCATTCCAATATTCAAATGCTGTTTTACGTTTGAAACGCATCTGCGTGAAGTTTGTAGTATAATCCATAGCAACATCACGTTTACCCATTGCAATCCATTTGTCAAGTATTCTATAGTGTTCGTCTGTTATCAGTGGTTCACCGCCTGCCCAATATACACGCTCAACACTTGCCAACAATGGATCTAGTTCATCCATGAAGTTTTTCATATCATCACGTACTTTGAGTATTTTAGGGTGATCCAATTTCCCATATATTTGTTTGTGATCTTCAAACCAACTGCTGCTAAACTGTGGACCGCAACTACGACATTTTAGATTGCACAGATTACTGAAGCGTATATCCAAGTATGCCATATTAACATCACCTGCACTGCCGTCTTCTTCTGTGGCATTTACTTTATCCCAATGCTTAGGATAATTTTTCAAACTTCCTGTGCGTAATGTGCTCATACCGCTTTCTTCGAGCTCATAACATCTACGACATTCTTTGCTGGGCTTATCTTGCAACATGTTTAGTCGTATGTTACGCAACTGTTCACCGTTCCATATTTCTTGTAGGCTTTGATCCTGTGTGTTACCAATTGGCAAATCAGGATCACTCATACAACATGGATAAGTGTAACCAGCAGGCCACATGTGCATATGCACCCAAGGCATCATGCAGAAATGTTTGCTGCTTTTAAGTTTATCAGACATATAAATCCTTTAATTCTGGAAACACTTTTAAGAAATTTTCGCCACGCTTTAGATCTAACTTTTGCATCTCTTTTCTAAATTGTGGAATCAAATGTGTATCGTCACTACTATACATGAAATTAATAACATTGTCTATACCGTCAAGTAGAAATTGTCTTCTAGTAGGATATATTTTCTTTTCAACAAACAATTTTTCTACATCTTGTTTGAACAACAATAGATTTTCTTTTGCTTTGTCTTTTAGATGTTTGGGTAGAACTGTAATGCTCATCCATTCAGGACCAACTAATATATTGCTTAAATTAATATCATAGTCTGTTGGAATATTGTGTTCATATAGATAGTTTACTATGTCACGCAAATCAAGAACGTTTAGAACGCTAATAGTAGGGTTTGGTTGTATTACAACACCCTTTTCATAATTGTGTTCAAAGTTATCACGTATCCAACATAGATTTGTAAAAACAGTATTCCACGTTTGTCCTGCTCTTGTATACTCTGCTTTGTGTTCGATTTGATCAAGACTTACACAATAAAATATTTTATCAAAATGCTGCCAATAATCTTTTATGTGTTTGCCTTTGAGACTTAGGCGTGTTGCGTTGCTGTTGTATGTCAGTCTCGGTTTGAGTCCACGCTCTATAAGCATGTCTAGCAATCTATAGTGCTGTGGCATAAACAAACTTTCGCCGCCTGTAAAATAAATT
>Ga0255761_10006542_pt1 | contig 10033 bp, 7 predicted proteins | sample 071ome_29_FD_179961 | JGI IMG/M metagenome (GOLD analysis project Ga0255761, IMG submission 179961) | Coastal salt marsh microbial communities from the Groves Creek Marsh, Skidaway Island, Georgia - 071407BT metaG (version 2) | ecosystem: Environmental > Aquatic > Marine > Intertidal zone > Salt... | reverse complement strand
TTACGACGGTAATTGCTGGATTTGAAACGGAGAAAAGTGTGAATCCAATACAAAAGAAATTTAATTACGGCGACCATGAGGTTGTCCTGGAAGCGGGTCGAATTGCAAGGCAAGCGACTGCATCTGTGCTTGTAACCATGAGTCAGACAGCAGTTTTAGTGTCTGTGGTTGGCCGCAAAGAAGCGAACCCTGGGCAGAGTTTTTTCCCTTTAACCGTCAACTACGAAGAGAGAGCCTACTCTGCTGGAAAGATCCCTGGGGGATTCTTTAAGCGGGAAGGAAGACCTTCTGAGAAAGAAACCCTGACTTCAAGGTTGATTGATCGACCCATTCGGCCATTATTCCCTAAGGGGTTCATGAATGAAGTGCAGGTGACTTGCCAGGTAGTTTCGGCAGAAAAAGACATTGACCCCGATATTCCTGCAATGATTGGCACGTCTGCCGCACTGGCGTTATCGGGAATCCCTTTTGCTGGGCCTATTGGTGCAGCAAGAGTTGGCTTTACTCGAGAAGGGTATCAATTGAATCCAACGATGTCCCAGTTAGAGGATTCCTATCTTGACATGGTGGTTGCGGGTACCGAGTCAGCGGTCTTGATGGTTGAGTCAGAGGCGAAGGAACTGACCGAGGACCAAATGCTCGGCGCAGTTTTGTATGCGCATCAAGAAATGCAGGTGGTCATTCGTGCAATCAATGAGTTCTGCGAAGTGGTCGGGGTTGAGTCCTGGGACTGGACGCCAGAACCCGTCAACCAGTCGCTGATGGATGCAATGGTAGAGGCCTCTGGTCAAAAGCTGTCTGAGGCTTATCAGATCAGTGAGAAAATGAAGCGGCAAGATGCAGTCGCCGCGCTCAAAGAAGAAGCATTAGCGCAATTTGTGTCGGAAGAAGGCCCGTCGCGAGATGAGGTCAGTGAAATTTTCGGCAAAATCGAGAAGAAAACGGTTCGTCGGGCCATCATTGATGGTCAACCTCGCATCGATGGAAGAGATACAAAAACCGTACGTGATATCCGCGTCGAGGTTGGTGTGCTGGCGCGAACGCATGGGTCTGCCTTATTTACCCGCGGCGAAACTCAAGCGCTGGTGACCACCACACTCGGTTCAATGAGAGATGCTGCAATTATTGATGCGTTGCAGGGCTCATACCGAGATCCCTTTATGCTTCATTACAACTTCCCTCCCTACAGTGTCGGGGAAACAGGATTTGTGGGTGGGCCAAAGCGCCGTGAGATTGGTCATGGTCGTTTGGCACGGCGAGGCATTGCTGCAGTTTTACCAAAAGCTGAGGACTGGCCTTACACCACGCGGGTGGTGTCGGAAATCACCGAGTCTAATGGTTCTTCCTCAATGGCATCGGTGTGCGGCGCAAGCCTGTCCTTGATGGACGCTGGAGTGCCTTTGAAGGCGCCTGTGGCCGGAGTGGCCATGGGCCTCGTGCTCGAGGACGATGGTTTTGCAGTGTTGACTGATATCCTCGGTGATGAAGATCACCTGGGCGACATGGACTTCAAAGTCGCGGGTACCGAAACAGGGGTCACCGCCCTGCAGATGGATATCAAAATTCAGGGCATTACCGAACAGATTATGGATTCCGCACTTGAGCAGGCGCGTGAAGCACGGCTCCATATCTTGGGCGAGATGAATAAAGTGATTGGTCGATCACGAGACGAAGTGGCTGAAACTGCCCCCTCGATGGTCACGATGAAAGTGGATTCAGACAAGATTCGTGACGTCATTGGTAAGGGCGGTGCAACGATCAGATCAATCACTGAGGAGTCCGGTGCCTCTATCGACATAGACGACGATGGCACCATTACCATTTTTGGTGAGGGACTTGAGTCGCGCGACAAGGCAGTCTCTTTAATCGAAGGGATTACAGCAGAGGCCGAAGTTGGCCAAATCTATACAGGTAAAGTGAACAAAATCGCCGACTTTGGTGCATTCGTGAATATTCTGCCTGGAAAAGATGGTCTGGTTCATATCTCTCAAATCGCCAAAGAGCGCGTTGAGAAAGTCACTGATTACCTATCAGAGGGTCAGGAGGTTCGAGTCATCGTTCTCGACGTAGAACGCGGCCGAATCAAACTCTCGATGAAAGAGGTGCCCGAGGAAGAAGCGCAGGCCGATGAGGCTTCTGACGCCGAGGAAACGGCGCAACATTCGGACGATGCGAGCGCGACGAGTGACGCTAGTCAGGCTGAAACCGAAGAGACGCAAGCGACTGAGGGCGCTAATGCACCTGCTGATGAGGCAGCTGACCCAACTGAGAATGACGGTAGCGAGGAGCAGCCGTCATAAGAATATGGGTCCACTTTGGTTGAAACACGATTGCTTTCGAGCAATCAAAAAAAGGCGCTCAATGCGCCTTTTTTTTGCCTCGTCTATCGATTCGCTGTGGGGCTGTTTTGGATTAGATCGTCTACCACGCTAGGGTCGGCCAGTGTGCTGGTATCACCGAGCTGATCGAGCTCATTCTCCGCAATCTTCCTCAAAATACGGCGCATGATCTTGCCGGAACGCGTTTTTGGTAAGGCTGGTGCCCACTGCAGGATGTCGGGTTTTGCTATCGCTCCAATCTCCGTTCTAACCATCTGCTCCAGAGCTTGTCTTAGTTCGTCTGTCCCTTCAGTGCCCTGCATGAGTGTGACAAAGCAATAGATACCCTGACCTTTGACGTCATGGGGGTACCCAACCACTGCTGCCTCGGCGACCGAGGGGTGTAACACCAATGCGCTCTCGACCTCTGCTGTTCCCATTCTATGGCCGCTGACATTCAGAACGTCATCCACACGACCCGTGATCCAGTAATAGCCGTCAGCGTCACGTCGGGCACCATCGCCTGTAAAGTAATAGCCTGGGTAGGTTGTGAAATACGTGTCGACACAGCGCTTGTGGTCGCCATAAACCGTTCGGATCTGGCTCGGCCACGATGAACGGATCGCTAAGTTGCCGGAAGCCTCACCCTCTAGTTCTTGTCCCTCGGCATCCAACAGCACGGGCTCAACCCCGAAGAATGGGAGCGTGGCTGAACCAGGTTTCAGCGCGATTGCACCAGGTAACGGCGTGATCATGATTGCGCCAGTTTCTGTTTGCCACCAGGTATCTACGATAGGGCAACGGCTATCGCCAACAATATGGAAGTACCACTCCCAAGCCTCAGGGTTGATGGGCTCACCAACTGACCCCAGCAGTCTTAAAGAACTGCGACTACTCTTCGTCACAAATTCGTCCCCAAGGCTCATCAGCGATCGCAGTGCGGTGGGGGCCGTGTAGAAGATATTGACTGCATGCTTGTCGATGATTTGCCAGAAACGGCCAGCATCCGGATAGGTAGGCACGCCCTCAAACATGAGCGTGACTGCGCCATTAGCTAGTGGGCCGTAAACGATATAGGAGTGTCCGGTTACCCAGCCCACATCCGCAGTGCACCAATAGATGTCACCATCCTTATAGTCGAAGACATAACGATGGGTCATGGCTGCGCCAAGCAAGTAGCCGGCGGTGGTGTGCAAGACTCCTTTCGGTTTCCCTGTGCTCCCTGAAGTGTAGAGAATAAAAAGAGGGTCCTCGGCATTCATTGCCTCTGGGGCACAGTCGACTGAGGCATTGATCGCCGCCGCCGCATAGTCCACGTCTCTTTCGGGTACCATCGCCATACCAGCGCCTGTTCGAGGGACCACGAGAACCGTGTGGACATTCGGGCACTCTTCAACAGCTAGATCAACATTGTGCTTGAGTGGGATCGTCTTGCCCCCCCTGACGCCTTCGTCCGCAGTAATCACTGACTCGCAGTTGGCGTCCAAAATCCGGTCTCGCAGCGCTCCCGGAGAGAATCCTCCGAATACCACGCTGTGAATCGCGCCAATTCGAGCGCAAGCTAACATTGCGTAAGCCGCCTCAGGAATCATCGGCATGTAAATGCACACGCGATCGCCCTTCTTAACGCCTCGCGACTTTAAAATATTGGCCATGACGTTGACGCGGGTGCTGAGCTCGCTGTAAGTGATGGTCAACGAATCAGTAGGTTCGTCCCCTTCCCAGATAATCGCCGCTTGATCGGCGCGGTCCGGAAGGTGTCGGTCGATACAGTTGACTGTCACGTTCAACGAACCGTCGGCGAACCACTTGGCTTGTCCCTCCCTTAAGTTAGATTCAACAACCGATGAAAAAGGAGTAGACCAGGTGAGAGTTGAACGTGCTTGTTCTGCCCAGAACGATTCTGGATCAGCTATCGAAGCATCGTACATGGCTCGGTATTGAGCCTCTGTAAGGTGAGTATTGGCGGCTGCCTCCGCAAAGACGGGGTATAGCTTCTCCTCGGACATTGTCCGTGACTCCTTGTGATTTGCTTGAAGGTTGCCACAAGTTTGTGGGCCAGGAAACTGTAGTCATGCCGTGGCCGAGAATCTCGCCACGGCCAGCGGAATCGTTCAAGCACACTCGAATGACCATCGACCGTGATCGCAAGAGTTAAATCTAGTTCGGCCTACTCTGATGGGCTCTCAAATGGAGGTGAGGGCTTTCGTTGGCGTTTCTTCCTTCGCCGCGGCTGCTTGGGATGACGATCGAGTAGTTTCAACATGTCTCGCTGGACGTCGGGAGACTCGCCCTGTACGCGAGTCCACCAATCGGCGGGTTCGGTTAGTTTTGAGTCCTCTTTCTCTCGCAGTAGCAGGAAATCATAAGCGGCCCTAAAACGCTTGTGCTCAAGCAATCTTAGGGGGCGGCGCCCCACTTTGAATTCCAGCCGATCTTGAAGTTCCCATATTTCTTTCATGGGTTGAGTAAAGCGTTTTGGAATTGCAATCGCAGGTAACTGATCGAGCACCGTGATGTCAGATGCCGCTTGTGCGGCATCCAGCAGGCCAAGCCCCTGCTCTAAGGACTTCTGTTTTTGGGCTAAGAAGCCATCCCACAGCAGGGACGCTAGCAAGAAAGCTGGGGTGACCGACTTTCCTGATCGTATGCGCTCATCAGTCGATGCGAGTGCGTGTCTCTCGAACGCGGTCAGTTGATGGGTTTGATGCTTAAACGGAAACATAGGGTGGAGCAGATTGAGATCATTCAGCGCTTCAAATGTTGACTCTGATTGCCCCGCGAGTGACAGCTTAAGAAACTCTTCAAATAGTCGAGCTGGCGCGACCAGTTGTAGCAGTGCGGCATTTTTTTTGATCACTGTCTTAAGCGATGGGTCGATCTTAAAATCGAGCTTTGCCAAAAACCGAGCAGCGCGAATCATTCGGACAGGATCTTCTGTGAAACGAGTCAACGGGTCGCCAATGATGACTAACGCTCGCGCGCTCAGGTCTGTTAACCCCTGCGCTGTTGGGTCAAGCAGCTCCTGCTTCGTGGGGTCGTAATAGAGGGCATTGATGGTGAAGTCTCGGCGAAAAGCGTCTTCCTCGAAGGTTCCGAAGATGTTTTCGTTGTTGCCGTGCGCTGGTCTCTGTTCGGCGTGAGGTTGGCTGCCTCGGAACGTTGATACCTCAATGACCTCTCGACCTTTGCGGACGTGCACGAGCCTGAATCGACGACCAATCAGCCGCGAGCCCCGAAATTGCTCGTGCACTTCCTCTGGCGTTGCATTGGTTGCGACATCGAAGTCCTTGGGTTGATGGCCAAGGAGCAAATCTCTGACACAGCCACCCACCACATAAGCGGTAAAGCCTGCCTTTTGCAGCCCCTCTACAACGTATCTCGCTGCTGGGCTGATGTTCTTTGGTTCGATGGACAACAACTAATCTTTGGACGCCGCAATGAGTGAAGTTGAGGCCGAGTTTAGCAGATGAATCTAGCTGGCGGCCTCGGGCTTGGAGTCGCCTCATTAACTGCCTAGATTCTCGTCAGGTCGTTGGCAGCGCTACAGGCTGCGGCCCATGAGTTTAGGGACCTGGGCTGGCTGCCAAGCGGTGACTGCGCTCTTGAGGATCTTGCTCGTTTCTTTCGAATCAGGGCTTGATTGGCCAAGAAATCTTAAGGCTCTTTTCAAATTGTCAGCGGGTGTACTTACATCAACGGATTGAGCGCCAGTTTGCTTGCTCAGCTTCACCCCATCGCTCCCCAGGACGACAGGAAAATGCCAAAACGTAGGCGGAGTATGATGGAACGCTTGATAGAGCTCGAGTTGATAGGGTGTCGAGTCGATGAGGTCGGAGCCACGAACAACCTCAGTAACCCCTTGCTCGATGTCATCATAAACAACTGCCAACTGATAGGCGATGAGCTGGTCGCGTCTGCGGACGATAAAGTCGCCGAGGCTCTTGCCCATTTTCCATGATCGTTGCCCTAGATGAGCATCGGCATGGGTGATTTGGTCGCGTTGGATCCTGAATCTTAGTGCATAGCCCCCAAGCGCTGGATCCGATTCGATGCGAGACCTACAAAAACCGGGATAGTGGCGGGGTAAGCGTTTACGGGGGCAATCGCAGGGATAAACCAGTGATTGTTGCCGCAGTGCATCGAGCGCCGAGTGATAGTTCGCTATCCTTTCACTTTGATAGGTAACCGGGAGGTCGCTCTTTAAACCGTGGGCGCTTAGTTGTTCCAGAATGAGTTGTCTGGCACCCGGTTGCTCGCGTGGAGGATCCAGATCCTCCATTCTGACTAGCCACTGGCCTCCCTGAGATTTCACATTGAGGTAGCTGGCTAATGCCAACGTGAGCGAACCAAAGTGAAGGGGGCCCGTCGGAGAGGGAGCAAAGCGACCCACGAAATGGGGGGTCCGAGTATCCATGCCCCTTTGTGTGATCTACCCGTGCAATTGGCGTTCTTTTAGCTCAGCCAGCGTTTTACAGTCGATACACTCAGTGGCTGTGGGTCTCGCCTCCAGTCTTCGAATACCGATTTCGATGCCACACGTTTCACAAAATCCGTAGTCATCGTGATCGATAAGCTCAAGGGTTTTCTCGATTTTGCGAATGAGCTTTCGCTCCCTATCACGCGTGCGTAACTCTAGGCTGAACTCTTCTTCTTGGCTGGCGCGATCAGAGGGGTCGGGATAGTTCGCTGCTTCGTCTTTGAGATGGCTTACCGTTCGATCGACTTCTTCCATCAACTCGCGTCGCCACTCCATGAGGATCGCCCTGAAATGCGCGTGCTGATTTTCGCTCATGTACTCCTCGTTTCGCTTCGGCTGATAAGGAGTGAACGAGGTGCCTGTGATTCCACCTGATGAGAGCGTCGGGCTCAATGCACTGTCACGCTTGGCGCGGGGTTTTGAAGCAGCCGTCTTCTTGGCGGTTACTTTTTTTGCCGGTGCCTTTTTTGCGGGCGCTTTTGCGGTGGCCGTTTTTTTAGCGGTTACTTTTTTTGCCGGTGCTTTTTTCGCAGGCGCTTTTGCAGTGACTGCTTTTTTAGCGGCTACTTTTTTTGCCGGTGCTTTTTTAGCGGCTACTTTTTTTGCCGGTGCTTTTTTAGCGGCTACTTTTTTTGCTGGCGCTTTTTTTGCCGGTGCTTTTTTTGCCGGTGCTTTTTTCGCAGACGCTTTAGCAGCGGCTGTTTTTGTCTTCTTAACAGATGCTTGTTTGTTAGAACGAGTTTTGGTCGTCACAGGCTTTTTTGCTCCCGTCGAGGCAGCGTTCTTTTTTGCTGCAGGTTTGGCCTTTGCTGATGTTTTTTTGGGGGCAGGCTGCTTCGACGCCCTAGCGGCGGATTGAGCCGAAGCCTTTGGTTTACCAGACTTTTTTGCCGCCATGATAGGTTCTCCTTCGAGCGGTTGAGTAGTGGTGTCCCAAAAATCAAGCGCCGAACATTAACAGAATGGAAGCATCTCGCCAAGCGCAATTTTTCGTACCACGCTGTGAGCATAGCAATCAAACATCCCGTGTTAGCATGGCCGCGGTAGAGATCCAGCGAGGCGAACAACTAGTGGAATATTCTGCACGAAGCCAGTCTGTGCAATCCTTTAAAGCGATGGAAATGATGGCAGCTGCCAGATTGCTTGAGGAGCAGGGTCGGTCGATTATCCACCTCGAAGTCGGGCAACCCGATTTTTTTGCCCCTCACGCTGTTAGCGATCGAGCTAAGTCGACTATTGAGTCAAATCTGACCGGATACAGTAACGCCGAGGGCCTTCCTGAATTGCGAGAGTCGATTGCCGCGTTTTACGGCAATCGGTTCGGTCTCGCGATCGATCCGAGGCGGGTCATTGTTACTGCCGGCGCGTCAGGTGCGCTCGCGTTGCTGTTGCCGTTGCTGACCGATCCGGGCCAAGGCTGGTTGTTGCCTGATCCCGGTTATCCTTCTTACCGTCATTTTGTCTCCGCTTTTGGGTGCGACGTGCAGACGCTCCCTGTGGACGCGGCGCATCACTTCCAGCCAACGCCCAGTCAAATCCAGGAGGCTTGGCGGTCGAATACCAAAGCCTGCTTGCTTGCGACGCCCTCAAACCCGGCGGGCACTTGCATACAATCCGATGTCTTTGGAGAGATCGCGGGGGTGGTGTCCGACAAGCGTGGGCACCTGATTGTCGATGAAATCTATCAGGGCGTGTCGCCAGAGGGAGAGCCACTACCCACAATGCTGTCGAAGACGGATGATGCCTTTATCGTGAATAGCTTTTCGAAGTATTTCGGAATGACCGGTTGGCGACTCGGTTGGCTCATCGTGCCCGATCAAGCGGTGGATCCATTGATTCGGATTGCACAGAATCTCTTCATTTGTCCTTCTGTGGTGGCGCAAGCGGCTGCGGTCGCCGCATTTCGTGAAGAGGCCATAGAAGAGGCCGACCGTAGATCACTCGATCTTGCTCAAAAGCGGCGATTGATGAGCGAGGGGCTGGAGGCGATAGGTTTTACGGTTCCCGCCAATCCCGACGGCGCTTTTTACCTCTTTGCGGAAGTTCCAGCCGGAGCACCCGAGGCAGAGACATTTTGTCACCAGGCGCTTCAGCAGGTTGGCGTTGCGATGACACCGGGTATTGATTTTGGTGACAATGGCACCGAGAGGTTTGTTCGGATTAGTTGTGCGCAGCCGACTTCAGTATTGCTCGATGCGCTCCAGAGGCTGCGTGGACTGGCCGCGTGAAGATATTACGAGGTGAATGGCAAGCAGGTACCTTGGTCCGGCGATATAAGCGATTTTTGGCGGATGTGCGGCTCAAAGCGTCGAACCAAGTGGTGACTGCCCACTGTCCAAATACTGGGGCCATGACCGGTTGCCTCGAATCGGGTGCGGATGTTTGGCTGTCACACTCGGATGATCCGTCAAGAAAAACCGCTTTCACCCTAGAGCTGACGCGAATAGACGGACATTACATAGGCTTAAACACGCACAATGCAAATCGCCTTATCGAAGAAGCCATTATGAAAGGCCGGCTAGGGCCTGCGCTGCATGATTTACATCCTGAACGAGAGGTTGCATTTGAGGGGGGGCGTCTTGATTTTCGATTAGGCAGCTATGATCAGGATCACTTTGTCGAGGTTAAAAGTGTGACTTGGATGGAGGGTAAGGGGATTGGCCGATTTCCCGACGCAAAATCGGACCGGGCGGTTAAGCACCTGGCTCACCTAGCTCATTTAGTAAAACAAGGAGCAAGCGGTACATTAGTGTTCTGCGTTCAACACTCGGGAATAAAATCAGTTGAACCTGCCCGTGATGTCGACCCGGTCTACGCTGAGGCTTTAGCGCAGGTCGTTTCAGAAGGCGTGGTCTGCAAAGCATTCAAGACACAGTTCCGACCCCCGCATGCGTTTGTGACCAAAGCGTTGCCCGTCCATATTCGATAGTACAAAGGGGCCCACATCAAGATCATGCATTTAACAACGGGCATATTCGCCATGATCCTGGTTGGGAGTCTGGTCCTGATGGTGGGCGCGGTACCACTCGACTGGACTCAATTGTTGGCTAGTGACCCCCAGACTCAGACTATTGTGTGGCAATTGCGGTTGCCACGAGTGCTACTCGCTGGATTAGTGGGTGGCGGGCTAGCGCTAGCCGGCGCTTGCGTTCAAGGCCTTTTTCGCAACCCCTTGGCTGACCCGACGCTGATTGGTGTGGCCGGCGGTGCTGCCCTAGCAGCCGCCATCTGTATC
>Ga0255761_10006524_pt1 | contig 10046 bp, 4 predicted proteins | sample 071ome_29_FD_179961 | JGI IMG/M metagenome (GOLD analysis project Ga0255761, IMG submission 179961) | Coastal salt marsh microbial communities from the Groves Creek Marsh, Skidaway Island, Georgia - 071407BT metaG (version 2) | ecosystem: Environmental > Aquatic > Marine > Intertidal zone > Salt... | reverse complement strand
CTACGTGCATATGGAAGTGTACTTTGCTCCCAAGTCCATAGCCAAGTTGTATCAGCACCTGCGTCCGGGGCTGCAACTTGTATTTCAAGTACTTCGGGTGCAATAGAAAGATTTACATCACTGAGTTTTTCAATTGGTATACTGTTAGCTGCAATACTGTCACTTGTAATAGCATTGTCTTCAATTGCTTCACCTGATATTTTATTAATAGGCATGTGTTTTCCTTAGGCTTGTGATTCTGACCAACTAATACGTCCACTTACAATAAATGGATTACTACCTGTAACTGCACTAGCATCTTCTGCTAGTGTTGCTACAACTGTTAACACGTCTGGTCCATCTGGAAATACGTTGTCTCCCCCAAGAATACTGTTACCTAGTGTAGCAATATCTCCCAAATCTTCTGTGGTCAAGACAGGTGTACGTCCAGAGGTACCTGTTCCACCTTGAGCGTCGAAATTAAACACACTTGCGCCGCCTGAAATTGTATCAATGTTTTCGTGTAGAATTAGTTGACTCAAACTTGGATTAGTAACACGTCCCCATGCATTCGAACTTAACTGACCGTTTAGAACTAGCTTAACATTACAAGCGTGTGTACTCAAAATGTTAACACCATTTAGAATCAGCTGCATTCTGTTGACAATTTCTCTTTCTCCTAAGAATCCTGGAGCACCTGTATCAACACTCGGAGCAAGTCTAATACTAATCAAAGGTATATCTTTAGCAACGTTAAGCTCACCACCTGTTGCAGCACCAATGGCATAACTACTACTACCCGCTGCTCCAGTTGGAGATTGATCAAGTATTAATAAATTTCTTATACCATATGTACCCCAATTGTTACTAGCGCCGATTAAACTTTGTACACTAGATTGATAAGGTTGTTGAGCGAGTCTACTACTACTAGGATTATCGGTTGTAGTACCAGCATTAAGATTTGCACCAGTAACTTCTGTGCCGGCAGTTACCTGGTTTAACGTACTATCACCGCTGTCTAGTAAAAGCGCCGGTCCGGCGTTTCTGTATTGATTGCCTTCTCTAATATAATAATTTTGAGTTGTTTCGATACTTGCACTAGCTGTTAACTGACTAACACCGGTTAATGTAATGTTTTTACTAGGTGCGTTAAAGATATATGCTTTGTCTGGATCAAATGTCCCATCCATAATAACACTAGTACCCCAGTGTGCTAGTGCAGGCACATAAGTTGGCTGCCCTACATTTTCAATTTCATAACGTGCAGGAACGTTACCACTGCGCATATATGCTTCGGTAAATTCGTTACCGTGTATAAAACTGTGTACGTATTTTACATTACCGTTTTGATCTTTAAATCCAAACCGAACTTTACCAGCACCATACCAGCTATAATCAACATACGCCATTTGAATACGATATGGATTTAATATAAAGCCTGTGTATCCAGTTCCGTCACAAGGATCTAGATTCCAATCACGTTGTGGAATTTTAGTTGTTTCTGTTTTAGTAATAACAACTTTTTCTTGTGTGCTTCCTCTGTAACCTGGAATAATATGCATTACTGTATCACTGTCAACTTTACTAATTTTATAGCTTTGACCTTTGATAACAACCATATCACCTTTAGAAACTTGACTTAAAAATTTAGTATTAAGTCCTGTTATAGTACTACTTCTGAAAGTAACATTAGCATATCCACTGATTTGCCTAATACTACTGCGTCTACAACAATACAAATCATTGCCATCAAACTCAAAGAAAATACCGTTTTGATCATCAAACAGTCCACATTTGAGCAAACTGTTTTCCCAATTCTTAACATAATATTCAACGACACCTGAAGCAGAATTGTCAGTTGGAGTACCTTTTAAATCAACAGTAAATGTAAAGTCATCAATGATATTCTGTACTGTTAATGTTCCGTTCCATAAATTTGTTGTAGGCGAAGGGTCAACAGATGTGGTAACTTCAAATCCCATCCCGCTGTGATTTTCACAATACACATAAAGTGTAGGAGCACTTTCTGGTACAATTATTTCTGTATAAGCGCCTGCTTGTCCAGGAGTTCCGTTATACGTCACTCCATCGGTATATTCTGTACCGCTATCGTGTACCCCATCTGGTGTAGTACTAAATTTCAATGGATGTGTTGAGTTACTGCTTTCTCCTTGATCAAATCTATAAGTTCTTCCTTCGTATAATTCTAAAGTTGAAATTTGCTCTCCGTCTATATAAAATACATTGCCTGCACCTGGATTAACTACAGTAACATCATACTCTATAATTCCCCAAGAATCAATAGCAGAATTGGTACTGCCAGAAGTAACAATTTGTAATCCTGAAGTTAATCTATGAGGGAATCTGGTAGTAATTGTTCCAGTTTGTGAGTTACGTGTAAATGTATCAATTTGACTTGTTGGACTAAAGTTAACAGCAAACGATACTTGGATACCTTTACCTGACTGATAACGGAAGTATTTGCGTGTTTGACGTATCATTGTACTGTCCGGATTTGTGCTTGGTATAAGTTCGACGCCACCGTCATATGGTCTGTGCAGTGCAAAACCGTCTGGTCTCAACAACAAACTTGTGTTTTGTAAATATTCTACATTATCAAGTGCAGTACTTGGCAATGGTTCTGTAACAGTAATTTGAATGTCGCTGTTAACATAATCAATTGTACGCACAATCATTGAACCAGTGTCGCTAACTCTGTTCACACTAGCAGAGGATCCTGCTGTAGTAATAGCAATAATGTTAGTGTTTGCATTAGCATCTGTCGCTGTATAGTGTACTGTAAAAGTATCTGCTGTAACTGACCTAGCAAAATAAATTTTACCAAATTCGACTCCAGACGGAGCACTTGTACCTGTAAAGTAAATCATATCTCCTGTTACAATAGTATTTGATGTGGCAGTTAATATGTTACTACCAACAGTTGTGATACTTGTTGTAGTAGTAGTTTCAGGATCATTGATAAAGAACGTATCACCTTTATTAAAATAACTAGTAAAGTTTGTATTTTCGCCTGTAATAGTATAACTGTTAGCTGCAAAGCTCACCAATCCTTGTCCACTATAACTACCAACAATTGTAGTTGGCTGTAAACTAATTGTGCCTGTAATTTCGCTGGCACTTGCTCCTGATTCGGCGATGTTGAGATTATTTCCTAACAGTGCCTGTTCTTGTGTTAGTGCAAGTTGTAAGAAATCTTTGTTTACTCTGATAACATAATACACAGTTCCGGTGGAAAGTCCATTTACATTAGTTGTTCCTGTTTCTGTGTAAGTTACAGCGTCACCTGTAATAAATCCATGATTGGTAATGTACAGTGCATCAAATGCTGCTACTAAACTTTCTTGTCCTGTTACTACTTTGTCTCTGGCTTCGATGGTTGTTGTGCTAGGTAACGTAAAACTAAGTTGATCTATAGAGGTCGTATCAACATTATAAAGTCCATCAGCAGCACCTACGAAATTTGAAGTAAATGTGTGTGTTTCATTAGACGGAGTTGTTGTTAAATCAACAATGTTCACTTTTGTAAATGTACTTATACCACTACCATATCCTAATAGATCTACTCTATCAGTGTTTGCAACTGCATTGGCTTGACTATAATGCAAACTAAAATTGTTTGCATTTATTACATATACCCAATATATATCACCTGAATTTAAACCTACTATAGGAGTACTTGATGTGTATTGAACAGCGTCTCCTGTAACAAATCCATGAGAAGTATAAGTAATATCGTTTCCAACCAGATCAACTTGACTGCTACTATTTCCAGTAATTGAAATACCTAAACCAAATACATTTTTTGTGGTGCTTAATTTAAATCTGTCGCTATTTTTAAAAGCAACATAATATGTTGCTGCGTCTGTTAAGCCGCCGATAGTAATACCACCAGCATCGCTGTAAACTAGATCGTCGCCCTCATTGAAAGTATTTCCTGGTATTTCAATGGTATTAGAATCAGTGTTTATAGCTGTATATTCTACTCTATATTCAAGATCTGTTGATCCATATGAAGTAAAATAGATTGTTGATCCTGCAATACTATCGAATGCCAATCTATTTTCATTTATAACCACAGCTTTATATTGTGATCCTGATGAAAGTCCTGCAGGAAGAGTTCCTGTTAGTGCAGTGATAGTAACAATTGTCTCTGTGTTGTCAGACGGTATACCATGATTAGGAACCCAGAGTGAACTTCTCTTAAAATCATTGGTGAGATTAACCCAAACACTATCACCCGTGTCGTTACTACTATAACTAAGGTAATTAGTCGAAGTAGTACCTATTCTAGCTGCATAAGCAAGGCTAGAACTATATCTATAAGCATAGTAGTCATAACTTGTACTTCTAAGATCAAACATGTCATTTGGTTCACTAAATCCACGACTGGCAGTGATGCCCGAACCGTCAGTTTGAATCAAATAACCACTGAATCCTCTGTTGTTTGATGCGGTACTTCCAAATTCAGTATTAACATCACTACCTAAAACATCAGGCGTGTTGAAATAATATGATCTATAAACTGATCGATAATAATAAATTTGCTTGCCATGAGCAAATGCACTTTTAATAATTCCTCCATTAGATCCTGTACCTGACAGGCTCATTCTATAGCTAGTACTGCTTGCTCCGCTGGCTACACGTCTATAGTGTACAGCAACTTGAGTAGGACTAATGATATTAAGATAGTATCCATACCAATAGCTCAATCCTCCAATGGGCGAATTAGTACCACTGTCTCCAATATACATAAAAGGTTTAGTGTTACCGTTATTATCTGCTTGTAGACCATGAGGAGTACTAAAAGTAATCACATTATTAACAGTATCAACTGTGATATCATTTTCAGAAAAATAAAAAGCGGCATCTACATCTTCTTCTAGATCAAATGCTTCAGCACTTACTGCTCCAAGTTTAAACTTGTCGTCTTCTCCTGTTGCAACGTTACTAGTAACATCTACACTAAAACTAAGATTGTTATCAATATCAACATTATTTGTACTAAAACTAACAGTTGATTTAGCAAATGTATTGCTGAGTGCCATACTAGTTCCAGTGGTAAAGTCAGTAGGAGCAACAGTGTTTACAGTTAGTTCACTAGGTGTGCCACCATCTGTGGTAATACCACCAATTTGATTTAGTTTAAATTCTGTACCTGTATAAATTTTTGCAGGGAAAAGCTGTGTGTATGTTTCTTTAATATTAGCTGTTACTGTGAATTCGCTTTTGCCTTTGAAGTTAAAAGTATAATTATCAATAACACCAGCAACAATAAAACCACCATCTGCACTCACACTACCAGTACTTTGTAATATGATAGGAGCACCTCGTTGCAATCCGTGTACTACATTTGTAGTAACTGTTACAATGTCGCTGCCCGATTGTATATTGATACTTGAAAGTTCAATATCAAAGTCTCCGTCTCTACTAAAAAATGTTGGAATGTTATTGGTAAGTTCCAGTGTTTCCCATTTAGTACTTTGCAATCCATATTCAAAGTCAGTGTCGATCAAGTTCTCTGGATTACTAACACGAATTTTACTAACAGGATCAATAAAACTATCACCAAATGCTACTTCAGCAGCTTCTTCATCAATAAAAACTTGTAGACTATCTGTATCAGCACAACCTAGTGCAGTACAATCAACTGCAAGTGTAAATGTAGTTTTTTTAGTTGTTTGATCATATACTCTACTAGTAAATCCAAGTGTTGGATCTGCAAAATTATAGATAAATTTATTTAATGTTACATCAGTAATCAATAGCAAACGTTCTGCTGCAATATTATCATGTATTGTTACAGTGTTTTCAGACGTATCAAACGTATATTTCCCTACTAGTAGTTTCTTACCCATTATATTATCCTGTTATCCAAGTGCAATACTAAATGCAATTGCAGCACTAGGCGAAGTTACACCCGTTGCAGTACCATTAACAGTTAGATCTCCGACAGTTAATGCTTGTGTAGTAGTAGATCCTCCTGTTAGTACTGTATCAATACTAAGATCACTTACTTGTGTACTAGTAACTGTAAGCGCACCTTCATGAGCAGTAATACTCACTTCAGGAAGTGTAACTGTGTGGTTAACACTGAGATCTAAAACAGTGTGCAAATGATCTGCTGTAACTTCGCCATTGATAATTGCATCACCGTCTACACTGTCAGTACCTAGTGCTCTTTGATTGATTTGTCCAATTGCCATACATATAACCTTGTTTTAGTTATATGTATTTAGTTACTGTATACTTATTGATTGATGTAATGTTGAGTGATAAGTTGCGGTGCGTATATTGGATTATTTGCTACTACAAATCTGTCAATGGATCCAGCTACTGCCCAAGGACGATTTGAGCCCATTGTGGTTGTTGATTTTAATACAACTCCTGACAAAATTACATTACTCACATCAAATGAATAAATTGCGGCGCTGGATCCTCCATTGTGTTCTTGTGCAATATGTGCATAGGTTCCATTGGACGAAAGAGCAACTCCTTGACCAAAATAGCCATTTACTACAGGATTGGGAGACTCTATTGTTGCAACTAAATTTCCAGTGGATAAATCTCCTATGTATGCACGGCCTTCGCCGCTAGTAGCACCTGAATAAAAATAATGTCCTATCAACACAATTCCGGTTTTTTCAGATATTGCAATGTGTGGAGTGTTTCCTCGTGTAAAATAACTTTGTGTGTTTTGATTTACAAACTCCCAAGTGTGTGATGGTTGAGTTCCTGCTGCACCAAATGTGCTCTTATCCCAAACATAAACTGCACCTTCGTATGTTTTAGGATTGTCTTCTGCCCCAGGTATACCCACTGCAATCCATTTGCCATCTATTGCAACACTGTATCCCATTCTGTCAGCAGTACCGCTGGGTACATTGGGGTTTGCTATTACATAAGTCGCACTAGTGATTGAACTTGTACTAAAAGTGCTAATATCATACAAATAAGCAGCACCATGTGATCCTTGACTAGCGTGTGTAGCTGCTGGTGCACCTACTACAACCCAACCATCATCAATAGCTACTGACCATCCAAACCACGAACTGCCGCTTTGTGTTGTGCCATCTGGTGCAGTTGTAAACGATGTTAGTGTATAATTTGCACTGGTAATGGTACTACCAACACTGCCAAATGTTGTTATATCATATACATAAACACGACCGTTGGAGTTATAATTGTAATCACCTACAACAATATAGTTTCCATCTACAGCAATACTTACACCAAACGCTCCGGTAACTAACGGATCTGGGTTTTGTAGTGTATACAGTAGATTTCCGCTTAAATCAAAAACATAAGCTGCACCAGCATTGGTGCCAGCTAAGTCTTCACTAGTAGCACCAGCAACAACGTAGTCGTCACTTATATCTATAGCACGACCAAAACCATCATTGGGATCACTAGGTTCAACATCAGGATTGCTTATTGTAAGCTCTGAACCCCAGGTTATACCAGTATCTTGATATAAAGTAGTATTTCCATCTGAAGAATTAACATTAACATAAGTCGAAGGAAATTGTCTTTGGTCTCCGGGCCAAACAATTCTTACTCTTCCCATCTGAGCATCACCGTAGCCGCCTGCACCACCGCCAAATTGTCCAGCATTTCCTCCAGAAGCACCGTCGGTGCCGCCTGATCCACCTTTGCCGCCTACAGAACTACTTGTTCCTGCTGAACCCGAAGCACCTTCACCGTAAGGAAAGACTCCTCCGCCACCTCCGTGTGTACTAGCTATTTGTCCTTGAACAGCCCATCCACCGCCGCCAGCGCCTCCTGTGCCCGAGGACACTTGAACACTATGTCCAGAAGCGTTTGTGCCGCCATCTCCGCCATCTCCGCTGTAGCCTCCAGCGCCTCCTCCGCCGCCAACATATCCTGTAAAACCACTGTCATAATAACCGCCTCGACCGCCTGTGCCGCCGCCATCACCTGCTATAACTGTTCCTCCTGGTTTATTAAATGCTCCAAGATTTGTCTCGCTTGTTTCACCGCCTCCTGCTGCAACAGTTGACAAATCTACAAAATACGAATTGCCGCCGCCTCCAGCTACACCACGTTCTCCACGTCTACCTACTACAACTGTGTATTTTTGACCAGGCACAACACTAATATCATTTTTGTATGCAAGAGCACCGCCGCCGCCGGCAGAAGACCAGGTTGTGTTTGAATTACTGCCACCTCCTCCAATTGCTACAACACTAACACTAGTTACATTTGGAGGTACAGTCCATATATGACTGCCTATATTAAATTCAGCTTCTCCTGGATTTTCGATAACTACAGGTTTTTTCAAGAATCCTTTTGCTGAACCTGCTCCTATTGTACTTAATAATGGCATTTATTATTCCTTATGCATACTGTGTTTGACTAGCAAATACAGAAAAAGTACTTGCGGCAGTTTTAATAATAGTAAAACTATAGATGTCTACACTACTTGCATTACCTGCACTAGGAGCAGAACCTCCTGCCCAAACAGGAGTTACAGCACTTCCATCAATTTGATATGATGCAAGATAATAAGGAGTAGCACCTTGTGTGGCTAATACTGCACATGTTATACTCTTTCCTACATCCATTATACTGTCAAGAGTATTACTAACATCTCCTCTGAAGTTGATTGTTCGGTTAGCTGTTTGTGCGGTATTTAAAAATTTTACTGCACTTGTATTAAAATCAAAATTTAGTGTAGCATTGGTGCTGGTATCTATATCAACATTTTCGATAATTTCAGCTATACTAAGTGTATTATCTATTGTAACACCTGTTGCACTTACAACCAATTGATCAGTGCCATTGCTTTGAAATTTAGTTGTACCTAGTGCATTTACTATTGCTTGAGTGCTGTCCCATGCCATAGTAAAGTCATTACCATCGCCTAATCTAATCTGGTCTCCATCTCCAAGATCAACAGTTTGAGCACTAACACTATCTATTGTTACTGTAGTGCCTTCCACAGTTAGTGTTCCTGTAATTGTTAAATTTCCTAGTTGTACAGGAACTATTGAAGAAATTAAAGCATCATCGAGTGTAAGCACAGATCCTGTAGCATTATCGGTAATACCAGTAAGACCTGGATTTGAATTTAAATCAATCCATGCACCATTAGCATATGCTTGTATTTTATGTAAATCTCTATTGTAAACTAAATCACCATTGGTTCCTGTTTTAAGTGCAATCTGTGCAGTTGTAAAACTGCCTAGCTGAAAACTGCTTTGTGTTACTGCTACTCTGTCGTTGACACCTGTTCCAGCTGTTAAATTAATACTGGATTGAGATGTCAGCGCAGGTACTCCTATTGCAGTAGATGTTGATAATGTGTCAACGTTAATTTCATTAATGCTAATAGTGTCTGTGCTGTCTCCATCCATGTCCATAACACGATGATTAAAATCTATTAAATTTCTTACTCTACTCATACTGGCATATACCTTATGTCTATACTTTGATTTAATAATGGAGCACTTGTAAATGTCAATGTTGTTCCACTGATACTGTAGTCAGTTGGTGGTAATATCAGACCATCTAGTATTACTAGCACACTGCTTTCGATGTGTCCATCAGGGATAGTATAATCAACAGTTGAACCATCTCCTGTAAATTGATCACTGGTATATGTTAAATTGAGTTTGGCATTTGTAATACTATCGTCTGGTGGTATATCTCCACTACTAGCTGGAAGTCCTAAATACCTTACATATATTCTACTGTTTAATAATGGAGGTCCAGTAAACGTTAGTGTTGTTCCGCTAGTATTATAGTTTGCTACCGGTTCTTGCACAACATTATCAATCATCACCAACAGTGTGTGACTGTATTGTGGATCAAAATTTAATGTAAAGGCTGTAGTAGATCCATCACCAGTAAATGTTTGTTTTTGATATATTACTGGCTCTAATTTTGCAAGTGTAAATGTTCCGTCTTGCAGTTTAGCACCTGTGATACTTGCATCTGCAACTGTACCGATACTCAATGCAAGTCCATAACCTTTGACTTCAACAGTTTGACCTAGTGTAGGTGTACCGCCTAGTGTAAGTGTTGTT
>Ga0255761_10006514_pt1 | contig 10056 bp, 7 predicted proteins | sample 071ome_29_FD_179961 | JGI IMG/M metagenome (GOLD analysis project Ga0255761, IMG submission 179961) | Coastal salt marsh microbial communities from the Groves Creek Marsh, Skidaway Island, Georgia - 071407BT metaG (version 2) | ecosystem: Environmental > Aquatic > Marine > Intertidal zone > Salt... | reverse complement strand
AAAAATAAAGTAATGTGACAACTCGATCGAATGGAGCTAAAATGGGATGGTGTGTAATCTAGTTGCGTCGGCTTGAGAGAGGGCGCGGTGGAATCACTGCATGCCCCACCCTCCACCCGCGCCGCCTCCGCCTCCGTAGCGAGAACCGCCGCCTCCGCCTCCGCCGCTGCGATAATCTCTACCTCCGAATCTACTACCTCCCCCACCGCGGCGACGACCGCCGCCGCCGCCGCCGAACGAACGACCAGCAATTTGAGTTAACCACGTTGGCACTTCCTGGTTCGCCTCGCTCATGAGTTCCATGAGCGAACGCGCGATGTTGCCATCCTTGGACTCGAGGAAGAGCGCCGTGGCTTGACCCTTCTTACCGGCACGGCCGGTACGACCGATGCGGTGCGTGTAGTCGTCGATATCAGACGGAAGGTCAAAGTTGATGACGTGCGTGACGTGTGGAATATCCAAACCTCTCGCGGCGACGTCAGTCGCGACGAGAATTGGCGTCTTGCCGGCGCGGAAGGAGCGCAACGCCGATTCGCGCTCTTGCTGAGTGCGATCACCGTGGATGCTCGTCGCCGGCTTACCGTTTTGGTAAAGGAAATCTTCCAATTGATCAGCACCTCTTTTAGTTTCGACAAAAACGAGCGTGAGCCCTGGCACCGCCTCGACGAGGTCGAGGAGCATCTCAGACTTTTCGTGGTACGAATTCACGCGCTCGACAGTCTGCGTGATGAGGGCGTGCGACGAACCAACACGACCGACGGTGAGGAAGACGTAGTCGTCCAAAAAGTCGGACGCCATGCGCTGAATTTCCTTCGGGAAGGTTGCGGAGAAGAGCAGCGTTTGGCGTTCGCCGCACGGGGGCATGTCGCGCTCCTCAACAATTTGGCGAATTTGCGGCTCGAAACCCATATCCAACATACGATCCGCCTCATCGAGCGCGAGGTACGCGACTCTACTGAGGGAAATCTTCGCACGATCAATGAGATCGATGAGACGACCCGGCGTTGCGATGAGCAAATCGCAACCGCGTTCCATGGCGCGGAACTGCTCCACCGCCGGAGCGCCGCCGTAAATCACGCAAGACGCGAGGCCAGTTTGGTAAGCAAATTTGCGGGATTCTTCGTGAATTTGGCTCGCAAGCTCGCGCGTCGGCGAAAGCACAAGCGCGAGCGGGTACGTCTTGCGGTTCATGTGTCCACCTTGCAAACCGCGTCGAAGGATTCCCGCAATGATCGGGAAGCAAAACGCCGCCGTTTTACCGGAACCAGTTTGCGCGCACGCCATCAAGTCTCTTCCAGCGAGAGAAACTGGGATGGCGTACTTTTGTACCGGGGTCGGGTTCTTAAACTTGCATCGCTTAATGTTGGCGTTGATGCTCGAACCGAGATCAATATCCTGGAAAGTGGTGATCGGTTCCGGAATGTCGCGACCGCTCGTCTCGACGGGAATGTCTTCATACAAGTCAAAGTCCAAGCCACTGTTTTCACCAGTGAAAATCTTGGTCGCTTCCGAGTCTGGATCATTCTTTGCCGCCATGGCTTCCTCAGCCTCCATCTTTTCAAACGGGTTATCTTCCCGTCTGAAACGCGAACGTCCGGTGTCCCATCCTCCGCCTCCTCCTCCGCGCTCGTCTCTTCTACCAAACGACGTGCCGCTGTAATCCTCACCGCGCGAGAATCGGCCGCCGCCCCATCCCCCACCTCTATCTCTGCCGCTGTCCCATCCACCGCCGCCGCCGGCTCTGTCTCTGCCTCCTAAGATTTCGCGAAACGCGTTTCTAGTCAGTCGAGCGTTCACCACATCATTTCACTTCCTCCTCGTCGAGTCACGATTCGTCAAATCGACCCCCCCCTCATCGGCCATCATCCATCCAAAATCACGCGCGCCTCGGTCCGCCGCGAGCGACCCCGCCGCGCGCGATCGCGCGAGGCTGGCAGCCCGTTCCGCGCGCGCCGACGCGCGGGGTCCCCACCGATCGCGCGCGCGCCGGACCGAGCGCGCGTTTGGATGAAACAAAAATCACCGACGCAAATTCGCGCCCCCTTCGCCCCCTTCGCTCGGTCGCGCGCCCACCCGTCCACCGCGTTCGCGTCTCGTCGAAATCTCATTTTTTTTCCCATCCACCGCGCGCGCGCCTTGGACCGCCCATCGCTCCAACCGTCCGTCCGTCCGTCCCTCTCGCCCCGGTCTCCGCCGTCGCGATTCGCGCGTCGAGCGAAACGTACCGAAATTACCGAACCCCCCTCGATCGCCGCCGCCGCGGTCGCCGCCGCCGCGGTCGCCTCCCGCCGGTCTGTTCCTCAGGTGCGGCGGGACGTATCCGCTCGCCTTGGGCGCCGCCGGGGCGCCCGCGCTGGATGACGCCGGCGTCGCCGTCACCGGTGCCGGCGTCGCCGCCGCCGGCGCTTCCGGCACGCTCAACGGGGGTAAATCCCCGGAATCATCCGCCCAGTTGGACATGTTCTGTTCGTCTTCGTCGTCGTCGAGAGAGCGTCGTTCGCGTCTTGTTCACCGCGAGGCTCGCGCGTCGCGTGGTGGTGCGGCGGGAGCTCCGACCTCGTCCGTCGTCCCAAGGGCGGGCGCTCGGTGTCGAACCCGAGCTCCCTCGTAACCGTGTTTTCCAGTTTGAGTCGTGGCGTTCAAAGCCTGATTTCCATCGTTATTTTCATCGTGAACCTTGAATTTCGTTGAATCGACTCAAACGAAAGCTGAATCGAATAGAGATGTCTACCCGAGTCGATGAAAATCCATCGATGAAAATCCAGTTTCACGCGCGCGCTCGAAGCGTCTTTCGCACCGATCGGCACCGATTTTGTTTTCGTTGGATTTTTTTTGAAAAGAAAGATGCGTTTGGATTCGCTCGTTCACTCGCGACGGCGTCAGATTCGGACGACGGACGGGCGAGAGGGACGGACGATGACGGATTGGAAACGAGGACGATCGACGTCGACGTACGTCGAGTGCGCGGGCGTGGGTGACGGACGGTTGGCGAAACGCGCGAGGGACGGTGGGGACGTTCGAGAAGCCGGCACCGGCTCGCGCTCGGGCGGCGGTGCGTGGCGGTCTTCGGTCCGCGGTGGACGAACGACGACGAGTCCGACGAGTTCGGTGTCGACGATGACGACGACGGAACCGATGGAACCGACCCCGGGCGGGGGTGGTGGGTGGACGGACGACGCCATGCTCGTCGACGACTCGACGGCGTCCTCGCCCGCGCGAGGAGGCTCGCGCCGGTTTGATTTTGGGTTTAGTTTCGGCGGCGTCGGCGGCGGCGGCGTCGGCGTCGCTCGCGCGCTCGCGTTCGGGAGTCCTTCCCGCGGTGCTTTCCCGCTCGATCCCTCGGCGTGAGCGCGTCGTCTTCGTCTTCGTCTTCGTCGTTCACCGGCGAGCTTTGAAACCAATCCGGTCCCTCCGCGCGGGATTTGATTTTTTGTTGTACCAACAGTCGGCGCGAGCGCTCGGCGAGACCCGCCGCGCCCCGATTTCGCGCGCGATGGCGACGGATGACCTTCATCACTCGGTGTCGTAGCGTTGTAGTGGTTGTAGTGGTAGTAGTAGTACCGGTAGTAGTACCCGGTAAGTAAGTAAGTGTGTGAGTGAGTGAGTGAGTGAGAGACCTAAAGTCGTTCCGAGCGCCAGACGCAGCGGCGCGTCGAGTCGAGTCTCAAACCCCCGAGACGGACGACGGACGGACGGACGGACGACCTAAACCGCACTGTTTGCCGAGTCGATCCGAGGCGAGGCGAGGCGAGCCGAGTCGATCCGATCCGATCCGATGGCGTCCTCGGTGGGCGGATCCAATGCCGCGGGTCGTTCGCCGTCGGCGACGGGGACGTCCGAGGACGGGGACACGCGCGTGTCGCCGACGACCATCGGTGGCGATGGTTCCGGCGGTCGATCGGGCCGGGCGGCCGCGGGGCGAGGGCAACGGCAGCAACCGCGTGGGCGTCGTCTTCATCAACAACATCAACAACAACGACGCGACGACGAAGACGACGATGAAGACGCGCGCGCCGCCGACGACGCGGACGACGTGCCGATGACGACGGCGCCGACGCGATCGTCGCCGAGACTCGTGGCGATGGCGACGGCGGCGGGAACGATAAACGGGGCGGACGGTGGACGGTTGTTGGAGAACGACTACGACGCGACTCGAACGGAGGAAGGGACGTTGGATGAACGAGACTTGGACGCGTATAACGCGTCGATCGAAAACCCACAGGACGCGACGGTGATTGGGGAGGAGGTGACGGCGGATGGAGGGGCGACGGGAGGAGGACGAGCGACGGGGGCGCTCTCGGGGCCGGCGCACTCGATTCAGAATTCTCAAGCGGCGGAAACGGCGCGGGGAAGAAGAGACTCCGTGACGGAAGGTGGGGAAAACGTCCTCGCGGCGAGGACGACGATGTTGACGGATACGGCGGCGATGGTGATCGATGCGGATGCGCGGGCGCCGGAACGTAATCGATCTGGGGCGGGGGTGGGGCTGACTCGAAGTCGAGTGGGCGGAAGAGGAGGCGCAACCGGGAGCTCGAGCACGGTGCACGGCGGACCGCAGCGGCCGGCGAATAGCGCGGCGGATTCGAACACGGCGGCTGTATCGAGTGAACGCGAAATACGGGCAGCGGATTCGACCGAGGCACAGCGGTTGACGACGTCGCTGGGAGAAGTGGAGGTTGGTATGACGGATACCGGTCCAGCGAATAGTGAGGAGGTTGAAGGCGGAGATATCAAAGCGGCGGCAAGTCTGCTCGCCGCGGATGGAGTAGCGGCGGGTGGTGGCGTAGAAGTTGAATCGAAACAATTGATTATGCCTGGGCCGACGCAGTGGGACAATCAAGAGCCGTGGGACGTGCCTAGGGACGAACTCTTGATGGCTTCGCTCGCGCTCAAGGCGAGAGCGGACGCTTTCAAGGCGCTAGAAAATTTTGGCACCGCAGAGCGGGCTTACGGACACGCCTTGCGATTCATCGATCAAATAGAAATGTTTGATACGGACGAAGCGTCTGATACCAAGGAGATGAGCTCGAAATTGAAGACTGAATGCCTGTTGGAGGCGAGTGCGTGCGCGATTCGTCGATCTGATCCTGTGAGAGCGGGCGAGCTCGCGGCACGCGTTCTCTCTAGAGATCCGACGAACATGATGGCATTGCGTGCGAGAGCGCTGGCTGCTGCAGCTACAGGAGATTTTGGTACCGCCGTCCACGATTTGGAAGAAGCCATCAAGGCGAGCCCGAACGACCCGATGTTGGTTGCAGAACTCACAGAGCTCAAGCACAGACGAGACATTGCGCGTCACATGCACAGAAGAAGCGGCATCAGTTCCTCCTTCATCGGAACTCCTGGTGTAGTCTCGTGGGGGACGATGGCGATGAATGTGATGGGTGGCGCCGCCTCGAGTGCGCACGGAGGACAGCTGTTTTCATATCCAAACGCTGGTTACGTTGCGAGTGGTGGTCTCGGCATGACTAATGAGGTCGAAGGTGAGACGGACGGTGCGGTCGGCGGGATCGGCAACGCTGGGTACGGTAGTCATCTCGGAGCGTATCAACACGTTGGCGATAACGCAGCGATAGATACCCGCGCTCTGTTGGACGGTACGCATCTCAAGCGTCCAGATAGTCCGTCTCACGCGACGGGCATGGAGTCAAACTTGCATGAACCCGGGACGTTTAATAGAGTTGGAGGTACTCCGAGTGTGAGCAAAGGTGGAACCGTTTCGATGCAAAAGAATGCTGTGCAATCTGATGCGCTGCAACTCGGCGACGAGAGCGAAGAGGAGGGCGAGGAAGTGTGCGGCGGCGCGAACAAGGCGCAAGGCACTTAAACTGATTCATACCCGATGTGCGGATTCATCGGGCAATTTTGCAATAGACTTAAAATCCATGTACAGTACACCTATAATGTTGTATGGGACGAAAATAAAAAAGACACTAACGCTAAATTGTGCACAACTTGAAGAAACTAGACCGGGACCGCGTTGCGTACTCCGTGCACGCACGCCCAACCGTCTTCAGATTCGACTTTGATTTCGTCAAAGTGCACAAGATACCTTTCGACGACTGAATCGCTCTGTTCGCCGTATAAAATACCACTCAATGCGATTTCACCGCCGGTTTTACAGTAACCAGCCAGTAACTCTTCCAAATCGAGCACTGGACCGATTAAAATATTCGCCACGACGAGGTCGGCTTGTCCGTCGGCACCAGGGGTGCCGGGATCAGTGCCGTCACCGCGATAGGCGATGATGCGGTCAGCAACGCCGTTCAAACTGGCGTTCTCCATAGTACTCTGCACGGCTTGCTCAGCAAGATCCACTCCAACCGCACGTTTCGCTCCCATCACCAGAGCACCGATGGCCAGCACACCCGAACCGCATCCAAAATCGACGACGAGCTCAGTCGTGCCTCTCCTCGCGAGCGTCTCCTTTAACCATCTCAAACAAAGCCTCGTCGTCGGATGTTCCCCGGTTCCAAACGCTATCCCCGGTTCAAGTACAATATTCACGGCGTTTGTATCCACGTTATCGCACCAGTCTGGCACGATGAAGAGACCGTCTGCAATTTTCGTCGGCGTAAAGGAATCCTTCACAACCTGCACCCAGTCATTCGCCTTACTCGTCTCGTAGCTAACATCAAAGCGCTCCCCTAAAATTTCCTCTGCGGCAGCGATGGACTCGCGTGCAACTTCATGCGACGGGAAATACGCCGTCATATCGCACGAGGACCACACGCGCGACGCGACATCGTCCGATGCGGCTTCCTCAAAAGTGTTTGCAGAGAATATTTCCTTTTCGTTTTCCGTTCCCTTGTCGGCGTCCACCGTGCTCACGCTCGTCGCACCGAGCGAGAGGAGAATGTCTTCTAACGCGCGCACCTCGTCCTCGCTCACTCGTCTCACTCGCACGTACGGCGCCGCTGCGCTGTCGTATTGTCCGTCCAGGTTGTGAATGTCGTTAGAATCGGGACCGGCGGCGCGATACCCGAAGGCGCGCGCGCGCGACGAGGAAAAGCCGCGCGCCGCCGGGTGAGGTCGAGCGAGCGAAGAAACAAAGGCTTTACTGAGCGTCGACGCGACGGCCCGCATCTCGAGATGTCGAAGCGCGAGGGTGAGAGTGCGGGCAACGAACGCGGACCAAGGCGACTAACTACCCGCGCGTCTGAAACAGGGGAGATTGGGGGAGAAAGATATTTGTACGTTCGTCGTTTATTCACTGACAAGCCGAGTTCACGCGCGCCGTGGCGACGCAAATATATCAGGTAGGTGTGTCTAGGGGTGAAGAGCCGCGATATCGGCGCGCTGAAGAATCGAATTGCCAGCAATACGACGCGTCTCTTCACCTTCACTTGCCCTTCGGCTCTTGAGGCGGACGGGCACCCTGTTGACCCTGCGGCGGCATGCCCGGCATCATACCGCGCATTTGAGGCGGCATCCCCATGCCCATTTGCCCCATGTGCGGCATGTACATCATCTGGCCTTGCATTTGTGGGTAGCCAGGGTACATGACCATTTGGGGCATGGCTGTCTGCGGAGCGACCGCCGGGCTCTTCTTGAAAGAAGGCACGAATTCGGTAGCCTTGGCGCTGAGAGTGAACGACTTGGCGTTCGGGTTGAGCTTGGACTTGGAAACGTCCACCGGTTTGGCGGCTTCCTCCTTCTTGGCGGCTTCTGGCCTCTTTTCCGCGTGCTGCGCCACGGTGCTCGGCACCTTGCCCGAGCCCCAGGCTGGCTTGGCCGGAGCGGCGGCGACGCTGGGTTTCCCGCTCGGAAGCACGGACGAGTATCGCTCCTCTTCGTCGTAGTCGGCGATGTCTTTTTGTCCACGCTCCTCAGCCATGTGAGGGTTGTCAGAGATTTGGTTTTGAATCTCATACGCGATGCGCGCCGCTTCGGCTTCAGAGATGCCCGCCTTGGATTTATCGATGGAGGTCGTGTACATCGACTCGTCAAACTTGGTGTCGACGCCGAAGAGCTTCTTGTTCGCGGAGAACTGATCCCACTGCGCTTTGGAAGCGCCAGCCTTCTTGCCCCAGGCACCGCCTCCGCCGACGGCGGCGCCGCCTCTTCGAGCCTCCTCTTCGAGCGTCATGCCGACGGCGCTGTCGCCTTCTTCCGGCTGCCACGCGACGAGCTCACGGTTCGCCCCGGTCGCTCCACGAGAAATACCACCATCTGTAAAGTCATCGTTCATTCGGCTCGGTCCAACGGCCAAATCGCTCATCCCGACGTCGCGAGCCGTCACGCTCGCCACGTCCTTCATAGCCAACTTCATCGAATCGACCGGTTTGCTTCTCGGCGCGCGCGTCTTCGACCCCGCTTCCCGCTTCGTCCACGCGTAATGAATGGTCATGTCTCCACCGACGAGCCCGTCGTCCCCGAACACGCCCTCGATGACTTGACCATCCTTCTTCGTCACCTCCACGACGTAACCCTTCATGATCTTGGCGCAAAACGCCACGCCGTTCGCCGTCATCTTCGTTTCGTTTCGTTTCGCGCCGAGGGTCGATCGAACGCGACAACGATGGCTTTCACGACACCGCTCGCTCGAGATCCGTTCGATCCGCGGTTCGCTCGCGACGCGGTTCGATCAGCGAAAACGAATCGCGCGCGCACGAATCGTTCCTTCTCGAACGAATGAACGAACGAACGAACGAACGACGACGACGACGACGACGCGCGCGCGCGAGGTTGAGATGTGAACACGGACGAACGCCTGCGATGACGCGATCCGTGTGACTCGTCCGGTCGCGTCGCGACGGCGCTGAGTGACGCGCGGCGCGCGCGGTGTGGTTGTTAATTAATGAATCTTCACGACTTCATCGGGTCGATCGAACCACGCATCGAGGGTGATTGATGGAAGCGAAGCGAACCGACTCGAACGGGGCGAACTCGAAGTGGATTCGTTTTCATCACAAACGCGACGGTGCGAAGGGAGGAGGAAAAAAAAGGAAAACGGAGCTCGAATCGCTCGCGGGCGTTCCGTGACTCACGACGACGACGACGACGACGAAGCGCGCCTGGCGGCGTTGACGTTGGCCATCAAACTCAACGCCGGATTGACCTTTTCTTGTTGCGTGCGTCTGTCGTACGTAGACTTTTGCATGGCTGTGGAGTGACCCATGAAACGAGCGAGAGCTTCGAGCTCGGCGTCGCTGGCGAGGCCTTGTGAACGGACGTGGGTGACGATCATGTCTCGGATCAAGTGAGGATTGGTCTTTTGGCCGGTGACGCGAAGCGCCGTTCTGGAAAAGGTGCGGCTGAGTTCGCTCACCGTCCACGGGGCGCCGTTTGGACGAGAAAAGACAAAGTCGTGCGTGGGAGAAAGAGCGGCTCTGTGCGTGGCGAGCCAGCTCTCTAAGGCTGGATACACCCTAGAATCGATGACGAGCGCTGGACGCTCGCCGTAGGCGCCGCCCGTTTTATAGTCATCCGGGCCGTGTCGCACCATCCAAAATCCAGACGATTCGTCCTTGAAGAGCGTCTTGTTGAGTTGAAGCTCTCGCAACGTGCGTTGTCTGTCTGGAATGCACGCGAGAATGGCAAACAGCAAGTATCTCTGGACGCTCATCGCGACGTCTCGTTCCGAGCGCGCCTTGCCGTTAACGTCCAACGGAGCGCACTCTAGTTTGAGGTGCTCGACGAGCGCCAAATACTGATCCCACTCGAGCCACTTTCTCTTGTCGTCCGCCGCATGCGGGGCGTTTTTCGCGCGCTCTCGAGCGCTCCTCTGCACTCGAATGAGCTCCTGCACGCACGGTGGTGCGATTCCGTCGTCGTCGACGTGATCGTGCACCCATTTCGCCAGCGCGACGAGGGAGCGCAATTGGAAATCCTCCGTCGTCGATTTAATCTTGCGCTCGTCCGACAACCACTGGACGTACTCGATGGCGTATTTCGCACCCGATGATTCGCGAGAGGGAAACGCGTCGCGCAATGTGACGCCAGGTTTCAAAATCACCTCGCCAGTCTCGCTGAGAATGGCGAACTCAGAGGCGTACTCGGACTCCCTGGCGAGCCATCCCATGAATTGTTTTCCCACCGTGACGTGATTCATCG
>Ga0255761_10006513_pt1 | contig 10057 bp, 10 predicted proteins | sample 071ome_29_FD_179961 | JGI IMG/M metagenome (GOLD analysis project Ga0255761, IMG submission 179961) | Coastal salt marsh microbial communities from the Groves Creek Marsh, Skidaway Island, Georgia - 071407BT metaG (version 2) | ecosystem: Environmental > Aquatic > Marine > Intertidal zone >... | reverse complement strand
TGGGTTTCTGTCAAATACGGTTATAATTTTCAATCAACTGATTATAGTGGAGACTTTAATCAGTTTCCTCATAACTTTGATGAAGTAACTTTACCTGCTGAATTTTCAGGAGAAGTAAGAAACGGTCTGTTTTCGGTAGGTCAAGGAAGCAGTAATGAAGAATACTATCAAACTGATTCTATGCTCGCTATGCAATTTTACCTTAAACCTATTTTAAACACTCAAGCCCAAAATGTTAATATTTTGGAATTAGACTCACTTACACAAACAACAGGTATTCCTTCTTCTACTACCGTTAAAGCCAATAATAAAACAAATGGTAGAGCAATAATTGAAATTACTAACGAGGATATTTCCTTAAATACCAATAATGGAAAAGATGTGGCGGGGACAGGAATAGCAGCATTTCCTAAAATTAATCAATGGATTGACTTTGTAAATGATTTGACAGGACATTATTTGGCTTCTGAACCATCTGGTAATCTGAGAACAAAAGTTAATAATAGTTATCCTTCCCATATTCATAAAATTATTTCTCATACTATTAATACAACAGGTGGAACTATTACCCATTTCTTAGAAATTGATAATGTAGAATATATTTCTGGTAATGCTAATCTTTCTAAATATTATAGAGTAATGAGAATTTCTAAGGATTGTCTATATGACTCTACACCAAAAAATATTGAATTGAATAAACTTTCAAAGCAATATACTAAAAATCCCTCTACTGGTAAATGTTTTACTGAAATAGCAAAAATGAATTATGCACCAATTAACGGGCATATAATTACTAAAGATGGTTCAACCAATGAAGGTGTATTATCTATGTATGTAGTTTTGGATGTTGATGGTAAGCCTAATAGTGATTATGTTGTTAGGAGAAGTTTAGACTCTATTGTTACTGATAATGGAGATGATAACTCCTTTATTTCTGGTAATTCATATAACTGTTTAATGACAGATGGTTTAAGAGATATAACAAATAATATTACTTTTAGTAGAACTAGTAGTTCAAACAGTTTAACATTTAAAACTGTAAGTAATATGAAAGGTATTGTTTCCATAGGACAAACTTTTAACATTAATACATTTAATTCTCCTAAATCATTTGATGCTAAAAGGTGTAATTTAGCGTCGGCGGTTAATGTAGTGGAAGAAGTAGATGAGATAGTTAATCATATTCTTGAAGATAATAATGTGGAATATAATACTAACTATGATTCAAATACGGATATGTATTTTATTGGACCTAATTACAAAGGAATTAGTGGATTTCATGCTATTAATAAATTATTAGAATTAAAAAATAAAAGATTTATAGTTAATGGAGAAAGTATACAGGGTAGAGATATTTTATCAGATGGACTTTATACTAATATTATATTGTCAGAAAATGATGAAAGTGAAGGTGTAGTAAATCTAAAAATTGATACATCCTCCTATGATTTCTATAATGAAGTTATTGTTTATGGTGATAACGCAAGAGGAATTGCAAGGAATAACCAATCTATTCGTGACTTAGATAGAAAAATTACTCTTGAAATTACAGACCTTAGCCTCCAAACTTCTAAGTCGGCACAGGATAGAGCAAACAAGGAATTGGATATTGTTCAAAGTTTATCAAGTCAAGTGTCCTTTAATGTAGCCAAGACTCGCATTCCATATTTGAGAGCAGGACAGGTTATCACATTGGACTATCCCTCACTTGATGTTCCTACGGGCTATTATCAAGTGCTGGAGATTGAGGACAACTTCGGGCAACTTCCACGCATTACGGTGGGTAAATACACACAAAGTCTCGCAAGTCGCTTTGCTGACCTCTCTCTTAAGACGAGAGAGATTCAGGGAGTCCAAAGAGGCAATAGATTCCAAGAGGGCAATACTCTCATACAAGAAGCAGTTATTCCAGAAATTAAAGAATTGAATTTGAAGATTATCAAAACAGGAACACCAAGTTCTACCTTAGGATTTTCAAATACGCTTGGCTTTAGTTCGGAATTAGGTTTTGAGACAAGCGACTCATTGGTTGAAGAAGTAATTTACAATGAAGACTTAACGGAGTGATAAAATGATAACAGAAACAGGAAAAGCAAAAATTAGAGATTTAGTATCTACAACATATACGAAGATGAAAATTGGAAATGGTGGAGATTCTACAAACCCATTAGCGACAGACTTAGACTTACCTGTTGCCGAAACAACAGTAAGTGTAGTAACGACTACGCAAAGTGGGTTAGATTTTAATGCCACTTTTACAGGTTCGGATATTTCAGGGCAAACTATTAAGGAGGTCGGGGTATTTGATGCAAGTGGGAATATGTTTGCAAGAGTGGCGTTTAGAGGAGTCGGCCCGTTTGCATCAGGTGATTCAGTAGAATTTATTTTATCAGTAGAGGTGGTATAATGACAGCAAATGAAGGAAGAATAACAAAATTAGGAGACACTACAATTGGATTACAAGACACAGAAGATAAAATGCATAGTGGTCTAATTAAAACATTATGGAATACTGCAACAGGTTCAAGAGTAGTTAGTAGCGGAACATTAACACAATCAAATGGTGTTTTTACTTTAGCATCACCAATTGTGTATCGTTCAGAGGGAACTAAATATACATTAGCAGGAACTAATAGCAAATCAGTTACTAATAATACTACATCAAATGATAGATATGATTTGTTATTTATTAATAGAGGAACAGATTCTTTAGATATTACTGCTGGAACATTTAATGCTAATAGTCCAAAAATTGCAGACTTAGATAAAGATGATGTTCCTATTGCTATTATTAAAGTCCCATCAGGAACAGGCAGTTTAACGGGTGTAACTTTTGATTTTCAAATGTTAATGTCTACTTTTGATAAAGATGAATTAAATGATGATGAAGTGGCTACTAATAAAATTGCTGACGACGCAGTTACTACTAATAAAATTGCCGATGATGCTATTACTACTGATAAAATTGTTAATGATGCTATTACTACTGATAAAATTGCTGACGATGCTGTTACTTACGCTAAAATTCAAAATGTTGTTGCTGATAATGTATTATTAGGTAATGATAATGGTGCAGGTTCTCTAGTTCAAGAATTAACTAAATCTGATGTATTAACTTTACTAAATGTAGAAGATGGGGCTGATGCTACTGATGCTACAAATGTAGATGCGGCAGGTGCAATTATGCACACGGATATTCCCGATAGCGATACTGGTTTTGTTAAAAGAACTGGTTCGGAAACTTATGATATTGATACCAACACATATTTAACTGCTGAATCAGATACTTTAGATTCAGTTACTGGAAGAGGAAATGTTACTGCGAATGACGCAACCGTAGGAACTATTACATCAACAGTTAATCAAAATCTTGGATACGAGGTGCATAATACTATTACAGGACCAATTATGACAGGTGGTAAAACTGTTGTTTATGTTGATGATATTACAGGGTTAGTTCCTCCAAATGAAGTTACTTTGCCTGTTCCTACGGCTGGAAACATTTTACATGTTGTAAATATTGGTGCAGTTCCTATTACTATTTTCGGAAATCCCGTAATTAATTTAGGTTTAACAACTCATCCAAAAATAGCAATTGCTAATCAAATAACATTAGCACCACATGAATATGTTACATTACAAGCACATAACGATACTATTGCACCTTTAGTTACGGGTCATATGATTATTAGTGATTGATATGCAGGAAGTTTGTTTAGAAGACTTTTGCATTTCAGTATACTTATTGACAATTTTAATTATAGTAGAATTATTAATTTATACATTAATAGCATTAGGCGCATATAAATTATACTATAAAATTAAATCCAAATTATCATATATATGGTCTAATAGAAAAAATAGCAAAAAATCAAAAAATTGAAAAATCGGCGTGAAAAATGGGGGCAGGGACAAAATTCCCTACCCCCGAAATTTCACAATAATGGGTCTTTACCACTCAACACTAAGGTCTTCAAATTTATTTTTAACCTCATCAAAATATTTTACAATACCATTTTCTTTACCATGCATCCACAAATCGTATGTCAATTGTGAATCTTTTAAACAATAATCTGCAACACTTGAATATAAACCCTGATTCCACTTAAACACGGAATCTACACTACTCATATTTTTCTGGTCGGAAATTGTATTCTTAACCAGATTATCTAAATGAATTCTCTTACCATGATTTTTTAATAGATACGCTGAGGTATCAATACATCTGGTTTCCCTTTCTTCAAGAAACTTACGGACAATGTAAATGTCCATAGCATCTCTAAGAACAGGTAAATCAAAAGCATTAATATTATGCCCTAATAGAATTCCACCCTTTTGAAAGTGCTCATCTAAATCAAACTTTAATTGTCTAAGCGGTTTAATTTCTACACTCTCTTCTTTCTTTAATTCGCCAATTTCTTCATCAATATAAATTACACCTTTATTTCCATCCCATGTAGTTACGCAAGCAACTTTAAACAGATGGGTATTTTCCCATCCACCAATGTCATAACTCAAGTTTTTAGTTTCAATATCAAACGATAATACATTACTCATCTTCTTTCACCTTTAATTTTACATATGTTTTTGTTTTTCTAACCTCTTCAAATAGATGCTTTACACTTTCCCAATGGCGATAAAATTTATTTCTTCCACATTGTTCATTCTTTCTGAATGCTTCAATCATCAAACGCTTATCAACCCAACCTGCGCTACCATCTATGGTCGTCTTTGGTTGTGTAGTATTGTAGGCATTAATAAACATTTTCTCGTTATACTTGTCAGCCAAACGCTTGGGTCGCTTTTTCAGTTTGTCCTCAAACCACTTTGTAATGGATTCAAAAGATTGGTCGGTCAAACTCCTACCTTGATTGATATGTCGTGCAGTAATTTTAGGACTTCTTTCGCTGATTGCACAAAGGGCGGCGGCTATACAAATATTGTTAATCATGTTCATAAAGAAAGTATTGATAGCAACATAGATATTATCATCAAAACCATTCATGTATTTTTTCATAGCCGCCCAAACAATCTTAATTGCACCTTTTGCTTCTTCGGTCATTTCAAGAACCTTTCTTTTATCACCATCAACCTTTTCTAAACGCTGGTGAACCCACTTGTATGAAGAGTAAAGCATTTCAGCAAACTCTTCTTGGTATGGGGCTGCCCCACCATCATCTTCAATAATTTCCCCAATCATGTCCAAATAATCTTCCTCCATCTGACTCCTTAAAGACTCAGGGATTTCACGCACATAAAGCCACATACGCTGGAAAACACCCTTTGTTAAGATAACTCTTTCTAATCCTTCGGGTGGTAGCGTGGTAGCCCAAAGAGAGCGTTGCGAATCAACAATTAAATCTCTTCCAAAGTTAGTCAAACGCTTCTTGATTAGATGTGATTTAGAATCAAGACGGTTCATAAACTTCTGAAACAACATGACTGTTTCTTGCTTGTGTTGCGACTCCTTAAAAATACCAGAATGTTCAAACTCATCAAAAGCAATAATACCTGAACCATACAGACTCCCATAAATTGTCTTATCAATTGTTTCTTTAATATCATAGTCTTCTCCATTTGCTCTTGCTTCTCTTGCATCGGCCTTACTATAGTCTGGATTAGGTGCATCAATCTGCATTGTTCCTAATAAACCTTGGTCGGTAAAACTATCAGGGTTCTCAAGAGTAAATTCCTTTACGCCTGTAAGCGGTGTTTGGTTTTGAGTCGTAGGCCAAGCATTAACTAAATCAAAAGTTTTTGTCCAGACAGGTTCAAGAAAATCAAACATGGTTGTTTTACCACTTCTTGATGTTTGAATCCAACAGAAATGAATCCTCGGTTCAAGTGCAAGTCTCCCAACAGGAATCCTAACTATATCCTTTAGAATTTGCCCTAAAGTTACAAAGTATGACATTTGTGCTGGATATTCATTGTGGAGTGAAAACTGTCCCACTACATCTGTCCATTTTTTGACATTCTTTGGTAAATCTACTTTCTTTGAACGGATAGTTTCAAGTCCACTATCCGTGTCAGTAACTTTAGCCAAAGCATCATACATTTCCCATTCATCTATATTTAAATCTTCCATTAATATTTCACCTCTTCTTCTTTGTTTAGTGCCTCAAGTATATTTTCAGCAGTTTTCTTTCCTATCCCTTTATGTTTTGATATAACACTAATTGTGGACATGGATATTTCTGCAATACTACCAAAGGTCTTTAGTAAGGCTTTTGCTTTTTCAACTGAAACGCCTTTGATTTCAGTTAAAATGTCTACTCTAACATCGTCTGTTTTAATTTTCTTTGGTAACTCTTTGTGTATAACTAATTCTTTATCTATATGTTGTGTCGTTGCTACTATAATATGTGATGCTGTTTTGTAATTATCTACCCATATAGGTTTAACATCGGTGTGTAATGCGATAGAAGTTATTGCGCCAACGAACATTTGTTTCAATTTAACCCTCCAAGAAGATGTATTATATTGTGTTCTTTGAAGATATGAAATAGCATCGTCTAAAGTTCCATAAATTAATATAATGTTCTTATTATAGGTCCTATCCATATTATCTAACTGATTAAAAATTCTTTTGTTTCTCACCGACTGTAAAAAGTCTGCGGCTGATTTTGCTTCAATACAGCAATCACCAATAATATAATCTCCTATTTCCAACCATTTCTTTTCTGTTTCTATTTTAAGTCTCTCGGCAATTGTTTCTACTGCCCTACTTAACTGCGATTCTTCTCTACTATCAATTATAATCATTCACCATACCTCCAACATTTACCTACACACAGTCCTTCTTCAATCAATGTTTCACAATGAGGAGACATGTATCTCTTATCTACAATAAATGATACTTGTTCTTGTGTCGTATATTGGTTATAATCAATCCAAATGTCTTCGTTTGATGCTATCAATTTAATCTCATTATTGATAATTGCTTTTATATCAATCAAAGCATCTCCAGATAATTGCCTTGGAGTGCATTTAAGTTCATTTTTCATGATTGCATATTCTGATAAAAACTCGTTATACCATTGAACAAGTAAAACTCTCGCACGATGATTAGGGTTTTCAACCATGATAGCATTTTTAAGACACGGTAAAATAGGTAAATCACCAGGACTTTCAACACTATGAATTTCAACTTCCATGTTTTCCATCTTTTTAACAGACGGCCAAGACACTAAACGATGCCCAAAAACCGTAGGCTTTTCTTTAACAGGACCATTTTTAGATAAATCCAGTATATTTCTTATTCCAGAAGAAATAGTTTTGTCTGTAAGTGGAATACACCAACGGTTTGCACCGAGGTGATATGTATTTTGAACCCTTCTTAAACGACCTGTATTAATAACTACTGTATCAAGATAAGGACTTTTATCAATAACATCGTGGCATATGTTAAAAAATGCTTTGATTTCACGAAGCGACCTTGCTTGAACACCATAAACGAACATATGAAACCCACGACCTGAAAAAGAAACTGTATGTTTGTATTTCTTCTCTAAAAGCCAGCGATGTAAAACAAGCATATGTTCATATAAGTCACCCAATTCTTCTTCTTTTCCATGAGCATCAAAATCAAGAAATATTCTATCAAGGATAATTGAATACTCAAGACCACGATTATTTGAAAAATGTTCATAATCATAAACCGATGTAAAAACATTCATCTTTCCGTTATACATTGAAATAAAATTCTTATACTCTGTAAGATTTTTTACAATAATTCTGGAAGGTTCTCTTGCTCTATTCCTTAGACTCCCTGCCCACATTTCTCTCGGAAAATACAAACTTTTCACCTCTTCTTTTACTACAAATTGAACAGTATTTATTGATTCTTAGGGTAAGATAAGCCTTGCAATCTTTACAATATTTTCCCATCTAAATCATACCTGACTTTCTTTTTTCTTCTTCGGACATTAACTTAGTGTCTTGTCTAATTCTTTCTTTTAAGGTCATTATAGCCTCATCTTTATCAACACTTGTTGTATCTGTTCCCATCTGTTTTTCATCAGGTTTTTGAACCTCTTCACTTTCTTCTTCAACTTTATCACTTCCAAAATCAACTGTTGCGGTCTTTAAAAAATTTGTTAATACAAATGAAACCATAATGTTTAGTTCTTTTCTAAGATGTTCAGACATATCCTTTGATAAATCTGATTGCGTAAGAATTTCCCATTTCATGCTATTATCCATATCACTAACTAGTGTATCAACAATGCTTTCTGTTATTTCTTCAGCATTAAGTATATCGTTAATAGTCCAAACTCTTCCTCTGATAACATCTTCAATAACACCGCTTTTTAGAAAAGTATGAACTTTTCCAACCTTATAAACTTTTTCAGCCTTAGAACCATTCATATTGGTCGCCACCGTCTGCCGCTTCACAATGGTCGTAATGTCCACAATGAATACACTTTTTGTAAAAGTAAGAAGCCTTAAAATCGTTCTCCATATAAGCATTAATTAATTTATCAATGGAGTTCAATACAGCAGTTTCAGAACGCTTACTAACCTTTTCAGCATAAACATAATTAGAAGCAGGGTAATACCAAGCCCAATGAGTAAATTTGATATTTGGGTCAAGACCATTTTCTAATAGCAATTCTCTATCGGCATTATCAAATAGCAACTTATAGAAAGCCATTTCTTTACGCATCATAGTTTTCTTACTATCTTTCCAAGCACCTGTTTTTAATTCCATAGGAATATAACCATTGTTCTCAAAAAACAGTCTATCAATAATACCCTGAAGGTGAACTGTAATACCACTTTCGGTTGTGAACTTGGCATCCAATTTAATCTCATTTCCAATAGGTATAAATGTATCAAGCGTATCATCCTCTTTGCATTCAATAAATCTCTCAGTATTATATGCTGACATAGCCGTATAAAGAACTTCGTATTCTTCGTTGTCTGTTTCTGGGTATAGACTTCTAAAATGTTTTTGAAGTTCCATAGGATTTTCAACAAAATTTAAAGCGTCTTCAATTTTTACAATCTTCCAAAAGTCTTCTTGTGCGTTGTGAACAACAGTTCCTTTAATCATCGCAGGTGAAGTTTTTTGTTTAATGCTATCAATATAGTTATACTTGTATGACAAATTACAGAAGCCAAATGTTCCTATTGAAGATTTAGTAATCTTCAACATTGGTCCTTCTTTATTATTTGGTTCCCATAAATATGTATATTCTCCGTTTTCTGTTCTCATTTCAATCACCTTTTCTTTTGTTTTATCTGGGAGAATTATTTCCTCCCGTTCTCTTTTTTTAGTTCGTCAATATATTGACTTGCCTCCTGTCTTGTTGTAATACCTTCCATATCTCCACCAAGTTTTTTAATAAACTTGATTTGATTTTCAGTAGGTTCTTTATCAGCGTTTTCTTTGGAGACTTTCTTTGTTGCCCCTTCTAAGTTTGACCTTAGCATAGAAGCCGTAGTTAAATCATGACAACGCTTACACAATTCAACTACATTAGACCTTGCACTAATAAGATGGTCTAATCCTTCTTTCTTGCATTTATGTTGTGAAATAATGTGATGCCATTCTGTATATCCATCAACACCTTTTTGTCCACAAATGGTGCAAGAACCTGTCTTAACCCACAGTTTTTGTTCTTCTTCTTGTAGTTCTGCAAGTCTAACTTCTAATAAATCAAATGTGTCTGATAACAATTGCATCTCACTTTTGATTTCTAATATCTCTTTAATATTGCTTTTATCTCTCATTTTACCACCAACTATCTAATGTTGTTTGTCTGCCGTCGTTGGCTATTCCCATTAAATCCCACCTTAGAGATTCATAAATCAATTTGACTTTCTTAATAATTTCAGATTCAGCAAGTCTTTTCCAATTGATAGGGTAGAAGTCTTCTACTTCTTCATATTTCTTAAATGCAATATATTCTACATTCCTTGTTTTATCACCCACATTATATTTCGTTGGATATTTTTTGATGCCTTTATTATCTACATTGTAGTAATAATAACTATCACCAACTTCAATAGTCCCAATTTGTTCATTGTAAATCAATACACCAGCAGAACC
>Ga0255761_10006511_pt1 | contig 10063 bp, 5 predicted proteins | sample 071ome_29_FD_179961 | JGI IMG/M metagenome (GOLD analysis project Ga0255761, IMG submission 179961) | Coastal salt marsh microbial communities from the Groves Creek Marsh, Skidaway Island, Georgia - 071407BT metaG (version 2) | ecosystem: Environmental > Aquatic > Marine > Intertidal zone > Salt... | reverse complement strand
AAGAAATTGAGAGAGGCGTGTAAAAAGCACCCCACATTAACACTTTGTATGATGCCCGTATAGAAGCAACAATGATAAAAGCAAGTATAGTACTGTACTAAACAAAACAAAAACATAAACAAAACATAAACAAAACATAAACAAAACATAAACAAAACATAAACAAAACATAAACAAAAAAACAAAACAAAAAACAAAACAAAAAAAACAATTTTTTTATTCTATAACTTAATATTGTACTATTTTAAAAGTAGTACAATATATATGCCGAGTATTCCACCTTTCAATTTAAAATTTTTAGCGAATCGTATAGATATATCAGGAAGTATACATGCTTTAGGTCAAGGTTCGGTTGGCAATGATTTTGAAGTGGGTAATGAATTAACCGTGAAAAATAAAATAATTGCTGATGGTGATATTTCGGCCAATAAAGATTTAATTGTGAAAGGTAAATCAACCTTCAATGATGATATTTCTATGAATGGGCATTTGGATGCTAGAGATGCTTCATTTAATAGTATTACAGTGCAGAATACTATTTATATGGGACAAGCTCTGGAAGTCGGAACAGTAAAAGTGGTAAATGATATATCTTGCGGGACTCTCAATTCTGGTGATGTAATCTCAATTGACGGTAGTTTTAATAGACTATTAGAGGTAAATGAAATATCAGGTAATAAACTTACATTTTCAGGTTCAAGTTCCGTGAATGATTTGACGGTAAAAGGACTACTAGTACTAGCCGGTTCATTTCAACTTCCCCCAGATTTGAAAGGAGCAAATATAGACTTAAGTGAAAATCTAATAGTAAGTGGTATGGCTGATATAAGCGGACACACATTAATGAAGGATGTATCGGCTACGAATTTGGAGTTGAGTGGTAATCTAATAGTGGATGGTACCACAGACTTAAGCGGTAATGTGAATATGGGGGGAAACTTAGACTTGTCTGGTAATCTAATAGTGGATGGTAACACAGATTTAAGTGGTAATGTGGATATATGTGGTAATTTGAATGTGAGAGGTAATTATAATTTTGATGGGGGATATTTGACCAGTCATATATTACCATCGGTAAATTCTCAATATGATTTGGGGAGTGCCGAGAGAAAAATAAGGCATTTGTTTTTGTCAAATAACTCTTTATGGATTGGCGATGAACACAAAATAGATGTCTCTGAGGGTAAATTGCGTATGAAAAAAAGAAACAAAGACAAAGTTCCTAAAAGGTTTCTGGGAGAATATAATGACATTGATAAAGTGAAGAATACATTAGAAAGTTTGGGAGTGGATATCAGTACTTATAAAGTTATTTCAGATGTAAAATTGTCAGATTGGTATAAATTGGCAGATTATAAAGATATTTCGGGAGAATTATTTACTAGTGACGACACTGGTACTGGAGATGATGATTTCGAAAGCGATGAAAAGGCATCTAAAAATGTATTGGTAACGAATGTAGATCAAACAGTAGATGGTTTAAAAACATTTTCAAAGAATACAATATTTAACGATAAGGTCGGCATTGGGACGAGTAGTCCAATAGGTCTGTTGGAAATAGCAGGGAATAGTAATAGTTCAACATATATTGTTTTCAATAATTTTGATTTAAATTCTAATTATAATAGAAGTTGGAGAATAGGACCACATCGTAGTGGTGATGAAGCATTCCAAATTGTTTGTGGTGAGACAACAACAGGGGCGACGACACTCAGCGACTTCGACAATAACAATGGAATGTTTACCATAACAACCGCGGGGCGTGTTGGGATTGGGACGGATGAGCCAGGTGCTAAATTGGATGTTAATGGTAGTTTTTCAGCAGGAGCAAACGGCAGTTCAGGTGGTTTCGAAGTTATAGATAACGCAAATTCACACAACATAATAAAAGTTCCACTAGTAGACACACAAGATAATTCAAAACTAGTGGTATACAGAGATATAGGTTATACATCGTATGGTGCAAGCAATGTTAACCGTAATGTCATTGTTTTAGATACAAATATAAGAAAAACTAGTAATGTAATGTATAAAATAAGAATACAAGGATGGTCTTATATTTATGAGTCAGGTACCATGATAGATGTAATTATCAAAGGTTATGCTTCAAACTCTGACCCTAATGTATTTCAACCCCATGCTAGTTGGGTTACAAATACAGAATCCCCAGTGTGTGCTTATGCTGCATATAGGGATGATTCTGGAGTATTAAAACTTAGCTTTTTTATAGGAGCTTTTGGATATCAAGCACAGGGAACACAACCAGAAAAAGATCCAGGACAGACAGGATTATATATTAGACATGGAAGTGTATTAGTTTCAGAGTATCAGCATATGTATTGGAACGACGTTGATTCTTATAAAAACTGGGAAACCCGCCTTCTTACATGGGCTGATTATGACACAGAAAAAACCAACTATGAAAAATGGTCTTATTGTATAGATAAACAAGGATTATCCATGCAAACAAAAGACTCTGATAGAGGTATAGTATTGCAATACATGGGAACTGGCGGCGAGGGTAACGGCACTGCTATAAAATTTAGAGCTAATGATTTGACATCGGGTAATCCGCGTAGCGGTACGTCCAAATGTATGATAAAAGGTGCAAAAGAAAATGCTACGCATGGAGATGACGCTTCTGTTTTGACATTTCATACCCAAGTAGATAATGGGAATTTAACAGAACAAATGAGAATTTCAAGTGACGGCAACGTCGGCATTGGGACGACTAGTCCGAAGTGTTTGTTAAATACTAATAATTTGATGACTAGTTCAGATAACACAATCCCAAACCTCAGTTCAGGTATTAATGGAAATAATTCAGTTTCATTATTTTTGGGAAAATCACACAGTAACAATATTAATTATTGGGGAATGTGGATGGGAACCATTTATAAAAATCCTGGTTTTCCATCATATATTCAATGTGGCGATGCGATCAATCAATTTAATTTATTATTAAATCCGGAGGGTGGAAATGTCGGCATTGGGACGACGAGTCCTGGTGCTAAGTTGGAAATTAAAGGAGATGCTTTAAATAATGCATGTATTAATATTAAAAGCCAAGATAGTACTAATAAAACTTATGAATTTAGAATTAGAGATGACACAACAACTAGTTATCCTTTACATATAGGTCCACCCTCGACTTTTAATGGGATAAACATAAGTGATGACGGAAACGTCGGCATTGGGACGAGTAGTCCAGCAGCACCTCTTTCTGTTTGTCGAATTCAGAATGACTTTAATACAACAAAAGATATAGGAGTTCATATGGGTGTTTATAATTCGGGTGGGGCACATTTACCGAACATACAGTTCGTATCAAATCATGAAGATGGAGGTTGGATTGATTTCGTTCATACCACAGATGGTAATTCTGATTATGATGGTAGGATTAGATATGACCATACAGATGGATTTAAATTTTTCACAAATACTACGCAACAGATGACAATAGATACTGATGGAAACGTAGGCATTGGGAAGACGGAACCCAATTATCCATTACAGGTAATGAATTCTACCACTTTGACACAGAACTTTGATGGTCCTGCTGACCAATTTTATTTTTATAGATATAATGGATTAGGAGGTCAATATGGACATCCTACAAATTCAGACCCATATTGGACTAATAATTCTGTCCTACAGTATAATGGTAATGATATATCCATATATTGTGAACATACTGTATGGGCGCGTTACGGTGGATTTGCAGCAAGTTCCGACCAAAGAATAAAAGAAAACATTCGTGACGTTTCTGACAACGACGCCCTCCAAAAATTAAGAGACATATCATGTTGTTTTTATGAATACAAAGATAAAATAAATAGAGGATATAATACTACTATTGGGTTTATAGCCCAACAAGTCAAAAAGCACATGCCGATTGCCGTTTCTTTGCAAAAAGATATTATTCCAAATGAGATGAGACTACTTACCGATTATTCATGGAATCAATTACCTGACTCTTCTGGTAATTATGATCTTTCCAATAACCAATACAAATTAACCATTCATGATCTCAGTGACAATTCAGGTAATTCTTTATATTGTTTTTACGTTTCCAACGATCCTTCGGGAAACGATGAAGTTAGAAAAGAAATTAAATCCTTAGAAGACGAACCGAACTCTTTTGTTTTCGACCAATCCTGGAACAACGTATTCCTTTATGGTAAGGAAGTTGATGATTTTCATACGTTGGACAAACAGAAATTGTTTGCTTTGAATTTCTCGGCAACACAAGAAATTGACCGGATTCAACAAGCGCAACAAACTACCATTAATAACCAACAAATTACAATAAATAACCAACAAACTACTATTAATAACCAACAAACTACAATCAATACATTACAAACTACAATAGAAACATTGCAAAATACTTTAGCGTCTTTTGAACAAAGACTTCAACAATTGGAGTCTAATTAAGTCAATTCAATTCAATCTAAGTTCAAAATGATGAAAATATATCTTATCTTTTTTTAAAGGATACAATATATATGTCTAATCCGCCATTTAATTTGAAATTTTTGGCAAATCGCATTGATATTTCAGGAAGTCTTCATACAAAAGGCAGAACGACCGTAGATGAATCATTGATAGTCAGGCAGGCAGTACATGCTAGGAGTTTGAGAATTAAAGAGGGTATTATAGGCGACAATAATCTTTCAGTCGGAGGAAAATCAACCTTCAATGATGATGTCTCAATGAACGGGAATTTGTCAGGAAAAGATGCTTCGTTTAATAATATTACGGTACAAAATCAATTTTTGTGGGGTTCATTAGAAGTAGCCGATATTAAAGTAACACACGATATATCTTGTAGTAAAGTAACCACAAACCAAATAATTACACAAGACGGTAGTTTTAATAATGTATTGTACGCGAATGATTTATGTGGTAATAATTTTACATGCAATAATTTAGAAGTAATAGGTTTATTAAAATACGATAATTTTGAATTACCAGATGATTTAACAGGTAGAAATTTAGATTTAAGAGGTGATTTAGATTTAAGTGGTAATTTCAGAGTAGATGGCATGATAGATATAAGTGGTCATACCACAATGACTGATATATCAGCTACGAATTTGGAGTTAAGTGGTAATTTCAGAGTAGATGGCACGGCAGATATAAGTGGTCATACCACAATGACTGATATATCAGCTACGAATTTGGAGTTGAGTGGTAATTTTAAAATGAATACATCATCAAACGCTAACCTTGATATTTCAGCAAATGGGGGAAATGCTCAATTATATTTATGGAGTTCGGGTTCTAATACCTCTTATTTGACTTATAACAATGAGTTGAGTATTAAATTAGATGGACATGGTTCAGTTATTAGTTGTGATGATAATGGCAACGTGGGTATTGGTACGACGAGTCCAGATGAAAAATTAGAAATAATCGGAAATCTTAAATTACGAACTCCGGAATCTACATCTAGTCAAGTAGACGCAGCCAATATATATTTGGATTGTAATAATGGTGCTGGAACATCTAAAAATGGTATAATATGGAAAACTGATTATAATAATAATGGAAATAATTATACAAAAGACTCGGCGGGAATATATTTTCAACCAGAGGCTGATGGATTTAGAGGAGGTTTAACATTTTATACGAATGATGTTAGAGACACATCTACCTCTGCGAGTGAAAAAATGAGAATAACGGGCAGTGGCAACGTCGGAATTGGGAAGATTCCAGGTAATAAATTGGATGTGAGCGGCGGCATTACTTGCACTTCTTTGAATTCTGGTACCGGAACTATACAGACTACTGGGAAACTTAGTATAGGAGATTGGCAAATAAAATATGAAGGCACTGATAATTCTTTAAGAATAGGTTCTAATAATAGTAATGTTGCAAGTGGCAATCAAAATGTTATGATTTTTGATCAAGATGGAAAAGTGAATTTGGAACATACAACCAATTTATTGAGTAATAGTAGTGGTGGTTCTAATATTACTGAGGGGAATAGTGGAACAATTAGTTATAATTCAAATACTAAAACAGTAATATGTACTGGACACACTAGTTCTTTTTTTATTAATCAATATTTTCCAGTTATTGATGAAAATACAGAACATACAATTTCAGTTACATTAAAAAATTTAGTAGCAGTTGGCACTGAAGCTTCAGGTAAATATTTTTATTGTGGCGTGCAATCATTAAATGCCAGTTATGGTAATATAGCTTCAGACGAGTATAATTCATACAACTATGGTGTTGCAAGTTCTTACGCTATGACTTCAGAAAACGTTCCCATAGGTTCTACAAAAACATTTACAGGAACATTTAAAGGTTTTAATTCCACGACAGATGGTGCGACAGGTAATTCAAAAACAAAATTTGATCCAGGTGCAGTATATTTTAGAATTGTACTTTTTCTTAACTACGATGTACCGAATAATAGCAACAAAGTAGAAGTCATGGATGTTAGATATATATCCAATAACAAACAAAATTTAACAGCAAAAGACATTACTAGTATTACAACTAAAAATTATGTTGATCAAATTACCCCAATAGGTTCAGTTATTGCCTGGCATCAACAGAGTCATCGAAGTATTCCATTTGGATGGGCGTTGTGTGATGGAGAGTTTGTAGAAGGTTATGGTTATACTCCAGATTTGCGAGGAAGATTTATTTTAGGTTCCGGAACTGGTAGTGGTTTAACATCAAGGACACACGGAGATACTGGTGGTAGTGAAACACATACTTTGACAATAAATGAAATGCCCGCACATAATCATGATATGGAATCGGCTGGAAGTCATAACCATAAAGTTAATGCAGATGGTGGTCATAGCCATGATGTTGGTGAGGATGGTGAACATTATCACTCATATCAACGCCGCGATGGAGGCACCCGTTTTATATGTGTCGGTGGTGATAGTGATTGTGTAAACCGCCAGTTTATGAGTGTTGCTTCTTTTCCTACTTATCACACTGGCTCTAATGGAAAACATATACATTCAGTTACTGGTGGTAGTCATAGCCATACAGTTGATTACAATGGTAGTCATACTCATGTAATTAATAACACAGGTGGAGGTAATTCTCATCCTATTATGCCACCATTTTACACTTTAGTATATATTATAAAGGTTTTTTAAAATAGTTAAAACAGAAAACCAATCGTTAAAAACCGAAGTAGCATCCTTGAAATCAACCCTCGATTCCGTGTTGGCTCGTTTAAGTGCTCTGGAAGGAAATTAATACGTTAAATATTATAAATCAAAGATTTATATATTTAACGTAGAGAACCAACAATGTTAAAGAAGTTTTAAATACAATTTGGCATCGTCAAATATTATAAATCAAAGATTTATATATTTAACGTAAAGAACCAACAATGTCAAAGAAGTTTTAAATACAATTTGGCATCGTCAAATATTATAAATCATACTTAAAGACATCTCAACACATTAATATAATCAATAAACCATCATACAAGAAACAATGCCAAAAAAAACAAAAAGAGAAGAACTGAAAAGATACCGTAATAAGAATCACATCGAGGTCGGCATTGACGAAGCAGGGCGCGGTCCTCTTCTCGGCCGAGTATACGTGGGAGCGGTTATTTTGCCGCCAGATGATCCCGACTTCGATTACAGTCTGATGAGAGACAGTAAAAAACTCAGCGTAAAAAGGCGCTTAGAGGCTTACGAACATATTAAGGAACACGCCATAAATTGGACCTTTGCTTATTCCGACGAAAAACAAATTGACAAAGAAAATATATTACAAGCCACATTCACAGCAATGCATCGGGCAATCGACCAACTTCTCGTGCGACCAGACCATTTGCTGGTTGACGGCGACAAATTCCGCATTTATACAGAAGACAACAAAATAGTACCTCATTTATGTGTGGAAGAAGGCGACAATACGTATGCATCTATCGCAGCAGCGTCAATAGTAGCCAAAGTCGAACACGACAAATACATCGACGAATTATGCGATGAGCATCCGGAATTGGAAGTTTATGGACTGCGTACAAATCGAGGTTATGGTACGGCACAGCATATCGCTGCAATTAAACAACACGGTATTACTAAATGGCACAGGCGTAGTTTCGGTCCTTGTAAATAAATATAAATATTTTGAACCATATTTATATTTATTTTATTTCTATTATTTTTTATTTCTATTATTTTTTTTTATTTAATGGATTATAATTAAGTTTAATCTCCTGGTGCGGGAGTATCGGCTACATCATTTTCTTCATTGTCCTCTTCTTCTGCTCCATCATTTTTCTCTTCTTCCTCTTCTTCCTCTACATCATTGTCATCATTATCTTCTTCTTCATTGTTTTCATCGTTGACATCATTTTCTTCTACATTTTCTTCTTCTCCATCATTGTCATCTCCATCACCAATACTAACTTCCATACCATCATCATTTTCTTCATCTTTAGATTCGTCACTCATAGTGGGAGCAACAGCAGGTTCTAAGGAAGTATCCATAGGATTGGCTTCATCCTCTACATCCTCACTTTTGGTAATAGGTGACAATTCTTCTGGTTCTTCCATTTGTTCTTCTGGTTCTTCTTCCTCTTCTTCTTCTTCCTCTTCCTCTACCTGTTCTTCTATTGGTTCAAAAATAGGAGTTGGTGTTTTTTTCCTTGTTTTGGACATAGGTCTAGATTTAGATTTCTTTTTAGTTGAAGGTCTACGTGGTTTATTTGGTCGATGCATACCACAATAGTTTCCAAATTTCGCTTGATTTTTACAATTTTCTCCATTTTTTTTAATTCCAATGCATATTTTCTTCTTTTTTCTGGATGCTTCGAATTTTTTTCTTTCTTTTTCAGCCTTTTTTTTAGCTCTAGAAGCATCTAATGCAGCTTTTTTCAATTGTGCGTTTTCATCATACATACGACGCCTATATGTTCCCTTGTATTTCCTAGCATGTGGCAAAGCATCTCCCTTATTGTATTTGATTTGCTCGGTATCTTTTATGATTGACTGAATACCTTGACGGTGATAATCAATTACTTCTTTCTTCTTTTGTTCTTCTTTTTTTAATGCTTTAATTTGTCGGTCAATTTTTGCCATCATTTGTTTCTTCTTTCTTGTTTTGGCACGCCACGCTCTTTGTATTCTTTTTGCAGCCTTTCTTTGTGTTCGAATTTTTTTCTCAAGTCTCTCCCTCTGTGCTTTTTTCTGCATTTTCATTCTTTTCATTCTTTTTCTCATTCTTTGTTCCATAAATTTTTTCTTAGTTTTTGGACTTTTCTTTTCGAAACTTTGAACTTTCCCATAAGACATACCACTTTTCATCTTGGCAATTTTTTGTTGTTCTTTAATTAAAGCATTTTGTGCCTTTAATAATTTGGCATATTTACTTCTTAATTTGGGATCTAAATTTTTCATTAAATGAGGATTTGCTTTCCTCGAAGTTCTTATCCTCGAAGTTTTTCTCTTTATTTTACGAGTTTTTCGCATTATATATTATCCATACATAATTATTTGGTTTTTTTCTTTGCCGTATTTTTGAAATCAATTAGTGTTAAAATAATACTATCGATCAACGATATTAAATCTTTGTATTCGGGATAAGTTTCCTTAAATGAATATAATCCTGGCAAAATATCTCCGATATAGATAATTATTTTTTCAATGAATTTTTGATAGGTTGAATAATATGAATATTTTTGATTTTCGCGAGATAATTCATCCAGAAATTTGATGAACGCGTGCATTTCTTCTTCAATGTATTCTTTGGTATTTTCTTTGTTTTCGCCATACCACCATCTCCAACTCGATTGAAAATAACCGTTTTCGAGTAAGTAATATTTGTTCTCGTCCATATTGTTTTCACTAACATCATAATATTTATTTTTCATAAGTTTGTCACCTTTTTTACTTTTTTTAAAAACGTCTAAAATGCGTTGAAAATGTGCATACTTTTTTTTGTTTTTAATTATTATTTCATCAATGGATGCTTTTTCGATGAAACCAGAGTTATGTTGGAATTTTATACTACTCATTAATATATTGCATTAAAATTATAAATTAATATTTATATTCCTATAAAGATT
>Ga0255761_10006489_pt1 | contig 10084 bp, 9 predicted proteins | sample 071ome_29_FD_179961 | JGI IMG/M metagenome (GOLD analysis project Ga0255761, IMG submission 179961) | Coastal salt marsh microbial communities from the Groves Creek Marsh, Skidaway Island, Georgia - 071407BT metaG (version 2) | ecosystem: Environmental > Aquatic > Marine > Intertidal zone > Salt... | reverse complement strand
GTCAGCCGATTCTCCGACAAGATGGCGACTTCGGCCGCTTGTTTTGCCATCAGGGCTGCTTGGCGCTGCGGAGCGATCAGGATCGACGTCACCAACTGCGCCCGTTGTGTGCACGCGGCGAGAAAACCAAACGTCACCAACGGCTCATGGAATTGGGTATCGGAGTCGTAGGGGCCCTTGAACCCACCTGGCCGGTCACGACCAGCCCCGAGCACATGGTCGTAGAGAAGCAGGTGCCCAGCACCGAGCTCTTCGGCCCCCTGAGCGAAGGCGCGCATGGCCCCCGGGTCCGATCCGATTTCGTGATGGGGGATGACGACGCCGAGTTCCATGAGGTCAGGCTCGCAGATCGGTGTGCGGTCACCACGACCCGGACGAGCCGCCACCACCCCCACCGCCAACGCTGCCGCCGCCACCACCAAAACCACCTGAGCTGTCACTGCTGGAACTGGGCGCAGTGATCGTCGACGTGAAGGTGGAGCGCGTGTCGTACATGACCATGGTGGTCGCTACCGCTGCGGTGATCGATGCCTTCTGAATGCGTTCGGCAGCCCGCTTCCATGCATCTGCCTCGCCGAGCGCGACGGCCCATGCCGAATATTCGCGGAGGACGCCGCGATCGTAGGCATCCTCGACGTGGCGAGCTTCGCTGGCATGCAGAAACCTGCGGAACGATTCCGTCTGCAAGAAGGCGGCGGACCCGGCTGCAGTGCGCGATGCACGCTCACGAAATGTCGCCACGAGCGCGGTCAGGGCAACCATGGCCGTGCTCGAGATCACGGTGGAGCCCATGCTGTTCAGTACGCCGGCTCCATCGGACGACTCTGCGCCGGCGACGACCGCGATGAGTCCAAATATGAACATCACGGCTACACCAGCCCCGGCACCGTCGCCGGCGCTCCCGCGGGCCACCCTGCCACGCCACCACTTGCGGGCCCTGATGCGCTCTCGTTGCGATGAGCGGATGTCCGACCAGATCTTCGCGATCTCCTTGTCGTAGGACCCGCTAATCCGCCGCTCCACGCCACCGGGAAGCAGCCGGTCCAGAAGTTCGCGGTCAGCGGGCTCCCCTATTTCATCGACTCCAGGGCCTGCTGCGATAACGACTGCTCCGCCGTCCTTCTCCAGCGTCAGGGCACCGGCGCCGACCATCGACGACACCCAGTGCTGCGGCGCATCGTTACCCACCGACTCATCGAGCAGCACGCGGCCCTCCCACGGCATGATTCCTGCCGGTGGCACGAACTCGGTCGTGGCCATGTTGACCAACCCCTCGTCGGTCGCCCGTTCTGTCGGTTGCCCAGGCTCCCAGTGCGCCGCTGCGGCCGCGCCGCCGACGCCCACAATGTTCGTACCCCGCCGCTGCATGATTGCCAACACCGTTTCGATGGCAGCAAGCCCCACAGCCACCACCACGAGCACCCGCCACAAACGATCAACTGGCGACCGACGTTCCCCCGGGGGCTCAACCGCGGGCATCTCATTCGTCACGGCTGGTTGAACGGATCCTGAAATGTTCAATCCGTATAGAGCGCGCAATGGTTCAAGCACCACCGTTTGCCCGCTGGAGGTATCGGTCAGTTCACATCCGCCCTCCGAGCCAGACCACCCCACCGAACACAACGAGTTGTCCAATCGAAATCCATGCAACACCACCTCGAAGCGACCGGTTTCGTTGTCGGTGCCGGGGTCGATCAGCGAGTAGTCCAACGTGTCGCCACTGATCGCGTCAGGCAACGTGTAGTTCAAGGTAACGCGATGCTGACCAACGTGGGTCTCATCTGGGTCACCAACCCGCATTCGGAACCCCGACCTCACCTCGGTCGTCGTCACACGATTCGAGATGGTGTCCGACTCAGCGGAGATGTCAGTGGGCTCACCGAAGTCGAGGCGGACAATGCGCTCGTAGCCACGCCGTTTGTTGCTGCCGAAGTCGATGTCCACCACCTCGGTCACACCAAGGCCGCGCTCACCAACTCTGGTGAGGATGATCTGCTTGGCGTCGAATCGCTCGGGAAACGACGGCGAACCCATGAGCCCCATCCCAACGAGCACGGCACAGGTTGCAAGAACGAGGTACGCCGCACCTCGACGCCGTATCTGTGAACTACCGGCAGCTGCCATTGCCGCACAGTAACTCGCACCCATGTGTTGTCGGTGCGTAGCCTGCGCACCATGACCGGAACCCTCGTCATCTTGCGTCACGGCCAAAGTGTGTGGAACGAGGCCAACCTGTTCACCGGCTGGCATGACGTGGAACTGACCGAACGTGGGCGCGCCGAAGCGACTGCCGCAGGCCATACGTTGGCTGCTGAAGGACTGCGTTTCGACACCAGTCACACATCGCTGTTGACGCGTGCTGTCGTCACCCAGAACCTGGCGCTCGAGGCACTTGGGCAACCATGGCTTCCTGTGGAACGCCACTGGCGCCTGAACGAGCGTCACTACGGTGCCTTACAGGGCCTCGACAAAGTGGAGACCACACAACGTCACGGTCCCGAACAGACCTACCTCTGGCGACGCGGGTTCGACACACCGCCCCCACCGGTGGACACCGCAAGTGAGGAACACCCGCTGAACGACCCCCGATACCGCCACCTCCCACCAGAGGTGCTCCCGGCTGCGGAGTGCCTGCGTGATGTCGTTGCCCGCGTCATGCCGTACTGGCATGACCGCATCGCTCCCCAATTACTCGCCGAGCTCGATGTGTTGGTCACCGCTCACGGCAACAGTTTGCGAGCCCTGTTGATGCACCTCGAAGGGGTGTCGTCAGAGGCGATTGCCGAGGTGAACATCCCCACCGGGGTGCCGCGTCGCTACACGTTCGACTCTGCGCTCGTGGTGATCGAGGCCACCTATCTCGGTGACCCCGACGTGATCGCCGCCGCGGAAGCCGAGGTGGCCGGTCAGGCAGGAACACACTGACGTTCGACCCCATCGACACCTTGTGCGTACGTGACTAGCATCGTCGCATGGGGAGCAAGAAACGTCGTCAGCACCACCTTGCCGGAGTGCCCATGTTCGAGGGATGCACCACCCGCGAACTCGACCTGATCGCCCGCGCAGGCACCGACATCGTGATGACCGCCGGAACCACAATCATCGACCAGGGCCAGACGGGTCGCGAAGCCTTCATCGTGCTTGACGGCACCGTCACCGTGCGGCGCAACGGTCGCCGGGTCGCCGAATTGGGCCCGGGCGCAATGATCGGCGAGCTCAGCCTGCTCGACCACGGCCCCCGCACGGCAACGGTCACCTGCGACACCGACTGCGAATTGTTCGTGCTCGACCAACGCCATTTCATGGGCGTCCTGCACGACACTCCGCAGCTCGCCGCACGTCTGTTGGCCCACCTTGCGCGGATGGTGCGCGAGATGGATCGACGCTCCTACGGCTAGCCAAAGGGGTCACACCCCTCATATGGCGACTAGCGTGGAGTCGTTATGTCTACGCAGACCGATAACGACACGGCCACTTCAACGTCGGATCGCCGACTCAAGCCTCACCAGTTGTCACTGGGACTGGGCATTGGCATGGGGGCCTTCATCCTCGTGTCGGGTGTGCTGCCCCAGATCACCGGCTGGAAGAACGACAACGCTGTGCACCGCACGGTGTTTGTCAACATCCCCGGGCCGCTGCAGATCGCCTTCTACACGGTGATTCCGGTGATGGTCGTGTGGGGTGCGTTCCGCTTCGCTGACCGCATGCGCAACTGGGAGCGCGGTGCTCCCGCCAAGCGTCGCACAACCACGAAGAACGTGAAGCGGCGCGCCGCAGATTTCCGTGCCGGTGTCTACATGCGCACCCTGCTGCGCGACTCCGCTGCAGGCCTCATGCACTCCATGATCTACTTCGGCTTCTTGGTGCTGATGGGCGTGACCACGGTGCTCGAAATCGATCACCAGATGCCCGAAAGCCTCAAGTTCCTTCATGGGGGCACCTACAAGGCATACGCCTTCGTTGGTGACTTCGCTGGTGTCGTGTTCACCGTTGGTGTCATCTGGGCCATCGTGCGCCGCTATGTGCAGCGCCCCTACCGCATTCGCATCAAGACCAAGGCCGAGCACGCCGTCATCCTCGGCACCCTGCTCGCCATCGGCCTCACCGGCTTCCTGGCAGAGGGTTTCCGCATCGCCGTGGATGGCATGCCGGATTATGAAAAGTATTCCTTCATCGGCTATCCGATGGCCACCTGGTTCGACGGTCTATCCGCATCGGCAATCGGCACATGGCACCAGTGGATGTGGATCGCTCATGTGGTCAGCTTCGTGGTGTTCCTCGCGATCTTGCCGGTCACGATGCTGCGCCACGTGTTCACCTCACCACTGAACATGTACCTGCGCGACAAGGACCGCCCCAAGGGCGCTATGAAGCCAATGCCCAACCTGATGGAGACCGAACTCGAGAGCTTCGGCGCCTCGGTGGTGGAAGACTTCACGTGGAAGCAGCTGCTCGACACCGATGCCTGCACGATGTGTGGCCGCTGCACCAGCGTGTGCCCGGCCCATGCCACCGGCAAGCCCCTCGACCCTCGCGAGATCGTGTTGAAGACCGGCGAGGTGATGGCTGCCACCGGCTCACCCCAGGTGTCACCGCCGCTCGGCACCGATGCCGAAATCACCATCGGTGCGAACAGCCTGTTCGAGCGCATCACCGCCGAAGAGGTGTGGTCATGCACCTCGTGCAAGGCCTGTGACGAGATCTGCCCGGTGAACATCGAGATCCTCGACAAGATCCTCGACATGCGCCGCTACCTGTCGCTGATGGAGTCGAACTTCCCCGCCGAACTCGGCAACGCCTACCGCGCCATGGAGAACCAAGGCAACCCGTGGGCCATGAACCAGGGCGAACGCGCTGACTGGGCTGACGGCATGGACGAGGTGACGGTGGTCGACCCGGGCGAACCGCTCACCTCGGAGTACCTGTACTGGGTGGGTTGCGCTGGCAGCTTTGACGACAAGAACAAGAAGGTCACCCAGGCGATGGCCAAACTGCTGCGACGCGCCGGCATCGACGTCGCGATCTTGGGACCCAGCGAAATGTGCACCGGCGACTCGGCGCGACGTTCCGGCAATGAGTACTTGTTCCAAATGCTCGCGATGCCCAACATCGAGATGCTGAACGGCATGGGTGTGCAAAAGATCATCACCCAGTGCCCGCACTGCTTCAACACCTTGTTGAACGAGTACCCCCAACTTGGTGGTCATTACGAAGTGGTGCACCACACCCAACTTCTTGAGCAGTTGATAGCCGACGGACGCCTCGATATGAGCCAGGCCAGCCTGGACGAGCGCATCACCTACCACGACTCGTGCTACCTCGGCCGCCACAACGATGTGTACATGGCACCGCGCAAGGTCGTGGGGTCGATCAAGGGCATCGAAATCGTCGAGATGCCGCGTAACGGCACCAAAGGCATGTGCTGCGGCGCTGGTGGGGCGCGCATGTGGATGGAAGAGTCGATCGGCACAAAGGTGAACGACGAGCGAGCCCGCGAGGCGCTCTCCACCGGCGCCACCCGCATCGCAACGGCGTGTCCGTTCTGCTACATCATGATGGACGACGGCGCAAAAGCTGCCGGAGCCGATGAGGACACCGTGAAGGTCGCCGACCTCGCAATTCACGTGCTCGACGCCATCGAGGCTGGTGAGGCCGCCCTCGACAACCCGGTGTCACCTCTCAACGTCACCGCCGACTGACAACACGTGGCCGGGCCGATGACCTGGCAGCAGCATTCAGTCAGTTCCCAGCGACCCGATCATTCGGCCGTCGACGATGTCGACCCGGTGGGTGCGCAGGATCTGGCGTGCTGGCCCGCGGACCACATCACCGGTGCGGAGATCGAAACAGGCATTGTGTTTCGGGCATTCGATACTGCACCCGTTCACGGCCCCATCATCGAGTGCCACATCGGCATGGGTGCATACCGCCGACACCAATGCAACGCCGTCGGTGTGACGCACCAGCAGTAACGGTCCCGATGCCGAGTCCACGCGTCGTCGGTCCCCGATCGACATCGCCGCGACCGGCCCCAGATCTACCGTCCCATCGGGTCGGCGCCGCAGATCGTCGCGTCCCTGTTCCACCGGTGCACGGCGGCCCGGCGTGTTCGGCACATCACGGGGTGCCTCATAGGACGGGTCGCGGCGCTGACGCCACATCGTGGTGACGATTTCGCGATACGCAGTCCACGTCGACGGACTCGCGGGTGGCAACTGCTCAGCGATCTCGTCGTGTAACGCGGGCAGAGCGTGATACGGCACGCTGGGAAACATGTGGTGCTCGAGATGATGGTTCATGTTCAGGTACAAGAACCTGAACACCGGATTCATGTGCACCGTGCGCGAGTTGTAACGATGGTCGAGCACGTCTTCACGCAGACCGGCATGTTGGGTGAGACCGAAGAACACGAACAGCCACCCGCCGTAGATCGTCGGACCCCCGATGAACAACGCCGGCACGATGCTGCCCGCGAGCACGCACCACACGACAACTGCGCCCACGATGGCGACAAAGACACGTGCTTCGGTGATCACACGACGATGGTCACTGGCCGGCACAAGATCGAGAGCATCGGTGTCGAGTCGCCCAGCAGCGTGACGCAACTGGCGCCACAGCATCTCTGGACCACCACGCACATTGGTCAGCGCCACCGCGGTGCGCACCAGGCTTGGTGGGCGACCGAACGCAATCTCGGCGTCACGGCCAACGATGATCGTGTCGGTGTGATGGCGGTGATGCGACCATCGCCATAGGGTTGGCCCACGCCACAGCATGAACGATGCAACGTTGTACACCACATCGTTGGCGCGCCGGGATGCGAATGCCGTGCCGTGACCGCACTCATGCCACCGCGCATCGGCGGCACCGCCATAGAGCGCCCCATACAACGCAAACGCAGGAATCGCCTGCCACCAGATCACGCCGTCGGTGCCAAGCGACCACCATGCCAGCCACGCTGAGCCCAGCAACAGCACCACCCACAGGGCCGTATCAATGCCAGCGCGTGCGTTGCTGCGACGTTGCAAGGTGCGCAGGCGTCCGGGGTCGATCGTGGGCAAGAACCAGTCGGCATCCACCAAACCAGCCGCATGTGCCGCTGCCGTGTCGGGCCCGGCGAGTGAATAGTTGCGCACCGTCATCGATGTCATCCCCCACCGACATGATCCCACACGACGGGTGAGCGGTCGTCGTTGACCGTAGCCTCGCCGCCATGCTGATCGGAGTCGACGTGGGCGGAACCAACATCCGCGTCCTCAGCGTGGACGACAACGACCATGCGCGGGTAACGATGCGCTCATCAGCTCCGACCCCCGATGATGCGGATGAACTCGCAGCCCGCATCGTGGCGCTCGTCGGTGACCACCTCGCCGCCGATACGGTCGAGGCCCCGGTCGGCGTTGCCGTGGCGGGTCTGGCCCACCGGTCTGGCACCGTGCACTACTCGCCCAACATTCGTTGCCTGGTGCACTACCCCCTCGCGTCAACGGTGGCTGCTGGACTGGGGCACCGCGTGGTGATGGGCAACGATGCCAACGCTGCATGCTGGGCGGAATACCGCATCGGCGCGGGGCGTGGTGTCGACGACGTGCTGCTAGTCACGTTAGGCACAGGTATCGGCACCGGGATGATCGTCGGCGGGCGCCTCGTCGAGGGTGCCCATGGCTTTGCCGGTGAAAGCGGCCACATGGTCATCGACCAGCACGGTCGCGCCCATCACACCGGCCAACACGGGCCATGGGAGATGACCGCGTCGGGTACTGCGTTAATGGGCCATGCTCGGTCCGCGGTGGGGTCCGGGGAACTGCAACTTCACTCTGATCTGTCGCCGACGGCCTTTGCCACGGCGTTGGCCAACGGCGACGCCGCAGCTCTCGCCATCGTCGATGAAGTGGCGGCACAGGTCGCTCTCGGTTGCGCGAATCTCATCATGGTGCTCGACCCGGCACGCATCGTGATCGGTGGCGGACTGTCCTCACTGGGCGAACCGCTCCGCGCCGCCATCGGTCGGCACATCGCCTCGACGGTGCTCGGTGCTCAATACCGGCCAGCGGTTGAGGTGGTGCTCGCCACCCTTGGCGACGATGCCGGCGCGGTGGGTGCGGCGCTGTGGGCCCGCGACGCTCAGGAGAAGTTCTCGAAGTAGCGACTGGGTGTCGGCCCGCGCTGACCTTGATACTTCGAACCAGTCGCCCCACTGCCGTAGGGACGCTCCGCCGGTGTTGTCATCTGCATGAAGCTCACCTGCCCGATCTTCATTCCGGGATACAACGTGATCGGCAACGAGGCCACATTCGCCAACTCGAGGGTGATGTGCCCGTCGAACCCGGCATCGATGAACCCTGCCGTTGAGTGAATCAACAGGCCGAGGCGACCCAAGCTCGACTTGCCTTCGACCCGACCGACCAGATCGTCGGGCACGGCGACTCGTTCGAGCGTGGAACCGAGAACGAACTCTCCCGGGTGCAACATGAACGCCTCGGAACCGTCGGTGGGGATCTCCACCAGTTCGGTCAACCCGGTCATGTCACGGCGCACGTCGATCACACCGGCGGTGTGGTTCCGAAACACACGGAACAGATGCGAGATGCGAACATCGATCGACGATGGCTGCACAAGGGCGTCGTCGTAGGGCTCGATCACGATGCGACCGGCGGCGATCTGGTCGCGAATGCTGCGGTCGGACAGAATCACGCGACGCACCCTAGTGGCCGGCCGGCACTTCATTCGCGTCGTCGCTCACAGATGGCGGCGGCCACCACAGCCGACCAAACTCAAGAGATGGAGTCGATGTCGTTGGGCCACTCGTCGCGCGCCGCGCTGCGCTGCGTCGCCGTCGTGGCGCTGGTGGGGATCGCCGCCGCCTGCACAACCGACACCGCCCCCAAGTCCGCACCGACACCATCGACCACGACCACAGTGACCACATCACCAACAACATCGGCACCAGTGCCGACCACCACCTCCGCAATCGACACCTCAACCACAGAACTCGAACCCGACGAATCGCCGACCCCCACCACGAACGCCGCCGGTGACCAGCCTGTCGACACCCGCTGCGTCCGGCTCGCCGACTTCACCACCGCGGACTCGTGGATCATCGTGAACGACGGTGTGATGGGCGGCAAATCGATCGGCGAGGGCGCACTCGGTGACGGCGTGTTGACCTTCAGCGGGGTCATCAACACCAACGGTGGTGGGTTCTCCTCCGTGCGTGGTGCCGTTGATGTTGATGTCGCTCCTGATGCCACCGAATTTCGCCTCCGCGTGCGCACCGATGGACGTCGCTATGAACTCCAGGTCGATGACGCTGCAGCGGATCGGGACCCGCGCGTGACCCACTACCTGCCACTCACCGATGCAATCGCCGACGAATGGTCAGAGGTCGTGGTGCGCAGTGCTGATGCCGAAGCCCGCACCTTCGGTGTACCACGCGACGCCAGCCCACTCGAGATGTCCTCGCTGGTGTCGGTTGGCATCATCTTGTCCGACGGTGTAGACGGACCCTTTCGCATGGATATCGACCACATCGATGCGTGCCGCGTGTGACCACGTCAGCGGTGAAAGCCTCCGCGTCGCAACCGGTAGACTCGGCGCGTCTGCGGATGTAGTTCAATGGTAGAACATCAGCTTCCCAAGCTGAGAACGCGGGTTCGATTCCCGTCATCCGCTCTGGTGGCCTCCGGAATCCACGCGCGCGCAGGGCGACCAAGACGGAGGTCGATGCGGGTGTGGCCAAGACCGATCTGCATGACCGCTCAGCAGTCGTTGTATTCGAAGGTCCGATTCTCCCCGGCTGTCATACCGACCACCGTTAGATCGGCTGGGTCCGGGGAGCCGTCCGTGATACTGCCATCGTCATCGACGATCGTGAACGGTGCACCCGACGACACAAGATCGAAATCGACTCCTCCGGCCGTGCCATATCCGAACGAATAGCAACCACCCCTGAGACTGAGACCATCGACGTCGGCTGCGGAGGTGCCGATGCTCACACCATCGACGGTCCGTAGTGCTCCCGCAGCGTCGGTTTGCGACCAACCCACAAGCACCAGTTCGGCCGGGCTCGGGCCACCCGCCTCGA
>Ga0255761_10006463_pt1 | contig 10103 bp, 12 predicted proteins | sample 071ome_29_FD_179961 | JGI IMG/M metagenome (GOLD analysis project Ga0255761, IMG submission 179961) | Coastal salt marsh microbial communities from the Groves Creek Marsh, Skidaway Island, Georgia - 071407BT metaG (version 2) | ecosystem: Environmental > Aquatic > Marine > Intertidal zone >... | reverse complement strand
GCATTATAAATATATAAATATAGAGAGATTTAAATATGGCACAGAATTTTAGAAGATATGTAGCAAGAAACATTGGAACCTCAGCTAGTACTATTTTTACAGCTGATAGTTACGATACGGTTATTGGTGTGGGAGTAGCAAATACAACAGGATCACAAGTTTTTGTTGATGTATATATTAATGATGTTGATTCTTCTAATGATGTGTATTTAATTAAAAATGCGCCAATACAGGCAGGATCTACTTTACAACTAATAGACGGTGGGGCAAAATATGTAGTAAAAAGTGGTGACGATTTAAAAGTCGTTTCTGATACTGCAAGCTCAGTTGACTGTTGGGTTAGTGTAGTAGATGACATTTCAACATAGGATAAAAAATGGCTTATATAGGAAATATAGAACAAAAATCTTTGGCAGATTTAAAATCTGACAGATTGCATTTTTTGACTGATGATGAAAAATTATCTGGTTTAAAAGATACTTTAGATTTAGCAGGTGGAGAAACTAAACCTCAAACAACACCTGTTGACGCTTTTGGCGTAACATTAACGGTAAATACAACAGATAATATGAATTATGGTCACTTACTAACAATTAATTTAGGAAGTGTTGCATAAAAATTAACGTAAAAAAAGGAAGTAAAACAAATAATTATTATAAATAATATTAGTTTGTTAAAAAAGGGAGAAGTAAAACAATGCCAACAATTTTACAATTAAGAAGAGGTACTACTGCTGAAAATGCTGCCTATACAGGTTCAGTTGGTGAATTAACGGTAGATACAACTTTAAACAAAGTTATCTTACACGATGGTTCTACTGCAGGTGGTACTACTGTTGGTAACTTACAAGGAAATATTCAAATAGGTATAACAGGAGATAATGAAATTGATACGTCTTCAGGAAATCTTACAATAGATTCAGCAGGCGGTACAGTTACTATTGATGACAACTTAACAGTATCAGGTAATTTAACAGTACAAGGTACTACAACAACTGTAAACTCAACTACAATTGATGTACAAAATTCTTTAAGATTTGAAGGCGCTACAAGTGATGCCTTTGAAACAAATTTAACTGTTACTGACCCTACAGCGGACAGAACAATAACTTTACCTAACGCAACAGGTTATGTGCCTGTATTTACTTCACAACCAACAGCTGCAATTACAGACGGTTCAGCAGGACAGTTCTTAAAAACTGACGGAAGTGGTGCATTATCTTTCGCTACAGTTTCAACATACACAAATTCAGATGTAGATACACATATAAACACAAGTACAGCATCATCTGGTGAAGTACTAAGTTGGAATGGTAGTGACTATGACTGGGTGGCAGTCAGTAGTGATCTCGTTGATGACACAACACCGCAGCTGGGTGGCAATTTGGATCTCAATGGAAATCAGATCACAACATCTGCTGGTGCTTACATACGAGGTGATGATGGCTCAGGTCACGGTTTAATTTTTTATTCCGACACTGACGTTAAATTTATAGCGGGAGATGATGATTTCACATTTTCCAATGGTAATGTGGTTGGTGTTAATAACCTTGCGGCAAGTACACTGAACGGGCACACCGTTCCTGGAGGTTCGGCTGGCACAATTGCTTTAACATCAGATATTTCTGGTGGCGGTACTTCTTGGCAAGCGGTTAAAACATCAGCGTTTACAGCAGTTGCTGGAGAAGGATATTTTGTAAACACAACATCAGGTGCTATCACAGTAACTCTACCTTCTTCTCCTAGTTTAGGTGATGAGGTAACTATCGTAGATTACGCTGGTACAGCAGATACAAACAATATTACAGTAGCTAGAAATGGTCAAAACATAGCAAGTTCTGGTAATGACTTAACAGTTTCAGTTGAAAGAGCAGCATTTACACTTGTTTTCACTGATAACACACAAGGTTGGTTATTAAAAGACAAATAAAAATTAAGGAGAAAATAAAATGGCAAAAACATATCAATATTGTGTAGCAGAAAACTGGGGAAAGGGTTTTATCGAACATGATGAATCTTCTAAAATTACGTTTAAAAGCTATCCTGGTAATGTTTGGCAGTTACCAGCACATAACAAACATGCTAATCTTTGGATTGCTAAAGTTGCAGGTGCTGTTAAAACTAAGGATGAAGCACAAGCGATTGTTGATGCAGTGATACAAGCAGCACAAGCTGCGTGGGATGCTTTACCTGATGCTGAGAAAGCACCAGCAGTAGAGAGTAACACAAGACCTGACGATATAATATTAACAGAATAAGTAAGTAAAAAAATATGCCTACATACAAAGAAATTAAAGGAACAACAATTCAATCCTTTGCAACTGATCCATCAAATCCTATTGATGGTCAAGTTTGGTATAATACAACTTCAAACGCATTAAAACAAAAAGTTATTGCAACCGCCGCTTGGTCATCTGGTGGAAATATGCCTACGAACTCATATAAAATGGCATCAACGGGGATACAAACGGCAGCACTTAGTGTTGCTGGAAGTACTGCTCCATCGTCTAATTCTCTTTTAACACATGAATATGATGGAACATCTTGGACGGGTGGTGGAAATTACCCCGAAACAACATATGGATTTGATGGAGCTGGAACACAAACAGCAGGTGTGGCTATGGGAGGCAGAATTGCATCAGCGGATGGTGGAATAGTGAACACTAATGAATATGATGGATCATCTTGGACAGCTGGAGGAAATTTAAATTCTATAAGTAGACTTCAAACATCTTCTGGAACCCAAACAGCAGCTTTAAATATCGGAGGTTTACCATATCAATCTGGAGTTGAAGAATATGACGGAACAAGTTGGACAGTTGGTGGAAGCTTAAACGGAGGTAGATACTATTTAGCGGGTTGTGGAGTTCAAACAGCAACTTTAGCTTATGGTGGACCTGGTAATAAAAGAGGAACCGAAGAATACGATGGAACTTCATGGACAAATCGAAGTCAAATGGGTACTGGAGGATATGGTTTAGGAGGATTTGGAACTACTACAGCAGCTATAGGTATAGGTGGTAATAGGCCAGGTTTCAATAGTGGTACTGTTAATACAGAAGAATGGGATGGAACATCTTGGGCAGCTACTGCAGATATGGCAAACCAAAGAACTTACATGGGAAGCGCTGGAACTCAAACAGCAGGTTTAGCTTTTGGTGGTCAACAAGGTCCATCTACTGGGACACCTGCTATTAACGCATCTGAAGAATTTACAGGTGGAGGAACTGAAACAAGAACAATATCTACTAGTTAAACTAAGGATAAAAAATATGCCTACATACAAAGAAATTAAAGGAACAACAATTCAATCCTTTGCAACTGATCCATCAAATGCTATTGATGGTCAAGTTTGGTATAATACAACTTCAAACGAATTAAAAAATAAAAGAGTTACCCAATCTGGTTGGGCATCTGGTGGAAATTTAGCTACGGCCAGATATTCTTTAGCTGGTGCTGGTATTCAAACAGCAGGATTGGCCTTTGGTGGAGGACCACCCGCAACAGCAGCTACAGAAGAATATGATGGTACATCTTGGACAGCTGGAGGAAACTTAGCTACGGCCAGATTTTATTTAGCTGGTGCTGGTACACAAACCGCAGGAATAGCTTTTGGAGGTAGAACTCATCCACTTGAACCAGTTAAAAATGAGACAGAAGAATATGATGGTTCTGCTTGGACAGCAGGAGGAAATTTAGGTACGGCCAGATATAAATTAGCTGGTGCTGGTACACAAACAGCAGGACTGGCCATTGGTGGTGGAATGCCCTCAACAGCAGTCACAGAAGAATATGATGGTACATCTTGGACAGCTGGTGGAAACTTAGCTACGGCAAGAAGGCAGTTTGCTGGTGCTGGTACTCAAACCGCTGGATTGGCCTCTGGTGGAGTGGGAGCCCCTACAGCCACAGAAGAATATGATGGTACATCTTGGACAGCTGGAGGAAGTTTAACTACGGGCAGAAGGAGTTTAGCTGGTGCTGGTACTCAAACAGCAGGATTGGCCTTTGGTGGAGTTCCCCCAACAGCAGCTACAGAAGAATATGATGGTACATCTTGGACAGCTGGAGGAAACTTAGCTACGGCAAGAGGGGAGTTAGCTGGTGCTGGTACTCAAACAGCAGGATTGGCCTTTGGTGGAATTTCACCATCTGTAACAGGAGCCACAGAAGAATATACAGGTGGAGGAAGTGCAACATTAACAATATCTACTAGTTAACAATATCTGGTAGTTAACAATATCTGGTAGTTAAAACATGCCTACATACAAAGAAATTAAAGGAACAAATATTCAAAGTTTTTCATCAGATCCAAGCAATCCTGTTAACGGTCAAGTTTGGTATAACACTGTTTCAAAATTATTAAAAGCTGCAGAGTTAAGTACTACAGGATCTTGGGCTACTGGTGGCAATTTAGGGACTACTCATTACGCAGGAGCAGGAGCAAATCAAGGTACACAAACAGCAGCATTATATTTTGGAGGAACTCCAGGTGCAACAGAAGAATACGACGGATCTTCATGGACTGGTGGTGGAAATATGGGTAGTGGAAGAACAAAATTAATGGGAGCTGGCACACAGACGGCAGGTTTAGCTATTGGTGGGCAACCTGGATCTCAAGTAGCTACAGAAGAATACAATGGAACAGCTTGGACAGCTGGAGGAAATTTAGGTAATTCCCGTTATGCTGGAGGAGCAGCTGGAACTCAAACAGCAGGACTTGTTTTTGGTGGAGTTAATCCAACTTCTGAAGCCCTAACCGAAGAATATAATGGAACAGCTTGGACAGCTGGAGGAAATTTAAATGCTGCAGTAAATAGCAATGCCGGTGCTGGAACTCAAACAGCAGGACTTAATATGAAAGGTAGTCCTGTAAATGGACAAACTGAAGAATATGATGGTTCTACTTGGACAGCGGGTGGAAATATGAACACAGCAAGACAACAATTAGGAGGATCTGGATCTCAAACGGCAGGTATAGCTTATGGTGGTTTTCCACAAAGAGCTGAAACAGAACTATATGATGGATCTTCATGGACAAACAGTACAAATATGAATACTGGAAGACGACTTTTAGGATCTGGTGGTACACAAACAGCAGGTATAGCTGTGGGAGGTAGTGTTCATGTTACCTTAACCACAGAAACAGAAGAATTTACAGGTCCAGGAATAACATTCAAAACGATAACAGCAAGTTAAATTGTGGCTACATACAAAGAAATAAAAAATCTGGTGAATTACTTGGTAGTTTGAAAAAAAAGAACAATTGTCTAAACCTGAAGAATCAAATTCTTAAATAGTTGTTTTTAGTCTTTAGTTTTCTTATAAATATGTAAGAGAACTAAAGGTATTTTATGGCAACACCATCAAGCAGAGAACAATTAAAACAATACGCTTTAAGAGCACTTGGAAAACCGGTCATAGAAATCAACGCTGATGATGACCAGTTGGAAGATAGAATTGATGAAGCGCTTCAATACTTTGCACAATATCATTATGATGCTATTAGAAGAACGTATTTAAAATATCAATACACACAAGATGATTACGATAGAATTAATGCTGATACATCTGAATCAGTAACTAAAAATTCTGTAACAACAACTTGGAAAGAGGGTAACGCATTTATAGTTGTACCTGAAAGTGTAATTTCAGTTATTAATATTTTTCCATTTTCCAATAAAGGTAATCTAAACTTATTTGATGTAAGATACCAATTAAGATTAAATGACCTTTATGATTTTTCATCAACAAGTATTATTAACTATGATGTTGTATTAAGACATTTAGATTTCTTAGACCATGTTTTAGTAGGTGAAAAACCATTAAGATTTAATCAACACGATAACAGATTGTACATTGATATGGACTGGAAGAATGATATACAAGTTGGCGAGTATATAGTTATTGAGTGCTATAGAAAATTAGATCCAACAATTTATACAGATGTTTACAATGACATTTATTTAAAAAGATACACAACCGCTTTATTTAAAAAACAATGGGGTGCTAATCTATCTAAATTTAACGGTGTAGCTATGGTTGGTGGTGTAACATTAAATGGCCAACAAATATTCTCAGAAGCAATACAAGACATTGACAAATTAGAACAGGAAATCAGAAGCACATACGAATTAAATCCAGCAATGATGATAGGATAATGCTATGCCAATTAATCATTACTTTCAAGGTGGCAACGGCATCGGTAACCAAAACGAAAAAAGACTTTACGAAGATTTAATTGTTGAAGGTCTTAAAATCTACGGCCACGATGTCTATTATCTACCACGTACTTTAGTCAATAGAGATTTAATCTTAGGAGAAGATACAACTTCTCGTTTTGATGATTCTTGGTTGATTGAAATGTACATTGAATCAACTGAAGGATTTGCTGGTTCACAAGAATTAATATCTAAATTTGGATTAGAGATTAGAGAAGACACTACATTTATGGTGTCTAAAAGAAGTTGGGATTATCACGTAGGTCAAAAAGATAGTTTGATTGCTACAGGTAGACCAAATGAGGGTGATATAATTTACTATCCTCTTATGAACAGTTTTTTTGAAATTCAATTTGTTGAAGATCAGGAACCTTTCTTTGCATTAGGACAATTACCAGTTTACAAATTAAGAGTAACACGTTGGGAGTACAGTTCGGAAGAATTAAATACTGGATTAAATACAATTGATGACGCAGAAACAAAATACACATTAGATACATTAGACTATAAAGTATCTTTAGAATCAGGTACAGTAGCAGATACAGGTGAAGGTTCATTACGATTAGAACAAGACTATGCTACTGGTGAACCTGCTTTCTTCTTAAATGAGGACTATGTTGCTTCTGTGCTTCAAACTCAATCATCTTATGCTTCAAATACAGATTTAGATACTGAAGCAGGATTTGATACTGCGTCAGCATTAGATGACATATTAGATTTTACTGAAAGAAACCCATTTGGAGATGAGGACAGTTAATGTTAGGAAATAGATTTTATAATCAAGGATTTAGAAAACTTATTATTGCGTTTGGTCAAATCTTTAATAATGTAGTTATTCAAAGAACAAATAGTACAGGTGGTGTAACTGCTAGAATTAAAGTGCCACTTGCATATGCACCAAAAGAAAAGTTTTTAGTTAGATTAGATCAACAATCAAATTTAGAAAGTAGAGAATTTGCAACTACATTACCTCGTATGGGATTTGAAATTACAGGTCTTGCATATGATCCTAGTAGAAAATTAACACGAGTACAAAAATATTCTAAAGTTAAATCAGGTGAGAGTGGTGAAAAAATGAATTACAATTATACACCTGTGCCGTATAATATCACTATGAATTTATATGTGTTTACTGCTACTGCTGAAGATGGATTACAAATCATAGAACAAATATTACCATACTTTCAACCAGACTATACTGTAACAGTAAATGTAGTTCCTGATTTAGGAATTAAAAGAGATATACCTATTGTATTAGGAAATATAGGTTATGAAGATACTTATGATGGTTCATTTACACAAAGACGTGCTGTAATTTATACATTATCATTTACAGCAAAAACTTATCTATTTGGTCCAATGAGCAATCAAGGTGTTATTAAAACAGTACAAGCAGATATTGGTACTGATACTGATTCACCATTAACAAGAGAAGAAAGAATTGTGATTGTACCTAATCCATCAAGTGCTGACGCAGATGATGATTTTGGATTTACAACTACAATTAGTTTTTTTAATGATGGAAAACGATATGATCCAGAAACAGGAAATGATACATAATGAGTAAATTAGAAGATAGAGTCAATGAAATATTAGGTGTAGAATCTAAACCACCTGTAGAACAAAAAGAATTTAAACCTTTAGTTGCTCGTGTTGAAGAAAAAGACAAAGGTGATGTAGATAATGATTACAAGTATAGTAGAGAGAATTACTATAATCTAATTGAAAGAGGACAAGAGGCAATACAAGGTATATTAGATATTGCAAAAGAAGGACAACATCCTCGTGCATATGAAGTTGCAGGACAGTTAATAGGTCAAGTTGCTACAACTGTAGATAAATTACAAGACTTGCAAAAAAAATTAAAAGACTTAAAAGAAGTTCCTAATAAAACAAGTGCGAATATAAAAAATGCTCTTTTTGTTGGTTCTACAGCAGAATTACAAAAAATGTTGAAACAAAATGATGATAAAACAAAAACTATTACACCTGAAGAAACAGATAAGTAATCTGTACACAATTAGTTAAGGAAATTATTGTAATGAGTAATGATGCATATTTAGGAAATCCTAATCTTAAAAAAGTAAATACACCACAAGAATATACTGCTGAACAAATTGCAGAATTTAAAAAGTGTGCAGATGATCCTATTTACTTTATGGAAAAATATATTAGAATTGTATCATTAGATGAAGGTCTTGTGCCTTTTAAAATGTATAACTTTCAAAAGAAGATTGTAGATACTATTCATAATAATAGATTTACTATTTGTAAACTACCAAGACAGTCAGGTAAATCAACAACAACAATTTCTTATTTAATGCATTTCGCATTATTTAATCCTAATTCTAATATTGCTATATTAGCAAACAAATCATCTACTGCTAGAGATATATTAGGACGTTTACAACTTGCATATGAAAATTTACCTAAATGGTTACAACAAGGTGTTATAAACTGGAACAAAGGTTCAATAGAGTTAGAAAACAAATCTCAAATTATTGCTGCTGCTACTTCTTCATCTGCTATTCGAGGAGGTTCATATAACATTATATTCTTAGACGAGTTTGCTTTCGTACCTACAAATATTGCCGAATCATTTTTTAGTTCGGTATATCCTACTATCTCTGCTGGTAAAAATACAAAGATGATTATTGTATCTACACCTTATGGTATGAATCAGTTTTACAAATTATGGACAGACGCAGAAACAAAAAGAAATGATTATGTTCCTATTGAAGTACATTGGTCAGAGGTACCTGGAAGAGATGAAGAATGGAAAGAACAAACAATTAGAAATACCTCACCTGAACAATTCCAACAAGAGTTTGAATGTGAATTTTTAGGTTCAGTTAATACGCTTATATCACCAGCAAAAATAAAAACAATACCGTATTTTGAACCTATAAAATCAGCAGGTAGTGTAGATCAATTTGAAGAACCTATTAAAGATCATACTTATGTAATTACAGTTGACGTTGCAAGAGGAGTTGATAAAGACTATTCTGCTTTTGTTGTCTTTGACGTTACACAAATGCCATTTAAGGTTGTTGCATTATATAAAAACAACGAAGTTAAACCATTTATTTTTCCTAATATAATTAGTGAGATTGCATTAAGATATAATCAAGCACATATATTAGTAGAAGTCAATGACATAGGTCAACAAATATCAGAAGCACTGAACTTTGAAATAGAGTATCCTAATCTTATGATGTGTACACAAAAGGGTCGAGCAGGACAGATACTTGGTGCAATGTATAGTGGTCGTGGTTCGTCTTTAGGTGTTCGTATGACTAAACAGATCAAAAGAGTAGGTTGTGCTAATTTAAAGACGTTAATAGAGGGAGATAAACTTTTAACTAGTTCTTTTAAGATTATACAGGAGATGTCAACTTTTGCTAAAAGAGGTCAATCTTGGCAGGCTGAAGACGGTGCAAATGATGATTTAATGATGTGTTTAGTTATCTTTGGTTGGGTATCAAATCAAGGTTATTTTAAAGAATTGACTAATCAAAATGCACGTCAGCAAATGTATGTGGAACAACAGAAATTAATAGAAGAAGATATGGCACCTTTTGGGTTTATAGATAATGGTATCAATACAGATCCAATGAATGAAGATATAGTTGATGAATACGGAACAAGGTGGGTTCCTGTTGTACGTAAAGACCATTAGTACAATTTATAGTAATTATAAATAGAAGTAATAATGAAATTTGACTATGGGCGTAAGAAAACTTACGATAAATGAATTTATATGTATAAAATAATTAGCTAATTAGAGGAGAAAACTATGGCATTTCAAGTATCACCTGGTGTTCTCGTACAGGAAAAAGATTTAACAAGAATCATTCCTGCTGTATCAACTTCTATTGGTGCC
>Ga0255761_10006462_pt1 | contig 10105 bp, 7 predicted proteins | sample 071ome_29_FD_179961 | JGI IMG/M metagenome (GOLD analysis project Ga0255761, IMG submission 179961) | Coastal salt marsh microbial communities from the Groves Creek Marsh, Skidaway Island, Georgia - 071407BT metaG (version 2) | ecosystem: Environmental > Aquatic > Marine > Intertidal zone > Salt... | reverse complement strand
CAGCGCTGAGTGAGGCAGGGCAAGAGATTGCTGACTCGCTGGGGCTGAGTGTTCAGATTGTGCGTTATCGTGTCGAAGACGATGCGCGGCAGATAGGAGGCTAGGCGTGCTGGTCGCCGCTGATTGGGTCATTTTGGTGATCGTTGGTGGGTCGTGTTTGATGGCGCTCTTTCGCGGGCTCGTGCGTGAGGCATTGAGTCTTGGCAATTGGGTCCTGGCCGCCCTGCTCGCCCGAGGATTTGCCGACGCCTTGTCTCAGGTGCTCGCAGAGTGGATCGATACGGCTTCAATTCGTTATCTGATTGCATTTTCGGTTCTGATGGCCGTCTCACTGATCATAGGCGGGCTGCTCATTAAGCTCATCGTTAAACTGGTTCACGCCTCGGGTCTGGGCTTTGCTGACCGAGCGCTTGGCCTGGTTTTTGGTTTTGCTCGGGGCGTTCTCCTGGTGATGCTCGGGCTTGCCTTGCTGCGATATGGTCTCCCTATCCAGGAGGACGATTGGTGGCAAGCTTCTCGGCTCGTGCCAATGTTTAATGCGGGGTTAGATTGGGTGCTGCCGAGGTTATTGGAATATTCCGATGGCCTGACGAAATCCATCACCTAGGGGGTGTATCGATGTGTGGAATAGCGGGTGCGGTTGGACGATCCTCAGTGAGTGTAGACCTCTATGAGGCGCTGTCTATGTTGCAGCATCGAGGCCAGGACGCTGCAGGCATCGTGACTTGCTCGGGAGACCGTCTGACTTTACGCAAGGACAATGGGTTGGTTCGAGACGTTTTCAGTCAATCGCATATTGATGCGCTTGAGGGCTCCATGGGCATTGCCCATGTGCGGTATCCCACGGCTGGCAGTTCGAGCTCCGCTGAGGCGCAGCCCATGTACGTGAATTCCCCATTTGGCATTTGCATGGCTCACAACGGCAACTTGATCAATGCAGATGACTTAAATGAAGAGCTTTTCAGGTCCGATCGGCGCCACATCAATACTTCGAGTGATTCAGAAGTACTGCTCAATGTTTTCGCACATGAACTCCAGGCGGTTGCAGGCCTTCGGCTTAAGCCAGAAGACGTCTTCAATGCGGTGGAGCGGGTCCATGAGCGTGCCGTGGGCGCTTACGCAGCGTTAGCGCTGATCGCCGGCTATGGATTGGTGGGGTTTCGAGACCCGAATGCTATTCGTCCGCTCATTATCGGTCAGAGAAAAGGCGAAGACGGACCAGAGTATATGATGGCATCCGAGAGCGTTGCCCTGGATGTTTTGGGCTATCAGCCTATGGATAGCATTAAACCTGGCGAAGCGGTTTATATTGAAATGAACGGGCGGGTTCATCGTCGCCAGTGTGCGAAGCAGCCCAGGTACGCGCCCTGTATCTTCGAGTTTGTTTATCTCGCGAGACCAGACTCGATAATTGATGGAATCTCCGTCTACAAGGCTAGACTCAAGATGGGCGAGAAGTTGGCAGATAAAATTCTGCGGCTCTGGCCGGATCACGATATCGATGTGGTGATTCCTATCCCCGACACATCAGCCACCGCCGCGTTACCCATGGCCCATCGTCTCGATGTGAAGTATCGACAAGGGCTGATCAAGAATCGGTATATTGGGCGAACATTTATCATGCCGGGGCAGTCCGAACGCAAGCGATCGGTCCGTAGAAAGTTGAATGCCATCGAGCTGGAGTTTCGAGATAAGAACGTACTGCTTGTGGATGACTCGATTGTTCGAGGAACAACGTCGAAGCAAATTGTCCAAATGGCGCGTGACGCCGGGGCAAAAAAAGTTTACCTCGCGTCTGCTGCGCCGCCTGTGCGGTATCCCAACGTATACGGGATCGATATGCCCGCACCCTCAGAGTTTGTTGCGCATAAACTCTCAGAGGAAGAGGTCGCAGAGTACATCGGGGTTGATTGGTTGGTTTACCAGGATCTGGCGGACCTGCAAGACTGTGCGTTGGGCATTAACCCAGCGGTGCAAACTTTTGATTGCTCAGTATTCAATGGCGAGTATGTCACCGGTGGGGTTGATAAGGCTTACCTTGATCGCGTTGAATCGGTCAGAAATGACGTTGCCAAACAAGCGCGTGTGGTGCCAAAAGAGATTATCGATCTCCATAATTATCAATAAGTGATTCGCGATGCCCTCACCAATTCAACCGGTGGTCGACCAACTGAATGACATTCTTCTGGGTAAGCCTGAGCAGATTTGGCTGGCCGTGCTTGCACTCCTTGCGCGTGGGCATGTCTTGATAGAAGACTTGCCAGGCATGGGCAAAACAACCCTGGCCCAAGCCCTCTCGGCGGTGCTCGGACTGGCGCAAAAGCGGGTGCAATTCACGGTTGACGTGATGCCGGGTGACGTCTTAGGTATGAGTTACTGGGACGCTGCCACGCAAACGCTGGTGTGGAAGAATGGTCCAGTGTTTACCGAAGTATTGCTTGCCGATGAGCTCAATCGAACCACGCCCAAAACTCAAGCTGCGCTGCTTGAGGCCATGGAAGAGCGCCAGGTCACGGCCGACCATGTGACCCATCCATTGCCGGAGCCTTTTTTCGTCATCGCTACGCAAAACCCTTTTTTCCAGACAGGTACCTATCCTTTGCCTGAATCCCAATTGGATCGATTCTTGGTTAGTCTGTCGCTTGGCTACCCCGATAGCGAGGCAGAAGTTCGGTTGCTGACTGAAGGCGATCGTCGGCAGCGGATTCAGCAACTCGAGGCGGCTAGCGAGCCCAATAAGGTGTCAGCGTTTCAGGCAGAAGTTGATCAAGTGAGGGTGAGCGAGACGCTTGCTGATTATGTCTATCGTCTGGTTCAGCATTCCCGAACATCTCCGCAGTGTCGGCTTGGGTTATCCCCAAGGGGCGGGATGGCGCTCGTGACTGCTTCTCGAGCGAACGCTTGGATGGAAGGGCGAGATCATGTGCTTCCGAGCGATGTCCAAAGGGTGTTTGTTGCAGTGGCCAGCCATCGCTTGATCAGCTCGAGCCATGGACCTAGATCCGGCGTGGAACTCGCCGAGCAACTGCTTAGTGAAGTTGATGTTGTAATTTGACATGAGCAAGTGGATTGACCACGTTCAGGAAAGTCCTCGCTTCGCGCGATGGCTCAACCGGCGTGTGCCCCCCACTTCACGCCATGAGCTGGGGCTTAACAATATTTTTATTGTACCCACTGGGCAAGGGTTCTTGTTTGTGCTCTGTGCCTTGGTCGTATGGGTCGCGGGTATCAATTATCAAAATACGCTAATGCTTGCGTTGGCGTTTTACATGTTCGCTATGTTCCTCGTGGTCATGATCCAGACCTATCAAAATCTAGCGGGATTGACGCTCACAATATCCCCGCCATCTCTCGTTGAAGTCGGCCAGCGGGATTTTTCGACGCTCATGGCTACGAGTTCCCATGATCACCATGCCGTTGACTGTGCCTACCCAGGAGAGGTGCCGCGGCTCCTCGAAGTCGAAAGGCGCGCGCAAAACACGATCCAAGTGCCTATTCGCCCCTCAAAACGCGGGGTGTTCAATCCGGGCCGCTTGCGTCTCGAAACTCGGTATCCTCAGGGGCTCTTTCGCGCTTGGTCGTTGATCGAGTTTTCAAACCACAGCCTCGCTTACCCCAGTCCGATCCAGGACGAATTACCTGAGCCGGAGCGGTCCGAAGGGGCCGAGGAGACTGCCAGGCCCAGTTGGGCGCGAAGTGATGCCAAGGTTGGAGCGAAGATATATCAGCCGGGTGATGACACGCGAACCATTGATTGGCGGGTGAGCGCTCGATTTTCAGGGCTCTATGTCAAGGAATTTGAAGCGCCGATTGCGCAGAAAAGAACCCTCTCTCGGGAGGATTACCCGCAGCTAACCTTCGAGGCGGCACTCCAGCGTTTGACGTATTGGGCGATTGAATTGACGCACCGCGAACTGGACTTCGCTCTAGTGCTTCCAGGCAGGACATTGCCTCGTTCGCAGGGCGAGCGACACCTCGAGCAAGCGCTGGGGTTCCTCGCCGTTGCTGAAGAGAAAAGCAGCCTGTGATACTGAGCAGAATGAAGGTCCAAAGCCTTATGGCTTTGCAAGTGGTCCTGCTGCTGCCACTCTGGAGGCTGTTTCCCCTATGGGTGGCTCTGATCAGTTGCGCAGCGATGCTTGATCGCCTTCTGGTCACGCAAGGCATGAAGAAGACCAGTTCATCTTTATGGAAGGTCGGCTGGGTCCTTGTCGCGAGTATCTCGCTCGTCCTTGAATATCAAAGTCTGCTTCTGATTGAACCCTGGGTCGCGCTCTTGATGCTGATGTACGCCTCAAAGTCGCTTGAGCTGAATCAAACGAGAGATGCCTTCCAAGTTCTACATTTGAGTTACATCGTGATGATGGCTCAGTTTCTTTATGATCAATCGATGTTAGCTGCGCTGTACGCATTGCTGGGCATTGCGCTGACAACGTTCGTATCGGTTCAGGTCAACAGTACCCGGGTCATTCGTCCACAGGTGCTTATCGGTCGAGGGGCCAAAATTTTAGCGCTTGCGTTTCCAGCGTTCTTGGTGCTTTTTCTTTTCTTGCCGAGACTTCCACCCCTATGGGCTGTGCCCCAACCTTTGATGTCGGCGAAGACCGGTCTGTCGGATCAGCTCACCATGGGGTCGATTGGACAGTTGATCGAAGATGACGCGCTCGCCCTGCGGGTTGCGTTCGATGGTCCGACACCGCCGATAGCGTCTCGCTATATCCGTGCCTATACACTTACAGACTTCGATGGAAGCACGTGGGAAATCGACCGGGCAGCGAAGCGTTTACCTCGGCGGTGGCAAGCCGCAGAGGATGAGGGCTTGGGTTACCAGCTGATCTTAGAGCCCAATGGATTAAGCGTTTTACCCTACCTCGAGTATCTCGATGGTGTTTATCCACTTGGGGTTCAAAGGCTGAGCGATGACCGTCTTCGCGCGCGCGCGCCCTTCAATCAGCGAGCGCAATTTTCCCTCAAGTATCGTGACACGCGTGAAATTGCTTCACCGCTGTCTTCCATAGAGCGTGCGCGGTTGACCGCGATTGATCCGAAGAACCATCCGCGACTGGCCTCGTGGATCGAGACGCAGGCGATGGATCGTCAGCCGCCGAGGGAGCGAATTCGCACGATGCGGCGTTTTTTCCTCCAGGGCGACTTCCGTTACTCGCTCACTCCACCAAGAGCCGTCGGTGATCCGGTCGACGATTTTCTATTCGGCACGCGGTCGGGGTTTTGCGAGCACTTTGCCAGCGCCATGGCCGCGATGGCTCGCATGTCGGACCTGCCGGCCAGGGTCGTCACGGGCTATCAAGGAGGACGCTACAACGAGCTGGGTGGTTACGTTGAGTTCCGTCAATATGATGCACACGCTTGGGTTGAAATTTGGATCGACGGGGAGGGCTGGCGTCGGGTGGACCCAACGACGTTTGTTTCACCGGAGCGGATTAGCGAGGGATTGCAAGCATTGAGCCAGTTGCCGGGGTTTCAGAATGCAAATTGGGCCTGGTATCGGCGTCTCGATGGTGTCCTGGCGGCGGAATTTGTCCTCACGCTCACGGCGATTCAACACTATTGGGATCAGCGGGTATTGAACTTTGATCGGGATGATCAGGTGAACCTTGTTCGCTGGTTATCACCTGAGTTGGATGCGAGTGATACGGTTCATATTGCCTTAGGTGCGATAATCGTTTTGTTCGTCGTCATCGCTTTTTTTGAGAGTTTGCGAGGCTCTACTCGACAGGCCGCATCGACGGCTGCACTTGATCGTCTTGCGATCCTCCGAGGTGCGAGATGGATAGAGCCGCAGGCGTCGCTTTTGGCGACACAACCCATTGATCGACTCTTAACGATGATCCCCTCCGGGCCGGCCTCCAAGTCACTCGAGACAGTCATTGCAGACTATCAGACGGTTTACTATTCCGCTCAAACGGTCTCAAGGAGGGAATTCAAGCAACGTATTTTGCGGTGGCAGTGGTTGGCTTTTCGGCTGAGGCTTCGTCAACTTGCGAGCTGCATTCTCTCTATGACAGCCAAAGCGCGCGAGCGCTAGTGCAGAGGCGTTACCATGGCCAAGGCCGCTCCTTCAGTGGCTTGGCGATGATCCAAAAGTTGCCAACTGATATCTGTGTAGACTCCACCGCCCTGGTGTTCAGTTTAACGAGCGCGCTGAGGCAGTTGCCTGTGTATCGCTAGATCGATCACAGATACGGTCAGCCGGCACGCAATGTCTCGCCCCCGGTGGGCTGGTAATATAAACCCGACCCAAGCGTTAGCGATCGTTGGGAAAGCACTCCATTAGCTCGTGCTCTTTCAACGCTGCCGCGGCAACAGGGTATCCGCTCAGGTAGCCGATCACATCGAGCGGTAGGTGATGCTTACCCAGCGTCGCCTAAAAATCTTGGGTGAAAGGCGGAAGATCGCCCATGCTTGCGTGCCAATGGCTTTGCCAACACGGCATCACGAGGGTTACGTCCTCCGGACGGTCGGCTAAATTGTGATACTCGAGTTCGGGCATGGGGTGCTCGCTGTCCTCTTGGTGGGCCGATATTTAGAGAACGTTCACACCCAGATGGGGGCAAAGGAAAGCCGGTTTGCAGGTAGGGATAGTAGGCCGCCCGCGCACGCGCGCCTATAGCGGCGCGCGGCGAGGATAAGGCTAGACCGTGACGACGTTAACCGCTGGGATTAGGGCTTGATCCGCAGCGTTTTGAAAGGACGCAATTTCATTGAAGTTGAGATAGCGATATATGTCATCAGCGAGAGTGTCGAGTTCTGCGGCATGGGCGAGATACTCTTCAACAGATGGCAGTCTTCCCAGAATGCTTGCGACTGCCGCCAATTCAGCAGAGGCGAGAAAGACATCCGCGCCATCGCCCAATCGATTCGGGAAGTTTCGAGTCGACGTTGACACAGCGGTTGTGTTGGGCGCGATCCGTGCTTGGTTTCCCATACACAGAGAACATCCGGGCATCTCCGTTCGCGCGCCAGCTTGAGCGAAGACGTTATAAACGCCTTCCTCCATCAGTTGGTGCTGATCCATTTTTGTTGGTGGGGAGATCCAAAGGCGAGTCGGAATCGACTTCGCATTTCCCAGCATTTTCGCAGCTGCTCGAAAGTGACCAATGTTGGTCATGCACGAGCCGATGAAAACTTCATCGATTTGTCGACCAGCGACTTCAGACAGTGGTCGCACATCATCAGGGTCATTTGGACATGCAAGCAAAGGCTCTTTGATCTCGTTCAAATCGATTTCAATGACTTCGAAGTACTCTGCATCCTCATCAGGTGCCATGAGTTCTGGGTTTGCAAGCCATTCTTCCATTGCCCCGATTCGCCGAGCGAGGGTTCGTTCGTCTCCATAGCCCTCGCTGATCATCCACTTAAGCAGCGTGACATTAGACGTCAGATATTCTTTGATTGGCGCTTCGCCTAACCGAATGGTGCAGCCGCCAGCGGAGCGCTCGGCCGACGCATCACTAATCTCAAAGGCTTGCTCGACCTTGAGGTCGGGTAAGCCCTCGATTTCGAGAATACGGCCACTGAAAACATTCTTTTTGCCCTCTTTCTCAACAGTCAAAAGACCCCGTTGGATGGCGGCGTAAGGAATGGCATTGACGAGATCCCTCAGTGTGATGCCTGGTTGTATCTCACCTTTGAATCTTACTAAAACAGATTCGGGCATATCGAGTGGCATGACGCCTAAAGCGGCAGCGAAAGCGACTAAGCCTGAGCCAGCGGGAAAGCTAATGCCAATAGGAAACCGTGTGTGGGAATCGCCACCTGTGCCCACGGTATCAGGCAATAACATTCTGTTTAGCCACGAGTGAATGATGCCATCACCCGGTCTCAGGGATACGCCGCCGCGATTGCGGATGAAGTCTGGCAATTGGTGTTGGGTTTCAATATCCACGGGCTTGGGGTAAGCCGCGGTGTGACAAAACGATTGCATGACGAGGTCAGCGGAAAAGCCTAGGCAGGCGAGCTCCTTTAACTCATCTCGGGTCATAGGCCCTGTCGTGTCTTGAGAGCCCACTGTGGTCATTTTGGGTTCACAATACTGACCGGGTCGGACCCCAGCCACACCACACGCTCGGCCGACCATTTTTTGAGCGAGGGTGAAGCCTTTATCTGATGCGCCTGCGGGCGCAGCAAGCGTGAAAACGTCCGAGGCGCTGAGTCCAAGGGCCTCTCGAGCCCTTTGTGTCAGGCCCCGGCCAATGATGAGCGGAATTCGGCCACCAGCGCGAACTTCATCGAGGATGACGTCACTTGCGAGCTCGAATGTACTGATCACATCGCCCGACTCGTTGCGAATGATGCCTTCGAACGGGTGAAGTGTAATGACATCGCCCATATTCATCTTACTGACGTCGCATTCGATAGGCAGGGCGCCTGCATCTTCCATCGTATTAAAGAAAATAGGCGCAATCTTGCCACCGAGGACGAAACCGCCATCACGCTTGTTCGGAATGTGCGGAATGTCATCACCCATATGCCACAGGACTGAGTTGGTTGCGGATTTGCGTGAGGACCCTGTGCCCACCACGTCGCCAACATAAACCAGGGGATGCCCCTTCGCCTTAAGCGTTTCTATGGTGCCCAGCGCATCATCCATGCGCTTGTTCAACATCGATAGCGCGTGTAACGGAATATCTGGTCGACTCCATGCGTCGCCGGCCGGCGAGAGGTCATCGGTGTTGGTCTCGCCCTCGACCATAAAAACGGTCAATTGGATGGCATCAGCCAAGGCCGGTCGGCTGGTGAACCACTCGGCATCAGCCCACGACTGAAGGACACGGGCAGCTTGCGGATTGGTTTTTGACTTCTCCACCACGTCATGGAAAGCATCAAACATCAGTAGTGTTTTGCTCAGTGCGTCCGCGGCGGTTTCAGCGACCTCGGGCGCATCAAGCAGTTCGATTAATGGTGAAATGTTATAGCCGCCGAGCATGGTGCCGAGCAACTCAGTGGCACGCCGAGCATCCATGAGGGGTGAAGTGGTCTCGCCTTTGGCGAGGGCGGCTAAGAACGCGGCCTTCACGTAGGCCGCCTCATCAACACCTGCCGGTACGCGATTTGTGATCAATTCCAACAGGAAAGCCTCTTCTCCAGCGGGCGGGTCGCAGAGTAACTTCACCAATTCATTCACTTGATCAGCGTTAAGTGGCTTGGGCACGATGCCTTCGATGGCGCGTTCTTCCACATGTTTGCGATAAGCTTCTAGCACAGGATTCCCTCGTCTGGTGTTGGTGATGAGCCCCCGAGTATTGTCCACAAGAGTCGGGTTGGGGGCGATTCGATCGGTTGCGGATGATACACTAATCCGCTGTCGAAATTAAGGTAACGCTCCCAGCCTTAGCCATGAAATACACCGACTTAACCTTGGTTCCCACGCCCGATGCCTGGCTTCAGGCTGCGAGCAAACAGATTGATCTTTTGCTAATCGATCACGCAAATTGTGAGAAAAAGGCGGCATCAACCGCACTTAATTTGATGTATCGCTATGTCGACGATAGCGAGCTGCTGCTCAAGCTGTCGGCCCTGGCGAGGGAGGAACTGCGACACTTCGAGCAAGTGGTGGCGGTCATGGATGCGCGCCGGATTCCTTATGTGCAGCTCTCATCTGCGCGTTACGCCGGCGAGATGAGAAAGCTCGTTCGGAGCCATGAACCGGCCCGGCTGGTTGACCTGATGATCGTGAGTGGCGTGGTCGAAGCCCGAAGTTGCGAGCGGTTTGAACGTCTGATAACGGTGTTGGATGGGGAGTTGGCGTCTTTTTATCGCAGTCTTTGGCGCTCCGAGGCGAGACACTGTGGCGATTATTTGACCTTCGCAGAAGCGCGAGACCCAGGCGGTTTTGCTGCTAAATTGACCGAAGTCTTGGCCTGTGACGAGGCCTTAATTACCTCGGAGGACGACGATTTCCGGTTTCATTCCGGTATTCCCCGCTGCTCCGCCGGGTTATCCACTACCGTTTAGTCGTGCGAGAAGACCGCGATGCGATGGCGGGGGCCGCTCTCGTGATGAGCCATCGTGGAATTGCACACCCTGATGTCAGCCTGAAGCTGCCCTCGACTTTAAAATCTCTCAACCTGCAACAAAAACCAAG
>Ga0255761_10006435_pt1 | contig 10127 bp, 9 predicted proteins | sample 071ome_29_FD_179961 | JGI IMG/M metagenome (GOLD analysis project Ga0255761, IMG submission 179961) | Coastal salt marsh microbial communities from the Groves Creek Marsh, Skidaway Island, Georgia - 071407BT metaG (version 2) | ecosystem: Environmental > Aquatic > Marine > Intertidal zone > Salt... | reverse complement strand
GCCTTTTGATGGCTCACCAGAAACCCTCAACCTTATCAGTGCCACCTCAGGAGATATCACAAGGCGTGTGATCGCGGCTGAGCCAGTCGACTTGATCATCGTCTCGGCTGCAGGTATGGATAGGCTGATTGCGGAGGGGCTTATTGTGCCAGGCACCAGGATTGACCTGGCCAGAGGGCTGATGGGTATGGGCATGCAGCCTGGCGGCATCGTTCCTGATATCTCAACCTCTGATGCTTTTTTTAATACCCTGCTCGAGGCCGAGTCACTTGCCTACGTAAGTCCTGCAGCGGGTGGCACATCGGGCACTTATATTGATGGACTGATCGAACGCATGGGAATGACAGAAGTAATGCGACCTAAGGTTGCCTACCAGATCCAGGGGTCCCGAGTGGCAGAGGCACTGGCTAACGGTGATGTCCAATTTGGAATCACCTTTATCAGCGAGCTCCTCCCTAATCCTGGCGTCCAGGTCGTGGGACCATTGCCTGAGGAGATTCAGATGCCAACGGTCTATGCGGGTGGTATCTCTTCGACGGCTCAAAATCCCGAATTAGCTCGTAGGGTCCTCGCTTTGCTCTCGGGTGATGAGGGGAGAGAGGCGATCACCGCCATTGGTCTAGAGGCTCTGGCTAACCGGTAAACTTTAAACTAGATTGAAGGTGGTCTCGATGCCTTCGATGATAAATTCAATCGCGAGCGCACCGAGCAGAAGCCCAAGCAGCTTTTCGGTGACCGTTAGAATTGTGGGCCCTAGAAACTTACTGATCTTTGAGGTCGCGATCATGGCAATCAGTGTGATGATACTAACAAGCAGAATAGGCCCTAGCGAGAGCATGTAACTCTCAAAAGTGTCACCCTTTCCCTCGCCCAAAAGAACCGCGGTCGCAAGCGATGCGGGTCCTGCTATCAAAGGTATCGCCAGAGGGAACACTGCGATGTCATCAATCGTATTGTCGTCGATGGCCTCCTCTGCCGTATTGGCCTTTCTCTCGCTCCTCTTATCAAATAGCATGTTATAGGCAATCGCGATCAGGAATAGACCTCCGATAATCTTAAACGACGTCATCCTAATGCCAAAATGACCCAATACGGACTCACCAAAAAGCCAAAACGTGACAAGCAGCATGGTCGAGACCAAAAAAGCCTTTATATAAACCTTTCTGTACTGATGACGACTAAAGCCCCCTGTTAAATTTGCAAATATGGGAACGATCATGATCGGGTCCACCGCAATAAACATGAGCAAGAAGGCTTCTAGAAAGCTTAAATTCATAGGCGCATGATACACTTTTAAAAGTTAATGGCTAGTAACTTTAAAAATAATTTTAAGCGACTGATATGGCTGCTAATACTCACTTTTTTGAACGGTAATGCCCTTGCTGAATGCGTTTTACTGGTTCATGGGCTAGCGCGCTCTGATGCGTCTCTTTATATTTTAGACCGCTCCCTTAAGAATGCAGGCTATGAAACTTTTCGCGTTAGCTATCCATCTAGAAAAGGTAATATCGATGATCTTACTGACCTTGCATTTAGTGAAGCGGAATCATTCTGCTCTGAGGAAACTATGCATGTCGTTACTCATTCGCTAGGCGGTATATTAACCCGTGTCTGGCTTGCAGGCGGCTTACCAAATAATCTTGGCAGGGTTGTCATGCTAGGCCCACCCAATCATGGCTCTGAAATGGTTGATATGCTTCGTGATATTCCTGCTTTCGAGTGGATTTACGGTGACGCTGGTCTTCAGCTTGGCACCACAGAATTGGATCTACCCTCCCAACTGCCGCCAGTAAATTTTGAATTAGGTATCATAGCTGGTCGGCTGTCAATCAATCCTATCCTCACCCTTGCGACCACTACGGCTAACGACGGTGTGGTTACCGTTGATTCGACGAGGATTGACGGCATGCAAGATCATGTCACGGTAATGGCAACGCACAGCCTGATGATGAACAACCCTATTGTGATAGCCCAGGCCATTAACTTTCTAAGGGAAGGAGCTTTTGTTGAGGAGCTATCTCCTATTGATGCGCTCGCCTACCTTAATAATGACTAATTGGTGCAACTCCAAAAAGATCTTCTTTGTTTTGAGCCATCATAGGTAGTGTAAATTTCTAATGAGAGGTCTTGCAGGTTTAGCTCTAAAACTAAATCACGAAGACTGGTCATTTGACCTGTCGCCTCTATATAGCGACCGGTATTTATTGGAGAGACTGCTCTGATCCTGAAGCTATCACGCTGCTCAATGGCAACATCTCTCATCTCATCATTGCCATAGGCATAGGATAAGGAGTCATAAGAAGCATGTAAGCGAACCGAATCATCGTATCTTTGTAGTAATCTTGAGACGGTATCATTTCTCTCGTGATCAGTAACACAGAGAAAAGACTCTTGGGAATAAAGGTTAAACCCTAAAAACATTAATAGGATAATAAGCACAACATACTTAAAGTATTTTTTGAGCAAAAGTATCTTCGTTAATATTTCATAAACCCCTGAATATTTAATGATGCGTTCTCCTTTTTAAAGTAAATCTATTGTTTGCAATAATTATTTTAGCAGGTTCTTTTTGATGTTGAATTGCACACTTTCTTGTGTCATGTGCTAAATACTTAAATAGAAATAATTATCATTTTTATTCACAAATTTTTTTCTCGCTGATTTTATTTTTTACTTATAATCCCCCAGAGTAATGAGAGAAAAAATATCTAAAGTTAATCTTAACGCCCCTTCAATTATCCTTGTTGCTACGCTGTGGGTAGTATTTATTTTAAATATTACCTTCGCTAAAAATATTATTAATGATTACCCGGATCTCTGGTCAAATTTTGTATTTTACTTTCAGATATTCTTGTTCATAGCAGGTCTTTTTGTATTCGAGCTGATGCTATTAGCTACTGTTATGTCTTTACGTCTTGCTGTTTCTGTATCTATCCTGACAGCATCGCTCGCGTCCTATTTTATGAATACATACAGCGTCATTTTTGACGCTGTCATGATTAGAAACTTATTTGAAACAAATACCGCTGAGGCAAGCGATTTAATGACGCTTGGGCTCATGCTAAACGTATTTCTCACCGGTGTTTTGCCAATTCTTCTCCTGTGGCTCATGCCCTTTAAGGCAAATGGTATATGGCACAGTATCAAGTTTCGAATAACTGCAGCCTTTGTAGCACTGTTGCTAATCTTAAGCTCAGTGGTAATAGATAGCGCCAAGATGACAAGCTTTGCAAGAGAGCATAGGAATATTCACGTCTATGCAAATCCTATTTATCCCTTCTACTCAACCTTTAGATACGCTCAGGAAGTTTGGCCATTTAAGGAGGAGCTCTTTTATCATGAGATAACTCAGATTACTGAAGTCAGTCCACAGCCTATAAAAAATGTGACCATACTTATTATCGGTGAGACGGCGAGAGCCGATCATTTTTCGCAAAACGGCTATCATCGACAAACCAATATCTATACATCTGAGCATCCTGAGATCATTAATTTCAATCATTTTTATTCCTGCGGGACCTCAACCTCAATTAGCGTTCCTTGTATGTTCTCTTATCAAAATCAAGATTCATTTGATGTAACAATAGCGCCTTTTGAAGAAAACGTGCTGGATACGCTCGCAAGAGCAGGCGTTGAGGTGGTTTGGAGGGATAATAATTCTGGTTCAAAGCACGTTGCAGACAGAGTCACTTATCAAGACTACAGTCGCCCCGTGAATGAAAGTTACGTTTGTGCTGGTGAATGTAGGGATGAGACGATGCTCACAGGTTTAGATGAACTCATCAGATCGTCAAATGGAGATGTATTGATTGTGCTGCATCAAATGGGTAGTCATGGTCCAGCCTATTTCCAGAGGTATGATGAAACTTTTGAAGTTTTTACACCCGTTTGCCTTTCAAGTGAGCTCAGTCAGTGCACGCAAAATGAAATTATCAATGCTTACGATAATTCAATCATCTACACCGATTACGTCATTAATGAATCGATAAAATTACTCGAGAAATTTAATGCTTACAGCACCAATGTCATTTATATCAGTGATCATGGTGAGTCGCTGGGTGAGGCAGGTCTCTACCTCCATGGTCTGCCCTACGGCTTTGCTCCCGAATCACAAACGCATGTCCCTGCAATGGTTTGGTCAGGTGATCGCTCAAACATAGATAGAGCGCTTACTTCAAAGAATAGCGAAAACGTTTATACACATGATAATCTAGCTCAAACCCTGCTCAGCCTTTTTGGTATTTCGACAACAAATAGCAAAGAACTCCCGCAAAGCTTTATCGTGTTTCGTTAATTCAAAGAATATCAGCGGTTGCCATGGAGGAATCCCATCCGCCACCGGCAGCAATGTATAGCGCTATCGATGCATTAAGCCTTTGAACCTTGGTGTTGAGCACATCGATCCGTTGCTGGTAGAGCGTGTTTTGTGTATTGAGAACAGTCTCAAATTCATCGAGACCCTCACTGTATCGTGCCTGACTGACCCTGAAGGACTCCTCGGCTAGATAGAGTTGACTTAAATTAATGTCATACAGTTCTTCGAGCAGTATCTGATCATTGATTAAAACTTGCACTTCATTAAAGGCGCTGATCACGGTTGATCGATAATTATTTAATGCGTTCTCTAGGAGTAGATTATTTCTTTGTATATTTCTTTGTCTGTCCCCGTTGAAAAAGAGCAACTGATCTAAATTGATATTCAATCTATTCTCGAAATTCTCCGTTTGGCTAAGATCAGAGATGCTATTCTCTGTATTTGTAGAGATACCATTGATGGATAAATTAGGGAGCAAAGATACATTTGCAATATTTAAATTACTATTAGCTCTCTGCAGGGCTGCCCTAGACTCAATCAGATCAGGTCTTCGCTCAAGCAAGCCCGAAGGCACTCCCATGCTTGCCCTAGGGATCTCAATGGGATCGATACTCGTGCCATCAAATGCAACATCATTTAAAGTCTGACCCGCCATGATTGAGAGCGCTGATAGTAAGGCAAACTCGTCTTGTCTTAATTGTAGTAACTGGCCCTCAATCCCTTGAACGGTAATTGTTTGTCTTAGCTCCTCAATGGGCAAGGATACGCCCTGCTCTACTCGACTGTGTACGATATTTAAAATGGTTCTGGCGTTTTGAAGATTTAATTCCGTTGCCTCGATTTTATTTCTTGCCAATAGCAGCTGAAAATAGGCAGACGAGGCAGTCGATATGATATTCATTGAGATATCAAGGAGCTGCGCCTCTCTTTGACTATAACTAAAGCGTGCTGCCTGATAGTTAAGCGGTCTGCTTAATATACTCCCGTAGGCCAGTGACAAAGTTAAGCTGTAATCATCAGACTCAGTACCTGTTTCGCGATCCATACCCAACGATAAAGAAGGGATGGGAATTAAATTAAAACCTGCCTCGCGTAAATCAATTTGAGCTAACTGGAGGTTTCTCCTGTTATTATCAAGATCTAAATTTTGCGCTTGGACGATCTCAATGTACTGGTTAAGTTCATCGCTATTAAATTGCTGCCACCAATTTATCGTTGGCCAGTCTCCTTCATTGCTAGCGTCATCTTGATTAAATGCAACCGGGAGCAAGCTATTGATCTCTTGAATTTCTTCATTCACCGAGCAACCCTGAATGAACAAAGCCATCACAAAATAAAAAATTACTATTGATAACTTTTTGCTAGTCATTTGAGAGTGCTACCACGGGGTCTAACTTGGATGCTTTTCTAGCAGGCGTAAAGCCAAAAATAATTCCTATGCTGACCGAACAAAAGAAGGCGTAAAGCATTGGCTCGTTAGAGAAAAAAATTGGAATCTGAAAAGAGCTAATCAATAGCGCGAGACCAATACCGATGATGACTCCTAAGACCCCACCTATTATGGATACGACGACAGACTCTGTTAGAAATTGCATCAATATATCAAATTGTCTAGCGCCGGTTGCCATACGAATGCCAATCTCTCGGGTTCTCTCTGTCACAGAGACCAGCATGATATTCATCACCCCTATGCCACCGACAATCAGAGAAATGGCTGCCACCGCCCCCAAGAGAATAGTGATCGTTGCTGTTGCCTCGGAGGCTGATTCAAGCATCGCAGTGTTTTGATTAATTCTCACATCATTCGCACTATGTATGTATCGAACAAATTCAAGAATGTTCTCTTGGGTCTGCTCGATCACATCAGCGTCCTCAACAAGGATGCGTATCTCATCGGCAAACTGCTGACCAAACAGTCTAAAGACACCGGTTTGATAAGGTATGTAGATAGCATCATCAGGATTATTCCAACCTTGCGCACCCTTCTCATTGAGCAGACCGATAATTTGAAAAGGTACATTATTGACTAAAATAAATTGTCCAATTGGATCCATGCCACTAGGAAATAAGTCACTCCTTACCTCAGAGCCAAGGACAGCAATAGGCGCTAACTCCTCGCCGTCTGTATCAGAAAAGAATATGCCCTGGGATAAGCTCCATGAGTTGACGGTTGGCATATTTTCTGTGGTAGCCACCACGGTGGTATTTGTATCAAGACCTCCAAACCTTACAGTAGCATTGCCTAACTGTTTTTGAGGGATTGCCGCAATTACATTGGGGACCTCATTACTAATACGCTGGGCATCGCTCACCGTTAACGTGGAGGGCATATTTCTTCTTGAGTTTGGAAGTCTCTCAGGTCTTAGGGTTAATACATTGGTGCCCAGTTGCTCCATGACCCTTATGATATTCTGTTGTGCGCCCTCGCCCACTGCCATTAGTGTGACGACTGAAGACACACCGATAACGATACCGAGCAATGTCAATATTGTTCTAAATAAGTTACTTCGCAAAGAACTGATCGCCATTCGGTAGGCCTCTTTAATTGATGAGAGGATCACGAGCTTATGGCTGTCGCTTTGAATGGGCTCGTGATTGCTATCTTGGACTTCTTGCTTGCTTGCATTTCGATCCTCATCACCTACTATCTCACCGTCCTTGATACTAATAATACGATTTGCGTACGAGGCAATTTGCTTGTCATGAGTAATTAAAATTACGGTCTTCCCCTCCTCGCTCAATTTCTTTAGTAGCGCCAGTACCTCTTGCCCGCTATTAGAGTCAAGGGCTCCTGTGGGCTCATCAGCAAGGATCACCGACGCTCCATTCATCATGGCCCTAGCAATGGATACGCGCTGCTGCTGGCCGCCTGATAACTCCATAGGCCTGTGATCCAGTCGATCACCTAGACCTAATGAATCAAGAAGATCCTTAGCTCTCGCGTATCTTTGTTTATTAGGCACGGCCTTATAGATTGCAGGAATCTGAACATTGTTAATAGCATTCTCATTATTTAAAAGATTGTAACTTTGAAAGATAAAACCAAAGGCCTCTCTCCGTAATGCCGCTAACTCGTCCTGTGAATAGGAGCTGATGTTCCTATCCATGAAGAAATAGGACCCACCGGTAGGCTTATCGAGACACCCCAAAATATTCATGAGTGTTGATTTGCCTGAGCCTGACTGTCCCATGATGGCTACAAATTCACCTCGATTAATCTCAAGATTGATTCTTTTAAGTGCCTGAACTTGAACGCCACCCTCGGTGATATACGTTCTTGATAAGTTTTCTAGTTTAATCAGAGGTTGCGTCATCTCTAGTTACCGGGGTAGCCCATCGCTGATCTCAAGGCTTGTCGATCCACTCCCTGCGCTCCGGTCTCTAAATTTCCAATGACGACCTGGTCATTGATACTCAACCCTGAAATGACTTCGGCATGGGTCCTGCTTGTAAGGCCGACTGAGACATTGACTGACTGAATATCTCCATTCACATCAACGATATCAACCGTCGCCTGTCGCTCACGCGATCTTGCGTCATTGGAGTTAAAGGAAAGCGCGCCCATGGGAACCACAAGCACGTCACGTGCCGATGATGTTACAAAATACACTTGCGCTGTCATTTCTGGGAGGAGCCTGTTATCCTCATTGATCACATCAAACAATCCTGTATAAAAAACGACATTATTCTCGACAATGGGCTGCGGAAGAATGCGATCGAGTGTGCTCACCCATCGACGATTACCTGAGCCTAATGTTGTGAAGTAGACTTCCATGCCCTCCCTAAGCCTTCCTACATCTGCCTCTGATATTTCTGCTTGAATTCTTACCGTTGATAAATCTGCGATCGTTAAAATGGTGGGTGACTGTTGGCTTGCATTGAGTGTTCGACCCTCGGCCATCGTGACGGACATGACTGTACCATCAATTGGGGCGATAACCTGAGTAAACTCTAGTTCCCTCTCCTCGATCGCTAATGATGCTCTACTTCTATCAATCTCCCTTTCAAGTTGGGTCAATGATGCTTGCGCATTATTATAATTATTGACAGCCATATCATACTCAAGCTGACTCGTTGCAGAGGCCCCCATAAGGTTAGTCTGACGTGTAACATTAAGTTCAGCCAGATTCAGATTCGACCTTGCTGATTCGAGTTGAGCCTCCAGACCCGCAAGATTCGCTCTGCTAGCGTCAACCCTGCTAATCTGTTGACTGGCATCAATTTCTGCTAATAAGTCACCACGATTCACGAAATCACCTGCCTCTACATGAAGTGCGAGCAACTGACCCGAGACTTGAGCCCCGACCTCCACCACCTGAACCGGCTGAATACTTCCCACTGACGGGATGAGGTTTTCAATATCACCAATGGAGATTTGAGCAAACAGTTGCTGGGTCTGAATAACCATATCGTCTTGAGTGTTAATTGTTCTTATTGCAGATAAAACTCCAATCGTTAAAACGATACCAATAAGCCATTTTCTGTAAAGCTTTAAAAAATTATTCAATCATCCCCCCGATAAATATGACAAAAAGATGTGCTAAGCGACCCTATGGTTGCATATTCATGATTATAAACCCCCCATACACAATAAAAAAAAGTAGACATATACATTAATAAGCATACTCTTGAATGGTTATTAACTTTAGGGGGTATATGATGAAATATTTTTCACTTATTTCATTATCGTTTTTTATCTTTTTTTCAGGTTCAATGTTCGCCCAAGAGGCTGCATCACTTGAAGATGTAGTGGTGTCTGGTGATGCTGCGATACGTATTAGTACAAGAACCGAGATATCTGCTTCTGTTGCAGAGCAGATTGCCAAAACCTGTATCGCAAGAGCCGAAGAAGAAGGAGTCACTGTCAGTATTTTTATTCTCAGTCCAAGCGGCAGTATTGTTTATGCACACCGCATGGACGGTCAGATGCCAATCGGTGTAGAGACGGCACTCTATAAAGCTGAAACGGCGCTCTATACCAGGGCCCCAACCCATGCGACAGCCAATCGATTCAGCACCGACGTTGCGCGAGTCACTAGAGTCAAGCTTGACTGGTACTTAGTTTCTGGTGGACTGCCCATAATTGTTGATAATCAAATTATCGGCTCTATAGGTGTCGGAGGGGCTGCCAGGGGTTTTGATGAGATCTGTGCTCACTATGCGCTAACCGAGGTATTAGGCCCACAGCCACCCTTAACTCAGGATTAGGCATCATCTAAACGGGGCAAGCGTATCGTTTGCCCCCTATATAATTTAAAGAATATAAACGGTAATTGCGATTAGGGAATAGATGCTTATGTATGACCAAATTAAGGCCTTATAAAAAGCAGCCTTATGATTTGAAAAAAATACCATCAAAACACCTAGCACAATACCAAACGGTAGCGGGACATAAACAAAAAGAAACCATAGCATCAGCTCTAGACTCTTATCTAGCTCGACCCAGACCCAATAAAATATACCCGTAATCGGCACGAATAGTGCGCCAAGAAGAATCAAAAAAATTTCAAAAAAATTGTAGATCTTTAAATTCATATATAATGATCGTAACGTTTCCTAGGGATTATACATCTTTATAAAATAAATGAACTTCAACAAATTTGCTTCGCTAGTCTTATGTCTTCCGCTATCAGTCTCTAATTTATTCGCTCAGAGCAATATGGAAGAGGTGGTCGTTACCTCCTCTTTTGTCGACCAAATAGTTTCTGAAGTTGAAAATCCAATTCATGTTGTGGGTGAGGATGAAATACAAAATGACGCAACGCAAAATCTCGGTGAGGCAATAAATAACTTCTTAGGAGTCTCAATGGCG
>Ga0255761_10006426_pt1 | contig 10133 bp, 6 predicted proteins | sample 071ome_29_FD_179961 | JGI IMG/M metagenome (GOLD analysis project Ga0255761, IMG submission 179961) | Coastal salt marsh microbial communities from the Groves Creek Marsh, Skidaway Island, Georgia - 071407BT metaG (version 2) | ecosystem: Environmental > Aquatic > Marine > Intertidal zone > Salt... | reverse complement strand
TCACCCCGGCGACTAAGGCCGGACCCCATCGGCGGGGCCCAGCCCACCGGTAGCATTCGGCGGGCCGTAACGACGGCCGAACGAGCGATCAACGTGAAGTACCCCGACGTCCCCCCACAGCCTGATCTGCCCTCCATAGAGGCCGAGGTCCTCGCCGGATGGGAGCGGGACGACACCTTCCAACGTTCCGTCGACTCGCGCGAGGCCGGCCCCGATGGCGCGAACGAGTTCGTGTTCTACGACGGTCCTCCCTTCGCCAACGGTCTCCCGCACTACGGCCACCTGCTCACCGGATACGTCAAGGACGCGATTCCCCGTTACCAGACCATGCGCGGTCGACGCGTCGAGCGTCGTTTCGGGTGGGACTGCCACGGGCTGCCGGCCGAGGTGCAGGCTGAGAGGGAGCTCGGTATCTCGGGCCATCCGGAGATCTCGGCGTTCGGTATCGACCGCTTCAACGACGCCTGCCGGACCAGCGTCCTCCAGTACACCAACGAGTGGCGCGCCTATGTGAATCGTCAGGCTCGCTGGGTCGACTTCGACAACGACTACAAGACCCTCGACCTCGACTACATGGAGAGCGTCATGTGGGCCTTCAAGCAGCTCTGGGACAAGGGGCTCATCTACGAGGGCTTCCGGGTGCTCGCCTACTGCTGGCGCTGCGAGACGCCGCTCAGCAACACGGAGACGCGCATGGACGACGTCTATCGCGACCGTCAGGATCCGGCGGTCACCGTCTGGTTCCAGCTCGACTCCGGGGAGCGGATCCTGGCCTGGACGACCACGCCCTGGACGCTGCCGTCGAACCTCGCGCTCGCGGTCGGACCGGACATCGAGTACTCGGTGGTCGCCCTCGAGGGCGAGCGGTACATCGTCGCCTCGGCGCGGCTCGAGGCGTACGCGGCCCAGCTCGACGGGGGAGAGGTGGTCGCGACCATGACCGGGTCGGAGCTGGTGGGGCGGCGGTACCGCCCGGTCTTCGACTTCCTCGCCGACACCGACAATGCCTTCCAGGTGCTCCCGGGTGACTTCGTCACCACCGAGGACGGCACCGGCGTCGTGCACATGGCTCCGGGGTTCGGTGAGGAGGACCAGAACCTCTGCTCGGCTGCGGGCATACCGACGATCTGCCCGATGGACGAACGAGGTTGCTACACCGCGGAGATCTCACGGTGGGCTGGAACCCACGTCTTCGAGGCCAACCCAGAGGTGATCCGAGCGCTCAAGGAACTCGGCGCGCTCGTCCGCCACGACAGTTACGAGCATGCCTACCCGCACTGCTGGAGATGCGCCGAGCCGCTCGTGTACCGCGCGATCTCGTCGTGGTTCGTCGAGGTCACCCGCATCCGCGACCGCATGGTCGAACTCAACCAGCAGATCAACTGGGTGCCCGCCCACGTCAAGGACGGCAGTTTCGGCAAGTGGCTCGCCAATGCCCGCGACTGGTCGATCTCTCGGAACCGTTTCTGGGGTTCGCCGATCCCGGTCTGGGTGAGCGACGACCCGACGTACCCGCGGGTCGACGTCTACGGGTCGATCGCCGAACTCGAGGCCGACTTCGGTGTCGAGGTCACCGACCTCCACCGTCCGGCCGTCGACGACCTCGTGCGCCCGAACCCCGACGACCCCTCCGGTGCGTCGATGATGCGCAGGGTCCCCGAGGTGCTCGACTGCTGGTTCGAGTCGGGGTCCATGCCCTTCGCTCAGGTGCACTACCCCTTCGAGAACGCGCAGTGGTTCGAGCACCACTACCCGGGCGACTTCATCGTCGAGTACCTGGGTCAGACCCGGGGCTGGTTCTACACGATGCACGTGCTGGCCACCGCCCTGTTCGACCGGCCGGCGTTCGAGAACTGCGTGAGCCACGGCATCGTCCTCGGTGACGACGGATCGAAGATGTCGAAGTCGCTGCGCAACTACCCGGATCCGAACGAGATGTTCGACGCGCACGGCTCCGATGCCATGCGCTGGTACCTGCTCTCCTCGCCGATCCTGCGCGGTCTCGACTTCTCGGTCTCGGAGACCGGGATCCGCGACACCGTCCGACGGGTGGTCCTCCCGTTCTGGAACGCCTACTACTTCCTCACCCTCTACTCGCGGGCTGCCGGGCTGGAGGGGCGTGAACGCACCGACCAGACCGATGTGCTCGACCGCTACCTCCTCGGTGAGTTGAACCGGCTGGTGGCCGACTCGACGGCGGCGCTCGATGCCTACGACCTCTACGGGGCGTGTGAGACGGTCGAACGTTTCCTCGACACACTGACCAACTGGTACATCCGCCGCAGTCGAGAGCGGTTCTGGTCCGGCGATCAGGACGCGATCGACACCCTCCACACGGCTCTGGTGTGCCTGTGTCGGGTGTCGGCCCCGCTGCTGCCGCTCATCTCGGAGCACGTCCACGGTGGACTCACTGGTGGAGCGAGCGTGCATCTCCTGGACTGGCCCGAGGCTGGAGCGTTCCCGGTGGACGAGGACCTGTCGCGCGGGATGGCGCTGGTGCGTGACGCGTGTTCCACGCTGCTCTCCCTCCGCAAGTCGGAGGGGCTGAGGGTTCGCCTGCCGCTCGCCTCGGCGACGGTGGCAACCCCCGACGTTGATCTGGTGCGGCCCCATCTCGCGATCATTCGAGACGAGCTGAATGTGAAGGAGATCGTCCTGACCGACGATGTGGCCGCCCACGGTCGCCGCGAGCTCGTGCTGAACCCGAAGGCCCTGGGGCCCCGGCTCGGTGGCGCGACCCAGGAGGTCATCGTCGCGCACAAACGCGGGGACTGGGAGGAGACCGGTGACGGCGTTCGCGTCGGCTCCCACGACCTGGTCTCGGGTGAGTTCGATTTCCGTCTGGTGTCCGACTCCGACGGGGCCGCCGCGACCCTCCCGCGAGACGGGGGAATCGTCGTGCTCGACACCGCGGTCACTCCGGAACTCGAGCTGGAGGGGGTGGCTCGTGACCTGATTCGACGTGTCCAGCAGGAGCGGCGCGATGCCGGCCTGGATGTGAGCGACAGGATCCGTCTGACCGTCGGCGGGCCGGCCGATGTGCTCGAGGCCCTGGAGGTGCATCGTGATCTCGTAGCGGGGGAGACGCTCGCCCTCGAGGTGCTCCCGGGGGGTGCGGCAGATGAGACGTTGGTCTCTGTGGAGCGCGTCGCGGCGGAGTGAGTCCTGTGGGCACGTCCGAGCCCGGCGGTAGTGTTCCCCGCCTGATGACGGGAGGTCCCCCATGGCTGTGAGTAAGAAGCCGGCGCCGAAGAAGGCTGCTGTGAAGAAATCGGCGCCGAAGAAGGCTCCCGCGAAGAAGGCTCCCGCGAAGAAGGCTCCCGCGAAGAAGGCTCCTGCGAAGAAGGCTCCCGCGAAGAAGGCTCCCGCGAAGAAGGCTCCCGCGAAGAAGGCTCCCGCGAAGAAGGCTCCCGCGAAGAAGCCGGTCGCCAAGAATGCCCCACCGAAGCCGTCGGGGCCGGAGTTCCCGAAGGCACGGGGCGTCTCCAAGGACGGGATCGCCTACACCAAGGACTTCGATGTGCGGTTCCTCAAGACGCAGCGGGGCCTCCTCCTCGAGGAACGCGAGCGTCTCGTCGGGCAGGCCGACCAGCTCGAGCACGAGGCCCAGGAACTCATCGACGAGGCGGAGATGGGTGACGTCCAGTTCGATGATGAGGGCGGCGAGGGCGACACCATGGTCGTCGAACGTGAGCGGGACCTCGCGCTGAGCGCGCAGGCCCGGGAGGCCGTCGCCGAGATCGACGCCGCGCTGGCCCGCATCAAGACCGGCCGCTACGGCTACTCGCTCGTCTCTGCTCGGCCGATTCCGCGGGAACGACTCGAGGCGATCCCGTGGGCCACGGAACTGGTCGAGGAGAAGGTCGGCGGTATCGGGCGGTGAGCCTGCCCGGGCGAGTCGGCCGACGTCGCGCCCTACTCACCGCGACAGCAGTCCTCGTTGTCGACCAGGTCACGAAGCAGTGGGCGCTGGGTCGCCTCGACCGTGGCCGGATGATCGACCTCGTCTGGACCCTGCGGCTCCGTCTCACCTTCAACGAGGGAATGGCCTTCGGGGCGGGTCAGGGCCTCGGCGTCGTGATCGGGCTCCTGGCGATCGGCATCATCGTGGTGCTGGCCCGCCAACTCGGGCGAGACCTTGACTCCGCGCACGCCGTCGCCCTCGGCCTGATCATCGGCGGCGCGGCGGGCAACCTCATCGACCGCCTGGTCCGGGACGAGGGACTGCTGCGGGGGGCCGTCGTGGACTTCATCGATCTGCAGTGGTTCCCGGTCTTCAACGTGGCGGATGCCGCCATCAACATCGGGGCCGTTCTCCTCATCCTGGCCGTGCTCCGCGAGTCGCGTCGGACCGATGGGGGCGCGGCCGAGTGATCGAGGAGCAGGTTCCCCCCGCGCTCGCCGGGGAGCGTCTCGATCGCATCGTGGCGCTCATGCTCGATGTGTCGCGTTCGCTCGCGCAACAGGTTGTCGAGGCGGGCGGGGCCAGTGTCGACGGCGACGTCGAGACCGTCGGCCGCATCCGCATGCAGGAGGGGCAGGTTGTCTCGGTGGACGAGGGGCGGCTGCCACGGAGCGAGCCACCGGCTGCTGATCCGTCGGTCACCTTCGGGGTCGTCCATGTGGACGATTCGATCATCGTGGTCGACAAGCCGGCTGGTCTCGTGGTCCATCCCGGTGCCGGGAATGACGAGGGCACGCTGGTCAACGGCCTCCTCGCGCTCCATCCGGAGCTCGCCGGCGTCGGCGACCCGGTTCGGCCCGGGATCGTGCATCGACTCGACGCCGGCAGTACCGGCCTGCTGGTCGTGGCTCGCACCGAGGAGGCTCGGCTCCATCTCATCGATCAGTTCGTCGATCACTCGGCGGGTCGGACCTATCTCGCCCTGGTGTGGGGCCGACCCGAGGCCCCACACGGTGTGATCGACGCGCCGATCGGTAGATCGCATCGCGACCCGATGCGTATGGCGGTGGTGGCGGACGGGCGCGACGCCCGAACCGAATACGAGGTGGGGGTCTCCTACAGCGATCGGGGCGAACCGACCCTGCTCGAGTGCCGTCTGGAGACCGGTCGGACCCACCAGATCCGGGTGCACCTGTCCTCGATCGGCCACCCGCTGGTGGGGGATCCCTGGTACGGGCAGCGTCGACCGACCCTCGGACTGGACCGGCCCTTCCTGCACGCGAGCCGCCTCGAACTCGATCACCCCGCGACAGGGGGGCGGGTCGCCTTCGAGAGCCCGCTCCCAGCTGACCTCCGGGGTGTGCTCGACGGCCTCACCGTCGAGTGACGGGGTCCGCCGGCGCGATCAGTCGGCGGAGGTCGGCCAGGGCGAGGAGCCGCGGGCCATCTCGACGATCGAAGCGAGGGTGTACCCATCGAGGTGGGAGCGCATCGTCTCGCCGGCCACCTGCCAGATCGCGAGCAGCACGCACTGGCCCTCGTGGTCGCAGGCGCCATCGGCATGGGGTTCGCCGAAGTCCCCGAGGGTGATGGGCCCGTCGACCGCTGAGAGGATGTCGCTCAGGACGATGTCGGCCGGATCGCGGGCGAGTACGTAGCCTCCACCCACTCCCCGCTTGGATCTGACGATCCCGGCCCCCTTCAGAGCCAGCAGGATCTGCTCGAGATAGGGCTGTGGGAGGGCGGTGCGCTCTGCGATGTCGCGTACCGATGTGGGGCAGGCCGGGTCTCCGCGGAGAGCCAGGGACAGCAGGGCCCGACAGGCGTAGTCACCCCGGGTCGAGACGCGCACAGCGTCATCGTAGGTGGTCGGCGGCGGTACCGTTGGAAGCCGGCATCGCGGCGGACCGCGATGATCTCCCATGACGACTCCCTCGACGCCTGTCCTTCCCGCCTACGGCGGTCCCTGCCTCGACGGTCTCATGCCGGTCCTCACCGGGTCGATGCCTCGTCCCGACTGGATGCCCGACTGCATGGACGGGGCCCGGTCGATCGTTCTCCTCCTCCTCGACGGCCTCGGATGGCGGCAGCTCGAGGAGCGTCGGGCGGCGCTCACCAACCTGTCCGACCTCTCCGGTGGTCCCATCACCTCGGTGGCGCCGAGCACGACGGCGACAGCGCTCACCACCGTCTCCACCGGGCTGACACCCGGTGAGCACGGTGTGGTCGGCTACCGCATGATGGTCGGGGGCTCGATCCTGAACTCCTTGCGCTGGCACGGGCCGTCTGGCGACCGGCGCCTCGACGCGCCGCCCTCGGAGGTCCAGCCGCACCCGCCATTCCTGGGTTCACGGGTACCGATCGTGACACCGACGGAGTTGATCGGCTCGGCCTTCTCGGAGGCGCATCTCCGTGGCGGCGAGTCGGTCGGTTGGCGCGCGCCGTCGTCGGTCCCGGTTCTGGTGCGAGCCCTCGTCGATGAGGGTCGACCGCTGGTCTACGCCTACTACGCGGGCGTCGACAAGATCGCTCACGAGCGGGGGTTCGGCCCGTTCTACGACGCCGAACTCCGAGATGCCGACCGTCTCGTCGGTGACCTGCTCGATGTGCTCGACGGTGATGTCGCCCTCGTGGTCACGGCTGATCACGGTCAGGTCCACGTCGGGGAGAACATCATCAAGCCGTCCGCGGCGCTGCTGGCGCTCACCTCGGGCCAGTCCGGGGAGGGGAGGATGCGATGGTTCCATGCGCGCAGCGGAGCGCGCGAGGAGCTCCGCGACGCGGTCCGCGACGAACTGGGCGACACCGGCTGGGTCCGCACCGTCGATGAGGCGATCGAGGAGGGTTGGTTCGGACCTCGGGTGCCGCCACCGGTCCGGTCCCGTCTGGGGGATGTCGTGGTCGCGGCCCACGAGCCGGTCAGCTATCACGACCCCGACGACTCCGGGCCCTTCGAGTTGGTGTGTCGGCACGGTTCGTTGACCGAGCAGGAGATGCTCGTACCGTTGTTGGCCGGACGTGGGCGCGCCTGAGATCGCCCGGATGATGCGCGAGGAGGACGCGATGAGTGGATCCGAGGTCGACGGCGGGACCGAGCTGGTCTCCGGTGGGGGCATCCCCGGTGACGCCGAACCGGATGAGTCGACGGCGGCTTCGGTGACCGAGCCCGCAAAGGTGATGCGCATTGGCTCGATGGTCAAACAGCTGCTCGAAGAGGTTCGCGAGGCTCCTCTCGACGAGGCGAGCCGCGAACGACTCGCGGAGGTATACGAGCGGTCGATCGCTGAGCTCTCCGAGGCGCTCTCCCCGGACCTGCAGGACGAGTTGCGGATCCTGACCCTGCCGTTCGAGGAGGGGGAGGTGCCGAGTGAGGGTGAGCTCCGTGTCGCCCAGGCCCAGTTGGTCGGCTGGCTGGAGGGCGTGTTCCACGGCATCCAGGCGACGTTGTTCGCCCAGCAGCTCGCCGCGCGCCAGCAACTCGAGCAGATGCGACAGCTTCCCGAGGGTGCCGCACCGGCGTCCGAGCGGCCCGGCACCTACCTCTGACGGCAGCCCCGTGGCCCCGGATCCGGGGCTGGACACCTCTGGTACATTCGTCGAACCACACGGTTGTCATTCGCCTCGAGCAGCCGTGACGACGAGATCGCTGACCGAACCACTGACTGCCCGACCGATACGTGCCTGACTCCTTCACCCACCTCCACGTCCACACCGAGTTCTCGATGCTCGACGGCGCATCGCGGATCGACGACGTGGTGGCCAAGGCGCTCGAGGACGGTCAGCCGGCCCTCGGCATCACCGATCACGGCAACATGTATGGGACGCTCGAGTTCTACAAGGAGTGTCGCAACCGGGGCATTAAGCCGATCATCGGCACCGAGGCCTACATGGCCCACGAGAGTCGGCATGAGCGCCCGGCCCGTCGTGGTCGCATCGACGACTCCGGTGGTGACACCGAGGGTGGCCACAAGCTCTACTACCACCTCACGCTCCTCGCCGAGAACGACATCGGCTACCGCAACCTGATCCAACTCTCGAGCCTCGCCTTCCTCGAGGGCTACTACTACAAGCCGCGCATCGACTGGGAGCTGCTCGAGAAATACTCCGACGGGCTCATCGCCACCACCGGTTGCCTCGGTGGCCAGGTGCTCCAGACCCTGCTGCGGGGCGACTACGACGGAGCGCTCGCCAAGGCCGCTCGACTCCAGGACATCTTCGGCCGCGACAACCTGTTCGTCGAGCTGCAGGACCACGGCATCCCCGAGCAGCACACCACCAACCCCCAGCTGATCGAGATCGCCAAGGAGATCCGGGCGCCACTCCTCGCCACGAACGACTCGCACTACACCCACGCCCACGATCACGAGGCGCACGATGCCCTGCTGTGCGTCCAGACCAGTTCCCTGCTGAGCGACCAGGACCGGTTCAAGTTCAAGGGTGAGGGCAGCCACTACCTGAAGACCGCGGCGGAGATGCGGTACCTCTTCCGCGAGTTTCCCGAGGCCTGCGACAACACCCTGTGGATCGCCGAGCGGGCTGAGCTCGACATCACCTTCGGTGACGCGCTGCTTCCCGACTTCCCCCTGCCGGAGGGCTTCGCCGACGATCGCGCCTACCTGGAGCACCTCACCTGGGAGGGTGCGAAGCGGCGGTGGGGTGCTGATCTCCCGTCCGAGGCCGTCGAACGTCTCTCCTACGAGCTCGAGGTCATCGCCTCGATGGGCTTCTCGTCGTACTTCCTCATCGTCTGGGACCTGATCCGTCACGCCCGCGACTCCGGCATCCGCGTCGGACCGGGTCGCGGCTCGGCAGCGGGTTGCGCGGTGGCGTACTGCCTGTGGATCACCGATCTCGACCCGATCCGGTACGACCTGCTCTTCGAGCGCTTCCTCAACCCGTCCCGCATCTCGATGCCCGACATCGACATGGACTTCGACTCGCGTTACCGCGACGAGATGATCCGTTACGCGGCCGCTAAGTACGGGCGAGACCACGTGGCGCAGATCATCACCTTCGGCACCATCAAGGCCCGCAACGCGGTGCGCGATGCCGCGCGGGTGCTTGGCATGCCCTACGCCGCCGGTGACCGGGTGGCCAAGGCGATGCCTCCGCTGGTCATGGGGCGCGACACGCCGCTGCGGTACTGCTTCGAGCAGGACGAGAAGTACGTCGATGGGTACAAGGCCGCCGGCGAGCTGCGCGACATGTACGAGTCGGACCCCGATGTGCGACGCATCGTCGACGTCGCGAAGGGCCTCGAGGGCCTGAAGCGCTCCGACGGCATCCACGCGGCGGCGGTGGTGATCACCAAGGATCCGGTCACCGAATACCTCCCGGTCCAACGGAAACCGGAGTCCAACCAGGACCCGGAGGACGCCCCACTCGTCACCCAGTTCGAGATGCACGGGGTGGAGGAGCTCGGCCTCCTGAAGATGGACTTCCTCGGTCTGCGCAACCTCGACGTCATCACCGACACCCAGGCCATGGTGCGCGCCGGGGGAGCGGCCGACTTCGACATCGACGCGATCCCACTCGACGACGCAGCCACCTTCGAACTGCTCTCGCGCGGCGACACCATCGGGGTGTTCCAGTTGGAGTCGCCTCCGATGCGTCAACTGCTCAAGGCCCTGGCGCCGAACTCCTTCGAGGACGTCTCCGCTGTGCTCGCGCTCTATCGGCCCGGCCCGATGAGCGTGAACATGCACTATGACTACGCCGACCGCAAGAACGGCCGGAAGCCGGTGGAGTACTTCCACCCCGACGCCGTGGAGGTCCTCGACGACACCTTCGGCCTCATGATCTACCAGGAGAGCGTGATGCGGGTCGCTCAGCGGTTCGCGGGCTACGACCTCGCCCAGGCCGACAACCTCCGCAAGGCCTGCGGCAAGAAGCAGCGTGATCTCATGGAGGCCGAGCGGACCAAGTTCGAGGCCGGGTGCGTCGACACCGGCTACGGGGAGGAGCTCGGCCGCGAGCTCTTCGACGTGATCGAGCGCTTTGCCGACTACGCCTTCAACAAGAGCCACACCTTCGGCTACGGCCTGGTGACCTATCAGACCGCCTATCTGAAGGCTCACCACCCGGTGGAGTACATGGCGGCCCTGCTCACGAGTGTCAAGGACAAGCTCGACAAGGCAGCCGTCTACCTCGCCGACTGCCGGGCCGCCGGGATCCCGGTGCTGACCCCCGACATCAACCGGGCTGAGGTCGACTTCACCGCGCTCCCCGT
>Ga0255761_10006423_pt1 | contig 10135 bp, 10 predicted proteins | sample 071ome_29_FD_179961 | JGI IMG/M metagenome (GOLD analysis project Ga0255761, IMG submission 179961) | Coastal salt marsh microbial communities from the Groves Creek Marsh, Skidaway Island, Georgia - 071407BT metaG (version 2) | ecosystem: Environmental > Aquatic > Marine > Intertidal zone >... | reverse complement strand
CGCATGCCCGGCCGGAGTCAGGGTAGGGCGATCACCGCCGCTCAGAGAAATCCCTCCCTCACCTAATGCGTAAAGTTCGCTATCCACAACCTCGCAATGAGATCCACCGCGAATGACCACTCCCCAGCTGCCCGTGTTGCGAAGGGTGCACTGCTCAACCCGACAGTTCTTGGATTCGTTGATTTCGATGGCGGTCGATCGCGTTCCTTCAAAGGTAAGATCGCGGAAAACAATACCCTCGCAAGACTGCAATTGAACAAGATGAGAAAGCACTGAAACACGAACGTCTCCGTCCTGTATTGTATCCGGCGGCCAAAAGTAGAGCAGGTTTGTTTGGCGATCCATGTACCATTCACCCGGCTGATCGAGTTCGGCCAACAGATTGAGTGCATAATAGCGTTGCCCATTTCGATAGCCATAATGGTGGTAGGGGGCATGGAGTTTGATCGTTTTGCTTGCCGGATCGATAGACTCGATTTGCTCAAACGAATCAGACCAATCCCAAAACCAATAACCATGCAGCCAGGCGTCACCCTCCTTGTTCCATTGGCTCTGACGATCTCCCTCATAGGTGAACCAACCTTCTTTGGTGCCGGGAATCCCATGGGACTTGAAGGTGGATTGTCCGACCACTTCTTTGATTTGGACAAACCCCGTATTCGGCCAACGGGAAAGCTGCATGGGTTTGTCGCGAAAGAACAGTTCGATGGTTTTTCCCCTGGTCGCAACTGTTCCAAGATCCTCAATCCCATTTGCCTGTAAATCGGCTACATGAACACGACCACGCGCTTCAGGTCGAATCCTTTCAAGAATGCTTGTATCACTGACAGGTGCAAAACCAACAACAAGGCGTGCCCCTGTTACGTGCACCTTTTCGCCGGGAGCAGCGCGGTAGATGACAGGTGAGTCCGTGGTTCCTGAATCTTCTTTGTCCAGTTGCAGAGGGGCAGTCCATTCGTAGATTCCACCACGAATGGAAACGACCGCTCCTTCGTCTCGTAAGGCGCCATTTGATCTTAGATCACGAACCTTGTTGCGTGCCGCCACAATTGTTTTAAGTGGGAGTGTTCGTGTTCCTGAGTTGTGATCATCACCATTTTTCGCCACAAAAATCTCAACAGCATGAACCTCAACAGGAGGAGCCAGGAGCATTTGAATGAGTGCCAGAGCACGAAATAATTTAGACTTCATCATGTAACAAGAGTTCATTTGACCACCTGTTCCATTGTTGCAGTCCTTTTGTTGAGTGCAAAGTAAATTGGATAGCTCATCCGCCACAATGGGCGCAGTTCAAAAATTAGAAACCCATAACCGGAGGGGTAAGCTCCGTCTTACACCCACTTCAAACCTCAAGGCTTTCGAATTGTTACAACGCTGCAGAGGAAACACCAAAGTCATTCGATGAACGATCGTCTCCCCGTGTTCCATTTCCTTTGCTCAGAAACGTTTCCAAGCAAGAGAGATTGTTACGTGGGAAAATGAGGTGGGTCGGATGACTGTGGCGATTACTTTGAAGCCTGAAAATGGTTCCGACTCGTCGGGAGATATTACCCTTACGACTATGGATTTTTACTTTTTGGTTGCGATGGCGACTGTTTTGGTTCAGTGGGGGATGGAATCTTCCCAATGCCATGTTGTGAGGGTATTAAGGGAGCGGATGAAGATTTGCTGGTCGGCCATGGCGATGTGGGCCCAGGTGTCTTCATCGGATATTTCCAGGCTGGATATGATTTCGTATGCGTTGGGGTTGGCTGACAGGAGGCGTAGTTTGCCGTTGTTCGAGAGAGCGAGTATGCGGTCGTTTTGGTTGATCATTGAACAGTATTTTCCAAGACTTTCGCTTGAGGTCCAGTTGATCTGGCCAGTTTCGGTGTTCAGGCAGACCATTCGTCCGCTTCGACCGTGGAGGTAGGCGTTTTTGCCGATGACGACCGGGTTGCTCATGTATCCTTGGAACCTTTGATTCCATGTCTCGGTGATCGTCCAGTCTTTGTCTGGATTATGCGCTGGGGTGATCAAATGGGTCTTGCCTCCATAGGTTGCCGTCAAGATGCTCTGTCCAACGAATGTGGGTGTTAATATGTTCATGCCTCGAAATGCTGGAACTTTCTGTTCCCATAATTGTTTGCCGTTTTGTGGATCGATGCCTGACAGCGATGTGCGACCGAGGGCTATGATTTGTTCTTTTCCGTCGAGTGTGTGGATGCGTGGCGATGCAAATGGACTTTGGTTCATGGCGTCTTTGGAGAGGTTGGAGGTCCAGATCAGATCGCCTGAGTCCGTGTCCACTTTAATGACTCCTCCTCCTGCCTGCACATACAGGGCGTTGTTGACAATCATGGGCGAAGATACACCTCCAAACGCGGGTTCAGGGGTTTGAAGGATTTCGGGGATGTTCATTTCCCAGAGCTTTTGTCCTGTCCTGGTGTCCAGACAAATAAGTCTCTCCTGCATGCCCAGAACAAACAGCTTGTCGTTTGCCAATGCGGGGGTGGAGCGAATCCAGCTTCCGTTGGACGCAGCGAAGAATGGGACTTTCATACTGCCGTCCCAACTTTGGCTCCAAGCGAGCTTTCCTGTGGCCCGATGGTAGGCGGTCACTTGTTCCTTACCTGAAGGTAGTGATTCCGTGGTGTATACCTTTTCCTTGTCCACCACGGGTGAGCTGTAGCTGGAGGCGAGTTGGATTTTCCATTCCTGCCTGAAGTTTTCCTTGGTGATTTCCCTTGGCCATGTGGTTCCCTCAAATTGTCCATTTCTTTCGGGACCGCGCCATTGTTGCCATGTGCCATCCGTTTCTGCTCCGAGCAATGCTGAAAAACCGCCCAGAAGCATCCAGGCCAGCCAAAAGTAGACACGAAATTTAATCGTCATGACCTCAAAATGCTCCGTGTCTAAAATTTGTCAATTAAAAATAAACAAAATCTATACAAATGGGCGCAGTTCAAAAATTAGAAATCCTTAACCGGAGGGGTAAGCTCCGACTTACACCCACTTCAAACCTCAGTGCAACCGGATATCCAAACGGTGGCGATGGAGACCCCACAATTAATCGAATACCAATGACTTCCCGCGTTCCACGTCATTTGATCAGGGATGGCCTGAGGAGGAACTTTGGGAATCCTTACTTGTCGGAAGAACCGATCCATCCATGTTAAAAAAACTGATCTACGCCCTTCAGTGGTTGCTTGTTGAAGGGGCGTCCACATCTTCCCTGATTGGTGAAAGGAAAGTGCCCTTATAGCCGGCGCACCCGGATATCCTTCCAGTACACCCGCCAGCCGGATTGCCAGTTCTTTCCCCCATGCACCTGCAGACCGATCGAACCTGTGAATGCCACGACTTCTTTTGCTTTTCCCGGATTGAATTTTGGATGCTTTGTTTTTGAAGCGTCGAAACGACAAACCTTCAGTTCGTTGACCCAGGTCTCGATCACGAGGAGTTCTCCACCCGTGACGCGAATCCGCATGCGGTTCCAGTCGTCAGTTTTCCATGCCGCCAGGAATTCCTCCTGTGTGCAGGTTTCTTCGTAGACGCCATCGGTGAGATTTTCAGGGCGACGATCGGGTTCCATCTTCAGCTCGGGTTTCTTCGGATCGATGCGAGAAAAACCGAAGGGACGCAACGCAACACTGTAGGGTTTTGTTTCCAATCGGATGTGACCGACATTGCCGTTGTCGTGGTGGTCCACATAGATCTGCCAGCCGCCACCGCGTTCGTCGGTGCGCACAAAGATGCCGCTGTCCGGCCCCCAGTCGGGTCTTAGGGAGAGTTCCAACTCAAACTCCGAAAACTTCTCATCACTTAGTAAAAGTCCGCCATTTCCCGAACCGGGAGGCGACTGTTCGCCGAAGAGGATGCCTTCCTTGGTAACCCCCCAGTTGCCGCCGGTTCCGTGTTGTCCTTTTTCCTTCTGGGTATGCCACCCGGATAGGTCGGAGCTGTTGAAAAGTGAGATCCACTGAATCGCTGGTTCCGCAGAAAGTGACAGCGTGACCATGAGGATGAAGATGGAAAGGGTTGAGCGCATGAGATTAGATGTTGAGGTATTTAATGACTACATATTTTGTCCGCATCAGTATTGAAACCGGATCCCTTATCGACGAATTTGCCGCGTTGCTCAAGGAATTCGATGAGATTTTCAGCCGTCATGTTTTGTTGCGAGCAAGTGTAAAATCGGGCGTCTTCCCCGAAGTGCTCGATGATGGCCTCACGAAGCGAAGGTTTATCAAACGTCCGGTTGCTGGTAATCATCATTTTCATGACTTCATGGCCGTGGATTTGGTCCTGTGTATGCATGTGTGTAACTTAATGTTTATATCAACAAGTCTACCAGTATCGAATTTTCATGGTCGTTATCGAAACTCAAAAGCTGAGTAAAAGCTACGGCTTCAAATCCGCCGGGGCATCTGCTGGTCCGGCCAAGCCGGCATTCATGAGTGCGTTGTTGAATGCTTCATCCAAACCTGCGGTCAGCGTGATTCGGGCGCCGGTGGTCGGGTGGTTGAATGATATTTTTTGTGCATGCAGCAGGAGTCGTTGAATTCCAAAATGATCCCGGAAAAAACGATTGTGCACGCCCACACCATGGCGACTGTCTCCCACAATGGGATGACGAAGGTGGGCCATATGCCGACGTAACTGATGCTTTCGTCCTGTCTCAGGCCTAAGCTCGGCCCAGGAATATCGAGTTGTTGGATACCGACCAACGGCCACCGGCAACTCGGTCTGCGCGAGGCATCGGTAGTGGGTGACGGCGCTTTGACTCCCCTCTGCCTCTGAATTTGCGTAAGGATCGACCTCTCGCTTGAGTGGATAATCGAGGGTCCCTTCTTTGTTCAAATAACCACGAACCACCGCCCAATAGACCTTCTCAACCTTTTTTTCCGTAAACTGAGTCTGGATTGCTTTCAGCGACTCAACATCGAGAGTGAAAACGAGGAGTCCGGAAGTGGGCTTGTCCAAACGATGAACCGGATGCACCTTCATGCCAATCTGATCCCGAAGCCGCTGAACCGCGAAGACCGTTTCACCCGGAGCCACCGAACTACGATGAACCAACATGCCCGCAGGTTTGTTGATCACCACCATCGATTCGTCTCGATATACAATCTCCAGCATGTTGGCTTCATCTTTTTACTCCGGGATATGGGGTGTGTACCCATTCCCGAAAGTGGTTGCGTTTTGAGATCCGATTGGATGTCTGATTTTCACGCCCTCCCGCATTCGCGAGATAAAGACGCAGTGACGCAGAGATTTTCCATGAACTCCTCAGGTGTGCAGATGACGGGCATTGCATATCCAAGTTCATTCAGCGTTTTTCGGATGCGCCGCTGATTGTGCGGGTTGGCAATGTGTCGGCAGTTCCAGGTCAGAAGGTAATCGATACGGTGGACCGGATTTGTGCGGCGCTCCTTCCATCATGACACTCTGCGATCAAAGTTTTTTGACTTTGAAACTGCGAAACTCGACCGGATCATTGTGACCGGCAAACCCGATATGACCCTTGGTATGGTCCAAACCTTTGGGAGGGTGGGCGATTTTGGAGCGATCCAAGTGATCGATGTCCAAGTCTAATATTTTAGTGCCATTTAGAATGACTTGAATGGTCTGACCTTTTACCTGAATTTCCTCGAAGTTCCATTCGCCCACGGGGCGCAGAAATCCATGTTTGGCGCCGACGCAATGATAAAGCGATCCATGGTATTGATAGGGGAGGAGAGGGGCTTTGGGGTGTGCAGCGTTGTAGCCGTCGCTATCCAGGACCTGGATTTCCAATCCATCGGATGATGAATGACCTCCAAGAGGCGTCCGCAGGGCTATGCCATTATTGCCGGCACGTGGAAGTTTAAACTCAATGCGCAGAATGAAGTTTTCGTATTCATCTTTCGTCAGTAGATCCCCCCCTTTTCCTGGTCGGCAAACAATGGAACCGTCTTTCACCTGATAACTTTCCACAGCGCCCTGCCATTGACTCAGGTCCTTTCCATTAATTAATTCAACAAATCCTTCCGCATCTCGTTCCGCCAATGCGCGATTGGCTTCATCCGGCCCGATTTCACGAATAAAGGCGTTGCGCCACCGAATCTCGCTGCCATGCGTCTGAAGCTGGATGGGACCCCTTGCATAAACAGGATCTCTCATGAATTCATTCACAGGCTTGGCCGGTTGGGAAGCGTTGGCCTGTTTTCTAAACGCGACATAGCCTGCCTGTTGATTGGCGAAGTAATTTTCCAGGACCGCATTGTCGACTACCTTTTCACCATTAAAGATGACAGTGACCCGTTCGCCAATCATCCGAATTTTGAAACTGTTCCATTCTCCGAAGGGTTTATCCATTTTTTTGGAGGGATTCTTGCCGGGTGCCCCTTTGCTGTTATTCCAAAGTCCACCCGAACCTTTATCCTGACCCAATCCACGCGGATCACCCTGGGTCGAATCCCAGATTTGGACCTGAGGAATACCTCTCAGGTAGATCCCGCTATCACCATCCGGCAATGCCTTGTATTCGATCCAAAACTCAAAATCACCGTAATCCTTCTCCGAGGTCAGGTAGAGCCCCTTTCCATCATTCACGACTTCGTCGTTTTCGACGCGCCAATGGGCATTGATGTGATCATTGCTTTCATCACCGGGCAATCCTCCCTCGATGGATTGTTTCTTGTAGAGAGCCTGATCTGCCGGAGACATGTCACGTAACAGGGCGGGATCTTTGGTTCCCCATCCATACCAACCCTTCAAATCCTTGCCGTTGAAAAGGGAGGTAAAACCGGGAGGTGGCGACTGAACCTGTGCCAGAGGTTTAATGGTAGTGCAGACCAGAGCGGCGATGAATACGGATGAAAGAATTCTCATGATGTTTGATTGATAACATATTGGATGGACTGTGGCGAGTGGGTAGTTGGAGAAAAATGCCAAAGGCATCTTTTTTACTCTGGATAGGAAAGCGGTACTAAGTTGGGGGGCACTTCATATCGCTAAAACCCGTTCCTAGATTCGCAGCGGCTAATCGGCCGAAACAGTTTTTAATTTCGATTAAACCCTGGAATGGCATTCTGGCGACGAACCATCCATGAACTCCTTCCCAAATTCTTTGATGTGTTCCAAAAGCGCCGTGCTGGTGACTGTATTCATTCTTACCAGATCTACTTTGTAGGGAATAGAAAGTTCGTCCATTTCCAGGGAGATCTTCGCCTGGTCTTTCATGCTCAAATCGCCATATAAGGCGAGGTCCACATCGCTGGTTGCGTTGAACGTGCCCATTGCCCTGGAACCAAAAAGGACGACACGATCGACCTTTGAGTGCTTCGCCAACACCTTGTTAATCAAATCACGATGCTTGGCGCTCAATCCATCGCTCACGATGCGTTGGCCTTCTTATCTAAAGTTTGTAGAAGTCGATGAAGCAGCGGTTGGAAGTCGTTTTGAATCAGTTCCAAAGCCTCAAGCATGGTCTCCTCCTCATAGGTATGTGTGAGCAGATTACGTTTCTCCAGAGCAATAAGGGCGGTTTCCGTATCGTCAGCACCCAGATACTCTGATTCAAACGCCTGGCGAATGACTTCGCGCGGTGATTTGACATTGAACCCTTCGTAAAAAAGTAAATCCTTGAGAACTTTCCACCCCAGCTCGAAGGTTTATTCGAAACGTTGAATCACACCGTCCTGTTCAAGGCGGCCAAGAACATCATAGCCATTGACCAAAGCTTCAGAAAGCCGTGTTTCGGCCTTCCTGAACTGCTGGAGTCTTTGCTTCCAGCGGATGGGATCGCTATTGCTCATGCTCTTCCTTTTTGGACGATGGATTCAGCCATGAAAAACGGCGACTCATGGTTAGAGCGGCATGCATTCTTTCCTTAACAGTCGTTCCAGCCCACTGCTCAAATTGATGTCGACGAGATGCGCTGGCGCAAGAACTGCGGCGCGGATTCAGTTGAGGATTTTCATGACTGTCTACAAAACTCATTTGCTGAACCCAAACCTACTGGTTCCTATCAGCTGGGTCAACCATGAGGCGATTTGAACTTGAGATGGGATGGCTTAAAGGCAATGCCTTGCCGTGTGATATCTTGATTGAGTTTTAGAGGATTTCCGATACCAGTTTGCTTCATTGCGAAGCACAGGATAAAACAATCCCCTTTCTTTTGAGATTTGCATGGGTGCGATTAAATGTGCGAGGTGAATGGATTGTTTTTTAACCACAGAGGACACGGAGAGCACAGAGTTATCATGTTTTTCATTAGTATATTCCAACTTTCTGTGAGCTCAGTGTCCTCTGTGGTTTTAATAGGTTTGCCCCGTGGAAACAATCGTGCCCGAGTTGCATCCATTATAGAATTCGATCTGGTTGATGAGCGTGAATGATGCTACCAAGCCATTGTGCTCTTGATTTAAATTGGCGTGTTATTTGAGAAATGTTCTTAGCGGTAGACATAGGTGGGACCAAGACGATTGTCGCTTCTGCTGACAGCGAAGGCAACATCGTCGAGCGAGTCCAATTTGCAACACCAAAAGAACTGGGACCTGGAGTTGAGATGATTCGATCCGCGGCCTCAACGATAGGGGGAAAGTCAAATTTTGAAGCTATGGGTGTTGCGATTGGGGGACCGTTGAGCATTCAAGAAGGAAAAGCAAGTCCATTGCATCAACCTGCCTGGTCAGGCTTTTCTATTCGAGAGGTCTTTGGAGGCATGTTTCAGTGTCCGGTATTCTTCGATGTCGACACGAATGTCGCAGCAGTAGGGGAATACTATTCGCGAAATGAAAAGGTCGACCCATTACTCTATGTCACGGTCAGCACGGGAATGGGCGGGGGGTTGATCAGGGATGGAAAGGTATTTCGAGGTGCAGACTCGAATCATCCCGAAATCGCCCATCAGGCCATTCCAATGATCCGCAACATCGAAAACGCCAAATGTGCTTGCGGACTCTCAGATTGCCTGGAAGGACTGGTATCTGGCCGGGCGATCGAAAGAATCTACGGCAAACCTCCCGCCAGTCTGGATGAATGGGAATGGGAAGAAGTCGCACTACACCTGGCCCAAGGACTGCGCAATGCGTCTACCATTTACAGTCCTGAAAGAATCATTCTTGGAGGCAGTGTAGCAATAGGCGGTGGACAGGGACTTCTGGAACAGCTCAGGAGTTTTCTGAATTCGAATCTACGTCTCGTAAAATGTCCTGAAGTCACATTCAGCAGCCTCGGGAAAGACGCCCCGATCGTCGGCGCTGCTCGTATTGCGATTCTCGGGCACGATGGAGGTGGGGATGAATCCGAAGTTCTATGGTGATATTCAGCGGCTGTAATGAGGTGAATGGTGGGGCAGGGGTGTGTTTGAAAACGGTGATTGTCGGGTTTTAGGTGCACAAATGTGGATAGTATCAAATCATGTTGCAGAAGCGTGGAAATAGTTCATGCAAAAGCAAGTCAACTTTCAATAAATTATGTTCATTCACAACATTTTTAGTGAGATATGTAAAAGTTCTTGAATTCAAAAGAGTCGGATTTTAAAAAAATTTGATTAAAAAAAATCAAACAAATGAAATTGGTCCAAATAGAACTTTTACTGGTAATCATTCTCGCAGTCGGTTCTGCCTGTCGAAGTACGCGAAAACCGGGATTCCCCAGGCAATCATTTGACGAAGCAAAATTAGTGCGTCAATTAGAGGATGAGTTTGATTTGCCTGCAAAAATCACCGATTTTTATAAGAAAAAGCAAGAAGGTGTGTCAGATACGGAATTGCGATCACTTCGTAATGAAGTTGTGTCATTTCGTGTGGCTCTCATTAACCTTAACTATAACCAATTCGTGGCCAGTTTTTCATTGAATAAACAAATAATTGATACCACAGCGGACTTGGCTGATCTCGGGGTGGATCTTGCCGCTACAGCAGTTGGAAGCGCTTCTACCAAAACTGTTCTGAGCTCGATATCTGCAGGAATCAGTGGTAGTAGAGTTTCGATTGATAAAAACTTTTTTTACGAAAAAACGGTACCGGTGTTGGTGTCAACAATGAATGCCGAACGTAAAAAGGCTCTAGCGCCAATCCTGATAGGACAAAATAAGTCGCTTAATGATTACCCAATAGTGCAGGCAATTTCAGACCTCGATGCCTACTATCTTGCAGGTACCTTC
>Ga0255761_10006418_pt1 | contig 10138 bp, 7 predicted proteins | sample 071ome_29_FD_179961 | JGI IMG/M metagenome (GOLD analysis project Ga0255761, IMG submission 179961) | Coastal salt marsh microbial communities from the Groves Creek Marsh, Skidaway Island, Georgia - 071407BT metaG (version 2) | ecosystem: Environmental > Aquatic > Marine > Intertidal zone > Salt... | reverse complement strand
GGCAGGAAGTTGCAATGCTTGCACCAACGGAAACACCGATCGAGGAAACCGTTAACTACCACATGACAATGGCAGGACAAGCAGCCGGGTTCGAACATATCGGTCTGTACAACACGACTTGCGCTCGCATGGGTGACCCAACTGCCGGGCGGGAACGTCCTCCTAAGAATCTTCAATCACCCGATACCTGGGGTATGGAGCCGGCACAGGTTTTTGACCAAGTCTACTGGTTGGGCGAATACCCGGCTTTTGAATCCAATCCCGGAGCCTGGGGCATAGAAACATCAGAAGGCATCATCGTGCTCGACGCCAACTTTGATTATTCCGTCGAACAAACCGTGGCAGAGGGGCTTAGAAAAATGGGGCTGGATCCCATGGATATAGAATATGTCCTTATCTCGCACGGCCATGGGGATCATTGGGGAGGTGCGCGTTACCTGCAGGACAAATATGGCGCCACCGTGCTGATTAGCGAAGCGGACTGGGAATTTATTACCAGCAATGGTTACGACGACTCCATGCCAAACCCGGACATGATGCAGTTCATTCACGAGGGCGACACGCTGACGCTGGGTGAAACCACCATCACCATGCACGTGACCCCGGGACATACCCCTGGCACGGTGTCATACTTTGTACCTGTTACAGATAATGGTGAACCCCACGTTGCCGCAGTATGGGGTGGTACTGGCCTGGCTTTCCGCGCCCACTCTGACAAGGAAACAAAACTCGCCGCTTTTCGCCAATACAATGAGTCAGCCAAGCGCTTCAGGGAACTGGTACAGGAAGCCGGAGCCGACGTGATGCTGGGCAATCACTCCTATCTGGTTCTGGCTGTGGAGAAAAACGAAATTCTGGCGAACCGCCAACCTGGTGACCCGAACCCCTACGTGCTTGGTCACGACAGGACGGTCGACTATATGAACGTCGCTGTGCATTGCTCTGCAGCGGGGCTTGCCAGCTTTAATTAGCGCCTAAAGAGTTAAATTAAAACATCAAGGGGTCAGGTTACTAAAACATCAGGGAATCGAATGATGAGAGACTTCATGCCAGGCAAACATGTTCTGCTGTCGGCGCTGCTGCTCATGGCGGTCCAGTTACCCGTAGCTGCACAGAATAACGCAGCAGGCGAAAACGAGGCGGCTGCAGATACTTCCATCGGCGCGTGGTGGGCGCCTGACGAAGGACGTCTGTTCCCCGCCTATTCGGAATATGGCAACGCGACTGGACGGCTCGGTATTATCAACAGCGCCGGCGATCTCGATACCAGAGAACATCCTTTTTTCACAGCACTGGGTAGCAACGGTCGAGCATGCGTGACCTGCCACCAGCCGGGAGATGGTATGAGCCTGTCAGTGGCGACCATCCGTGAACGCTGGGAAGCGACTGATGGCAAGGATCCTCTGTTCGCGATGATCGACGGTGCCAATTGCCCTGACCTTCCACCCGGTGAGGAGAGCTCCCATTCGTTGCTGTTGAACAAGGGACTGATACGCATTGGTATGCCTTGGCCACCTGCTCCATATGCACCAGATCCGGTTGAGACCGAGTTCGATATCGAAGTCGTGCGTGACCCCACCGGCTGCAACCTGAGCACCAGATGGGGTATCGACAGCGACAACCCGACCATTTCGGTATTTCGACGCCCACGACCTGTGCTAAACATCGCACACATGGTGGAACTGCCCCATGGAGTCGGTGCACATGATGTTTTTTTCTATGCAGACAAGAACCTGCTGCATACCGACCCCGAAACCGGAGAGTTCGTCCAGGGACTACTGATGGCGGATGCCCGTGGGCTGACGCCACGAAACCAGGCCCGCGACGCGGCAAAAAACCACCTTGAACTGAAACGTCCGCTGAGCGAAGCAGAGTTGCAGGCGCTTGAGGCGTTTGAGTTGCAACTGTTCGGTGCCCAGAGCTTTGATACCGGCGCAGGCAATCTTGACGGGGCGGACACACCACCCGGGCTCGGCCCGAACGCGCCGCGGCTCGCCCCGCGCGGAACACTGGGCAACAACCCTGTGAATCGCGTATTCGGTGATTTTTCGATGTGGAAAGCCGGTCAGGCAAGCAGCGATGAATATGCTGATTTCAAGGCATCGGTTGAGCGTGGCGCCGATGTTTTCTTCAGCCGCCGCTTCTATATTAATGATGTTGGGGCCTACAACGATAAGGGGCTCGGAAACCCTTTCAAGCGTTCCTGTGCAAGCGGCTGCCACAACACGCTTACAATGGGGATGGACATGGGCCCGTTCCCGATGGACTTGGGTACTAACACCTATCCCTGGCAGCCAAATCGTGACGATCTACCGTTGTTTAAAGTGACTTGCAAACCAAACGCCACGCCACATTCCTATCTCGGCCCGGTGGTCTATACCCATGACCCAGGGCGGGCCTTGATCACTGGACGATGCCGGGATATCGGTGCCACCATGACCCAGCAAATGCGCGCACTTGCAGCGCGACCGCCTTATTTTGTTAATGGTTCTGCAGACACGCTGCGGGAATTGGTCGACTTCTACGATCGTCGTTTCAATATCGGCTATACCGACCAGGAGAAAATCGACCTGATCAACTTCATGAGGGCGCTATGAAATTGGTTCTACGTTCATTGTTTGGCCTGCTGACACTTGGCGCTGCCTTCTCCGCTCAGGCCCAGACCTATATTAACTTCGTCACCTGTCCGGTTGTGCGGGATATCGGAGCAGAGGTAGATGTGTGTTTTTATGCTGATTACCAGGGGGAAACCTATCATCTGTCACCCATCGGACTGATCGACTGGGGGCAACCTGAGCTCAAACATCGTCTATTGGTGGAAGGAGAGGTAGTAGAGGATCAGGCCTATTGTGGCGGCAAGCGCTTTATCGGCCGTACCACAGTACTCCCTGATGTTGATCTTGAGTGCAACGATTACATGCCGTTCAACAATCGCATCATCGGCGAACAGCGTATCGACAAACGCCCGGAGCACCCTAAATACAGAAGCGTATTCGAAGCCATGAAGACCGACCCTTCAGTATCGATTCAGCCGGCGCCGGTCAGCCTCCCGGTGGAGAGCGCTATCAATGATGAGGGGGGGCAGGTGGAACGCGATCTCGTGGTCTATTTTGCTTTCAACCGCGATCGTATAGACGGCGTAAGCGCAGGCAAACTCTTGGATTTCGCAGAAGCCGCCAAAAACGGGGGTTATCAGGTTGTGGCCAAAAGTTATCAGGCCGAGACCCGCCTGGATTCAGGTGAAACACTCGCGGAACATGCGGGCATGGCAAAGCAGCGTTCAAATAAAATGCTGCGAATACTGACGGGCCTTGGCATAGACCCACAACGAATCAGCTTCGATACCAACAGCAACAATATCGCCGGCAAAGGCAAACACGACTGGCAAAACCGGCGCATCGAACTGTCTCTGGAGTAAGCCGCGAGTAACGCGCTATCCTCGATTTCAAGGGTATCCTGCTGCCAGACAAGTAGCCATCGTATCTGCGGTATATAATGAACGCAAACACACTCTGTGATCGTCTACAGAAAAGTGATACTTCAGGTAATTAAAAATTCTTATTTTGTACTGTGAAGAGCTCTCTCTGACAGTAATCACAATCCTTAGCCATTAGTTTTTCACCGGCTGTATCATCTCCCTTCAGCGCATAATCCAGCCAGGTGGTGCCCAGGTTGATGGATTCAATTAGGACGCCCATGTCAGGTTGATCGTCCAGGAGACCGTAAGTCAGTCCGTTGTGGCCGGCGCCAGTCGCTGTCACCAGTATAAAGGGGGCATCACTGCGTTCGTAATTGGCCACGGCGTTTTCAGACGCCATATCGGAAGGGCCACCGTAAGCCAGTAGCACCGGGACGCTGACATCATCTATACGTTCCAGTTCAACCCCTGGAAAATTGGCAGCACCAGGGAAAAAGCCGGTACTCAGTGCCAGCACCGCATCCACACGTGAATCCACCGCTGCCAGCAAGGCTTCGAGTCCACCACAGGATGTGCCTGCTGTGGCAATCTTGCTGGCATCCAGCCGGCCATTGAATTGCTTCCTGGCGGCATCACTATCCAGCCAGTCCATGGCGGCTATTGAATTTGCCGGATTGGCAGTGCCTGTTTCAATGTCTGTTTCGTTAATGCCACCAACAGCAACAACGAGGTAGCCACCCTGTGCTAACCCGGTCAGGTAACCGATATAACCGTAATGGGATTTCCGGCAGCCACCATTGTTCCAGATCACAACGGGTAATTCACGTTCACCATAAGCACTCAAATCTGCAGGTCTGAAAATCGTATGGGTCGGCAGGCCATTGGCGGCTTCCCGTATGACTGCAACAGGATCAGGGGAGGATGCTGGCTGCAGATCTGCTTTTGCCAGTTGGGTCCAACTCATGCTTACCAGGATAGATAAGCCTATAATAAACATGTGTTTCTTCATATGATCTCCGGTGAAAGCTGCTATCTGCTTAATTTCGTCTTCATTATTTACTGAGGGTAAAATCAATCCACTCTGCATCGAAATAAACCTGTAGCAGTTTATAAACAGCCAGATGTTCATGAGTAAGCAAAGATCAGGAATCTACCTTACAGTGGGCAGAATACCTTGTTCTCTCATCCAGTCAAATAAGCGTGGCCCCCACAGTTCTACGGTCATCGAAAAATTGGGTACTTCGTAAACATGCAGCTCGACAGGCTGCCCGGCATCTTTCCAGATGGAGAATATGGCCAGCAGACCGTCTGTCACCGGCCCATGATTGGCCTCCGTAACCAGAAAAAGTGGTGCTGCATCGTCGGCCGGTGCCTGTATGTCCACCAATGAGGGTCCGAATATCGACACAAGAAAATCGGGCTTTTCCTCCTCCGGCGCATCCGCCATCAGCGCGCTGAAGCCGACACCGCCTCCCGCTGAAGTGCCGATGACACCAATCCTGTCCGGGTTGATTTGCCACTGCAGAGCATTCTCGTGGACGAGGCGCAGTGCGGCATGTGCATCCTCAGTGGCCAGGCGCAGGACTTCATTCAATGCCGGATCGTCCGGTGAGGGGTTGGCGTTACCGTTGCGAATCTCCATTTTTGGAAACACGGTGGGGGGAGCATCCGCCGGAGGTGGCGTACTGCGCCTTTCAATCTCTTCCGGTGTCATCTGCAGTGTGCGGTATTCCAGCAGAACCACTGCTATACCCTGGGCAAGCAGAGTCTCTATTTGGGCGCTTGTGTCGGCGCTCACAGTAAGCCAGCGCATGGCGCCGCCTGGCAACATGACGACTGCGGCGCCGGTTGCGTTGTCAGACGATGGCAGGTGCACTTCATAGACGGGTTCTATGGTGTTGTAGATGGTACGTTGTTCGCCGCTTTCGATTACCTGATGTTTGTGTGTCCACGACTCGGATCCCGAGGCAGGGTGATCATACAAACGCTGGTCGACAATATGTGTGGCGCCCGGTTGGGCCGCAATCAGGCTGGAATGTACCAGAAGGGTCAACAGCAACCCTTTTGCAAAAGTGTATATGCGCATGAATTTCTCCTGATCAGGTCAGTTGGCATGTTGCCGGAGGATTCTGATTCTTTTGTTAAAGATACACTATTCAGTTTAATCAATTAATCTTCATGGGATAATTGCCGATCTCCCGACCTGCCCCCAACATTGCTGCCAATGCTCACTTAGCTCAGTCCACATGGTTGCGTAATATCCCGGCCATCTCTGCCGGGGTTTGACCTTTCGCTGGTAATTCGTACCACGACTAGCGAGAGTTTTCCTTTTTAAACACACGTTGAGTAGAACTCGATACGCTTGCTATAATGCTAGATTTAAACTCTTCATATAGCTACTTAACCACTTCTATTTGAGTCATTTTCTATGGCTGAAAGGTGTCTATCAAATTAGTGGCGATTAAATCAACCTACTGTAGAACGCCAATCAGGCTGAAAGAACAATATCGATGACGAAAAAACCGCCTTCTGAACTTCGAGAGGCCATTGCAGGAATAAAGTCCTACTTCCTATACGCCGCCCTATTCAGCGCCGCTGTGAACATCCTCATGCTGGTACCGATCATCTATATGCTGCAGGTCTATGATCGTGTCGTGACCAGTCGCAGTTTGCCCACGCTACTGACCCTGACGCTGATCATGATCTTCCTGCTGGCCTCCCTTGGAGGATTTGAATGGATTCGGGCACGCATACTTATCAACGCCAGCAACGTGCTGGAAAAGAGCCTGCACAGCAGGGTCGTGGATGCCATGTTCAGGCGTTCACTGCTGACGAGTAGTGGCACAAACAGCGTTCAACCCGTGAATGATCTTACCGGACTTCGGCAGTTCCTGACCGGTAACGGTATGTTTGCCTTTTTTGACGCCCCATGGTTTCCGATTTATATCCTGCTGATGTTCATGTTCCATCCCTGGTTCGGTGTCGCAGGCATTGTTGCCGGTATTGTCATTGTCGCCCTAGCCTATGCCAATGAGGAGGCCACAAGCAAAATCCTACAAGCAGCCAACCTGGATGCCGCCAGGAACACCAACCGGCTTACTGGCAATATGCGCAACGTGGAGGTTATTGAGGCCATGGGAATGACTGATGCCTTGCTGCGGCAGCAGATTGCGGACAACAACAAGGTTCTGGCCCTGCAAAGCAAGGCCAGCCGCAAAGGTGCCGCGCTCTCCTCCACCACCCGGGTCTTCCGAATCATAATGCAGTCTTCCATGCTTTGTGTTGGCGCTTTGCTGGTCCTGCGCCAGGATATCTCTCCAGGCGTAATGATCGCTGGTTCACTGTTACTGGGCCGAGCCCTGGCACCTCTTGATGTGCTGGTGGCCACCTGGAAAAACTTTGCCATTGCCCGTTCCCAGTTTCAGCGCCTGGAAAAATTGTTGCAGGAAACACCCGCCATCGCAGAGCAAATGAAGCTGCCCGCACCGTCCGGAAAACTACAAGCAGAAAAACTGGTAGTCATTCCTCCCGGATCGAAACAGGTGGTTCTCCATCATGTGGGACTCTCTCTTGAACCGGGTGAAAGCCTGGGCATTATCGGACCAAGCGCAGCAGGAAAAACCAGCCTGTTGCGCACACTGCTGGGTATATGGAAACCAGCACAGGGCTGTGTTCGCCTGGATGGTGCCGATGTGGCGGCATGGAACAGGGCTGAACTGGGACAGTGGCTTGGCTATCTGCCACAGGATATCGAATTGTTTGATGGCAAAGTGGCTCAGAATATATGCCGCTTTGGCCATGACGACCCCGACCAGATTGTCGCAGCAGCAAAGCTGGCAGATATCCACGAAATGATCCTCTCACTGCCCGATGGCTATGATACGGTAATTGGTGGTAAAAACGGCATGCTATCCGGCGGGCAGCGCCAGCGTATTGGTCTGGCCAGGGCCGTATATGGCGACCCTCGTCTGTTGATTCTCGATGAACCCAACTCCAACCTCGATGATCGCGGCGAACTAGCCCTGATCCAAACCCTGAGGGCCATGAAGGCTAAAGGCGTGACAGTTGTGGTTGCTTCACATCGACCGTCCATACTGTTCTGTCTTGATAAAATCATGGTGATGCAGGAAGGGCGTGTTTTGAGAACCGATAGCAGCCAGGAAATTCTCAACAGCCTGAAAAACCTAGCCGGCGCTTCCGCCCAGGAGACGGGACAGAGCAAAGGCAGTGTTGCCTGAAACCCCAGGAAAGCAATGACAGACAATCCGTCCAGATGAATCACGATATGTTGCACAAGACTGAACAGGCCAAAGCCACCCTCATGAACATGATTGGCCTGGACCATGCCGCTGGCAACAGCGAATCCGATGACCTCGCCGGGCCAAAAAAACTTGGCATGTTGCTGTTTTTAGTGGTGTTCGGTGTCTTCGGTGGCTGGGCGACACTTGCACCCATTGAAGGCGCAGCTCATGCGCCCGGCATTGTCTCGGTCAAATCCTACAAAAAACTGGTCGAGCATTTCGAAGGCGGTATTGTCAGCGAAATCAGGGTCGATGACGGCGACCAAGTGAATGCCGGCGACACACTGATCGTACTGGACAGCACCCAGGCTCTAGCACAGCTCAGAAGCGCGCAAAGCCGGTATACCGCCTTGCTGGCCCGTGAGGCCCGACTAAAGGCGGAGCGGGACAACCTTGAATCAGTGGTCTATCCGCAAACTCTCCTCGACGATGCGGAAGCTGCTATCGAGATTGACAGCCAGAACCAGATCTTCGTCACCAGCAAAAAAAGCCGCGATGGCAGCAGGGAGGTTCTCGAGCAACGCATCAGCCAGCTGCAGTCGAGGATCAGGGGGCTGAAATCTCAGCAAGTCAGCAAGCAAGCCATTGCCGACTCCTGGGCCGAGGAAATCGCGGACATCAAAACTCTGCTCGATCGCGGCTTTGCCGACAACCAGCATATACGGGAACTGGAACGAAACCATGTCTCCCTGCTGGGAGAAGTCGCTGAGCTGGAAACCACAATATCCGAAGCGGAAATCCAGACGGGAGAAACCCGCTTGCAGGTATTGCAGCTTGACAAGGATTTCCAGAACGAAATCGTCAGTATCCTGGGTGATATGCAGACAGAACTCGCCGACCTGCGCCAGCGGATTTTCGCCCTTGAGGATGTCGTGCGACGCACTGAAATCAAGGCTCCTGTGGATGGCGTGGCCACCGGTCTGCAGGTACACACGATCGGTGCAGTCATTGAACCGGGCACACCGGTGCTAGATATAGTTCCCCAGAGCGAAGAATTGGTCATCGAGGCGAGAGTCTCACCACTGGACATCGACAGAGTGGCTATGAACCAGGATGTCTCCATCCGCTTCCCCTCGTTCAGCGGCAGGACTACCCCGGTGCTCGACGGGCGTGTTTTCACCATCAGCGCCGACAGCCAGGTGGACCAGGTCACAGGAGCCTCCTATTATGAGGCCAGAATCGAGATCATTCCCGAGAGCCTGAAATACCTAGAATCACAAATCCTGGTCCAGGGCATGCCTGCCGATGCCTTCATATCCACCGGCTCACGGACTCTGCTACAGTATCTGTTCAAGCCCCTTTCAGATGGATTGGCCCGCAGTCTGATTGAGGACTGACAAACAATTTCATTGAAGCGGAATCTCATTCTCAACACCTAATTTACGAGCCCAATCAAAAGGCGTATAGTGCCCCCGGAAAATTTTAAGGTCACGCACTGATTTTAAAAATAAGAATTAGCTCAATTGATCAAGGTAAACTAAGGTTAGGAAATAGATGCCAAGTAACATAGCCGCGCCCAATGATGCGAATTGGGTTGATCTCTTTTTTGGATCAACATTTGACCCCGCCGATGATCAGCAAAGCACAGCTGGCGCAGACCTTGTAGGCAGCGGCGCTAATCCGCTGGTGAGAACCCAGAAAGTGGTGGACGGCAGCGACACCATCTTTTTCTATCAAGTGCGCATGGGCACTCTCTCGAATGGTAATGCGAGCGCATCATTTTATTTGGCATTAGATGTAGATGGCTCCGGTGACTTACCTGTCGCCGACATGTTTGTTGAAGCCGGGTTCAGCATCATTGGCGGTAAATTGAAGAAGGCAGACGTCGCTTTTCACAAAGCGGATTTCTCAGGCGGAAATATTGGTGTATCTCCAAACACGACTGCCTGGCTGAACTCGGCCAATGATGAAAATATTGAGTATGAGCTGCTGTCGGCAAACCCCGGGAATGCTACGAGCACTTCAAACAGCAGTGCATTCATGGGCATTGCGAGCACCGGCTCAGACCTGGATAGCGACGGAGTAAATGAGTGGTGGGTCACCTTCGGCTTTACCTTGAAGGAGCTGCAGGACTGGGCACACAATGGCATTAGCGACGGTAACGTGAGCGTCAATGCGAACAATATATCCTCTTCCGCTGTCGACGCAGATACTTCACTCGCTTTGTTCGGTTTTACCTCCACCTCTCAGACCGCCAACGGAGACGTGGCGGGCGTGGATGACCGCACCGCCAATCTTGATGACAGCTGGCTGGAATTGGGTGTTGTCATCAATACCAGCCTTAATGGCGCCGCCTCTGGAGCCCCGAGTTCGCCCACGGTTAATCGACTAACGACCGCTGACTCCACGCCAACAGTGACAGGAACGGCATTGCTGACGGATGTCGACTCGCTAGAGGTAGTGATCAATGGTGTCACTT
>Ga0255761_10006389_pt1 | contig 10165 bp, 9 predicted proteins | sample 071ome_29_FD_179961 | JGI IMG/M metagenome (GOLD analysis project Ga0255761, IMG submission 179961) | Coastal salt marsh microbial communities from the Groves Creek Marsh, Skidaway Island, Georgia - 071407BT metaG (version 2) | ecosystem: Environmental > Aquatic > Marine > Intertidal zone > Salt... | reverse complement strand
GAATCGTCCCACCTATCTCCTGCATCTCTCATTTCAGACATGCCTCTTGGAGAAAACATTCCACGCACTCGAGTAGAAATTCCTCCTTCTTGAGTAACTAGTACAATTTCATCACCCTTACGGATAGAGCCACGATATAGAATGACATCTAGAGTCTTACCAAGACCTCTTTCTTCTTTCATTTCTAGAACAGTTCCCTCTCCTGCGCCTCCAACATCTTTCAGTTTGTCACTGAGATATCTTTCCGCCATTCCAATTACAACTGCTAATAGATCTTGGATACCTTCGCCTTCTTTGGCTGAAATTGGCACTAAGGCAATTTCTTTTGTGAAATCTTTGACCTTATCATAGCGTTCGATATTGAAACCATGTTCTGCAAAAGAGCCGACTAAGTCCCAATATCTCTGGTCGAAGTAACCCATAGTATCCTTTGTTTGATTCCTAATTGCCAGTGCCATAGGCCTGTCTCTAACAGATTGCCATCCATGTATTCTGTCAACTTTATTGGCTGCAATGACGAAAGGTGTCTTTGAGTTCTTCAAAATGCGAATCGATTCAATTGTCTGTGGCATACATCCATCATGAATGTCTACCATTAGAATAGCAACATCAGCTAGTGAACCACCTCTAGTTCTTAGAGTAGAGAACGAATGGTGACCTGGAGTATCAATGAATAGAAGTCCAGGTGAATCAAATCTTTTTCCTCCCATTAGTGGGGAGCATAATTCGTTCAACAAATCTGCAGGAACTTCTGTAGCTCCAATGTGTTGTGTAATTCCGCCAGCTTCTCTATCCATTACTGAAGCCTGTCTGCCAGAACCAAGGGAACGAATATGATCCAGTAGGCTGGTTTTACCGTGATCTACATGCCCTAATACGGAAACAATTGGCTGTCTACGGTTTTCCATCGTGACCACCTCATGTTCCTTCCTCAATTGTTGAATTGTTTTATTCGTAGATTTGTGACTCTGCATCTAATACCCAGTCACATAGTCCATCTGGGAACCATAGTCCAAGTTCGAACGCTGCAGTATCTTCCCCATCACTTCCGTGAATGATGTTATGACCGATGTCCATAGCCCAATCTCCGCGAATTGTCCCAGGAGCTGCTTCTCTACCATTTGTTGGACCAATGATGTTACGAGCAACAGAAATTGCATCTACACCAGTCCAAGCCATAGCTACTACAGGACCAGAAGTAATGAATTCGATTAGTCCAGAGTAAAATGGACGCTCAGAATGTACTGCATAGTGAGCTTCTGCTAATTCCATTGAAGGAGTTAGTTGACGAAGTCCTACCATACGTAGTCCTTTACGCTCAAATCTTGCGATTATTTCTCCAATAAGCCCTCTTTGTACACCATCAGGTTTGATCATTATATAGGTTGTTTGCATCTCTGACATGATTCGGCCGACCCACCATCCCTATTTCAATCAAAGGGATAATATGAAATCTTATCGTTTAACTATGCAATTTTGTCAAATGATATTTATTGCAATCGCTGCAGTAGTATATTCTAGACATTCTCCCAGTATTCTGGTGTATTTTTTTACTTGCTTTTCTAGCTTCTCCTCTTTTTTGGTATGATTTCTTATTACCTTTGCATTTTTTTACTATCTTCTTCCTCAATCTTTTCTCATTAGAAGGTGCTGATTTTCGTACTTTCTTTTCTAATCTAGCACCACATTTCAGACATTTTGTTCCATATCCAATGTGCTCAGTATCACATACATCACATATTCTAGATTTTTTCTGAGAAAAACTATTTTTACGCAATTTACAAACTCCTTGATTAACTTTTATAAGATTTTTTTTCTGTAATTGGATTCCATGATATATGTGAATTAGATTTAATTTTCATTTTCATATAATCACAAGAATCTAGACACATTATCAAAATCCTATCAATTGATGTTGCTTTTCCTGATTTATCTTCTTCTAAATCAACTGAATTCCATATTTTTGTTACTTTGTCCATATCTTTAATTTCGTCATCTATTATTCCTAGAATTTTATATTTAGATTTTACTCCATTACTGTTTATCCCTTCTATATCTTTAGAAATATTAGCTAATTCTTTCGCTAAATTAATGGTTTCCTCCGAGGCTTTACCTTTCTTTGTTACATCGCCGATTACCCAACAAATCAGTCCCTTCTCAGGATTAATTAGAGGAATCATTTCTTTCATTATTTCTTTCATGAAATTGAGATAACCTTTCAGATCATGCGTATCGTCCAATCTATCATCAACACCTTCATGACTACCTACCAGCCACCATAATCTAATCCAATTGTACAACCCATATTTTATGACCTTAAGATAAGGTGGTGAGCTAAATATAAGATCAATTGTTCCTGGCTTCAGTATATCTTGATTATTTTTTACAAGGTTTTTTGAGTCTCCAAAGAGTGCGATTCCAGAACCAGGTAACTTACCCTTATTCAAGAATCTTTTACATCTTTTTTCCAAGACTTCAAATACATCCCTGTCTGGTTTTTTTAGATTATGCTTTTGGATATAATTCTCTACATATTTCCATCCCATACTGAATGTATTTGGCATGCTAACACTGAGAAAACCTGCTGAAGATCCATGCATTGCACCCATTAGAACCATTACAATGAATGAATCAATATCATTCTCTTTCCATTGTAATTTTTCTTTAAGATACAGTAATTGACCTAATGTGTTGTTGTGATATATCATTTTAATTTTATCGGGAACTTCACTAAAATCCTGATAAGTAGTTTTTTCGTAATTTCTCTTGAGGAGTTGTAATCTTTCAATTATCTCATCTAAATTAGGATTAGCTATCTTTCCTTTTGTTAGAGCATATGCTAGATCATTAAGATCATTACCGATACCTATTCTATTTTGGGAGATTGCTTGAACAGGTGTAGTTCCTCTACCTGAGAAAGGATCCAAAATAACATCTCCTTCATCAGTAAATTTTTGTATAAAATAATGTGGTAATTGAGGGGGGAACATTGCCATATAACTACATGTGTAGTGCTGAGGTGCAGCCCAACGCCCACCGTGTAATTTCCATTCAGGAGAAATTTTAGCTTTCATTAACCATTCTTCATCTCCAATCTTATTCTGTTCTGATTCCATATGGATCACTTAGAACGTTGCCAAGAAGGACTAGATGTTTTCTCTTGGTATTGAGTAAATTTATTTTTTCCTAGATCACTCGTTATGTAACTACCCTTACTCGGCCTTTCAAGAAAGCCTAGACCCGTCCATCTATTCACAACTGATGAGGTATATGCCCGTCTTGGAGGAGGGCTTCCTTCTGTACTTAATTTTCTAACATCCTCATTCCTTCTAACTAATTCTTCTGTAATTAAAGAGACATGTGCGTTTTCAATCATGGTCATCTTAATACATGTAGTGATACTTTTCGCTTCAGCAGATATATATTCAGTTACATGATTCCAAAACCAATTTTGCTCCTCTAAACTGAATCTTTTTTCTAAATTTTCTCGAGTAATATTAGAAAAATCTTCATTATGAATTAAAGGATTATTAATTGCTGATAATTCAGCACCAGCTGAAGTCAGACCAATGTAGTTTTGACCTCCGTCTCTAATTATATCAACTAGTCCTAGATTGTACAAAGCTCCATATTTAACTTCTTCTTTCCGACTGATCCCTCCGAAAACTGTATTTCTGAATCTCAGCCATGATTTTTCAGCAATTTCCTTGCGTTCTTCTATATCTTTCTTCCTCTTTTTCCCAAAATTATCTCTATTCTTGTACCACATTTGTGGCATATCTTCTTCATAGTGAAACGGGAAACCAGCAGATGGACGTGTCCCTCTCTTAGTTCGATCAAATCTATTTTCAAGCTTTATTAAATTAAATCTTATTTCTTGAAGATGTTTGATAGGTGTCTCAAATATTTCCATTGGTAACAGTTTAGATTTTTCTTCAACTATCATTCCAGCGAGTATGTCTACAGCGGCTTTAATAGGTAGAAGTTGAGAAATATGTGCCGAAATCATACCTTTTCTTTTACAATTTGTAGAATAAACTAGAGTTTGAGGGACTTTAACAGGCTTTATTCCCTTTGTTTGTATTTCACCCGACCTCTCTTCATAACTTTCCGAAACCAAAAAAACCTTCTCATTTCTGTTCTGATCTTGCTCATTAGTAGTTAAAAGAGGAGCTCCACACATAGGACAATTACCTTGTCCAACCATCCATAAAACCCATTCTTTTCCTTTTTCCACTGATAAATCAATGCTTACTGAAATATGTTGATTGTTCTTTGAGCAAGTTATTCTAACATTATTTATCTGTACCACCATCCTCTATTCTCATTTGTTCAATATTATTAATCCCGATCATCTTCAACGCATCATTCCACTTTTCAATTAAATTATTGAACACTTCAGACATAATAATTAGTTCATTTTTTGAAATCGAATTTTTCCCGGAAGCGGTTTCTGCAATTTCTTCTAAATCATGTGAATTACATAATTCTATGCCCAACACAATAGTCTCTTTCAGAATTTTTACTGAACCAAGATTTTGATTCCTATCTCCATCTCCGAATTTCTTGCTATTATTGCCCAATCCACCACGTTGATCAGTAGGCATACTTACTTCTAGAAAGCTCGTTGCAGCATTCCAGTCATTTGGAATCATTCCATTTTTAAGATAGGAAGTATAGGCACGTGATTTTTTTACCTTTACCAAACGTCTAATTGCATCATTCGCCATTAATGCCGTTGTCGATTCACTAATCTCTTTAGAAGAAAGTTCTTCAAACCTCAGTGATGCACCAGGGAGTTTCATGTAATAATTCGTCCTCACTTTTTTAATGTAACCCTTAGCTTTAGGTCCACCATCTTTTTGATAAATGTTAAGGACCTTTTTATGATCTGGATATTCTTGTTCATAACCTCTTAATCCGTAATGTTCTGGATACATTTTCCATGCTTTCACCGTTAAACTCCACTCGTCAAATAATTCACCATCCTGAAAATCATTCAGAATCATAACTAATCTATCATCATGTGTCAACTCCATTCTCATGCATCTCCATTTTCTCTAATTGCTCCAGTTGTGAGAGCTTCGAACAAGGATGCCAACCTATATTCAGCAGAAGTTCTTAGTTCATGTATTTCTGAAACTGTTTGTGGTTGAGTCCATATACCTTCAATTACTCCTTGTGCCATAACATGTCTGATAGCAACCTCAATAGTTTGATGATCCAAATATTTGCTGTATATTTCGCTATTCTGACTCGCAATATTGCCATCATTTCCTCTTAGTTTGGCTCTTGATTCTGGACTGATTAAATTCAACCATTTTATACCATGCATTTCCCAATGAGGATCTTCAATAATAGTTACCATCCCAGGATCCGCTTCATGTGTTTTCTGAGGTTCAGGTTCTATTCCACAAGGCTGTCCACAAACTATCACTTTCGGAAATTTCCTTCCTTTATTTTTTGGTGGAGGAGGTGTCGGAATATGGATCTCTTCAGTTGTATGGAATAAAGCTCTACATTCCTTTTCTTCATTCCATTTCAATTTCACCATCCCAGGCGCCGGCTCCGAAATTGAAGTCTTTAATCGGAGAGGATGCCTACTATGTATTGATCCTGAACCAACAACATTCACTTCGAATAGAGTATTATCTTGATTATAATAATCGCCATTGATCCCTTCAGCTTGTATTTTGATATCTGAAATCACTCCTCTAGGACCAGGTTCGGGATCAAAACTGATAATAGGCTCAATTTGTAGATCAATAACAGTAATTTCTAGTTCAGATTCAGCAAATCCAGATAATTCGACAGAGGATTTTATCCTTACAACTGTTTCTCCAGGGTTATTTGAAATTAACATAAATTTCCCATTTTTCACTATGAAATCAACAACTTCTTTATTATCAGAACTTATTTCAAAATAAGGACTTCTATCGCGGACACCTTTCAATTCCGAAAGATAAGTTAGTCCATTTGATCTAGGCCCCATAGGATGAATTGGAATATTGTATTCAGTACCTAATGGCATGTTGACTTTACTTAATGGAGAAGATTTAGAGCCAAGAAATATTTCTGTTATTTCCGGAGCAAGTAAATTTTCTCCCCCCTCATCATCCCCATCATTAAATATTGAATCCAAATCAACAAGTTGTTCTATTCTCTCCATCCTCTTATCTAATTCGTTTTGTATTTTTGAATCACTACGTTTTGATTCAGCACTTGAGCGAATCGTAGTAGCAATTTCTCCTCTAAAATCTTCAAGATAGGGAGTTATCACTTCCCTAATAGCTCTTGCACTACCATGGGAGGGGGCGGTTCTTCTGTCAATTGTTGCAAGTTGGCTTAGTTCTTTTGAAGGAGTCGTAAATCTTCCATAAATTCGTAAAGCTGCTCCCGAATCACTTCCTGTAGGGACACTTTCTATCCACACATTATTTCGCCCGTCATTTATTCTAATCCCTTTCAAAGACAACCATCGATGTCCTTGAAGAACATTTTTACTAGCATATAGTTCCAATACACCTGGCCCATCTGGGACATAATTTCTACCTGTTACTGGATCAATATAGGGTCCTTCAATTTCTATTCTTCTACTTTCAATCCCTTCCAATGATTCGGGCAGTACCTCTTCTAAAAGTTCTACATCTGAATGAATTTTACCATTCGCAAGTGTTTCTTGTTTTACAAAAAATACATAAGAATCCTGCAAAGTCATCCTTGCCTGCCCTTCTGATTTTAGATTTTCAATTAAATCATAAACTGCCTCATTATGTTTCCTATGGGAGTGTCTCGAGCTGCCTGAATGTGGAATAAAATCCGACAAATCACAAATCTCGATTAAAGTCCAAGATCCTCTTCTCTCTATAGTTTCAAGTAAATGTTTTCGAGGTTCATCAGGATCAAATGCCATGTCGGGGTTGTTTGAAGACCAAGATGAATCAAGACTAGCATTGCTCCTTTTCAAACAAAAATTTAGAGCATCGATAGCGTTGTTAAAAGGTTTAGAAACTGGTATTTGTTCCCCATTTTCATATACTTCCATTTCCATTTGAGCCATGTCTGTCAATCTGCCTTGCTCAGTTTTATAGAAACCCGCTTCTGTCATTAAACCGTTTTTGAAGCAGGTAATAGTTGCCTGCTCATTAGCTAATTTTCGCATTGAAGATTTTCCACCTAATCCTTGATCTCCTTCACCTTCTCTGTCTTCCGATTCTTCGGCCCAAGATGCCCAGCGATACATTTCATCAGCCGTCATGCTATTCCCGACATCTAGAACTAACAAGTAGTCTCGAGAGGGCCCCTGAACTACCATGACAATAATTAATCTGTCACTTTCTTCTATTTCTTCTGAAATTGTGCTATATTCATCATTCGAATTTTTAATTATTTCTGATAAACATTGAGGGTATGTGAACAAATTATCTAATCTATCAGCAACTCTATCCCAGCGTATTATGCCTATTTCTTTCCTTAGAATAGTCATGCTTTCACCTCCTTGTAATATATGTTTACTTCGTGCAATTGCCTGACTCTACTTCCGACTTTTTGCGCTTCTGTAGGTCCAATGATAAATACAGTATTGCCACAAATTTTGCAATAACCTTCATTTTTAAATAAGACATATGCATCAATTCTATCTTTTTTGTCATTTATTTCTTCACAGTTTTCACAGTTAGCCCAGTGTGGGAGCGTGTACGGTTCCATATTTACCGCAACTATAATAGTTTTATTAATATATCGTTTAAACTTTGAAAGCTAAAAAAATTAATTTAAAACATTTAAAGTTATAGAATATTATATAATAACTCTAATAACTATGATTAATTTGACGTAGAAAACTTTAGATCATTGATATCTTTCGTAGATTTATGAGTTTTACACCCAGAGAAAGAAGCATGTCTTTTCTTAGAGAGCTTCAAAATCATTTTTCAGAATGGATGGAAGGTAATGGAATATTTGATGATTTAAAGATTGAATCTTTAGAATTATTAGAAAGATTGCAGGAAAACACAGATGACGAATTGAGCAAAAGAGAAGATGAGCTTATGGTTGCACTCACATCTGAATTGATAAAATGGGCTGACCAACTTAAGAGCTTAAATGCTGGCCAATCTAAATCCCGTAATAATCTATCACAATTTATTGGGGGTAATGGAAATCGAAGATGGGAAGTTTATCATCCGGAAAACTCTCAGACAAAATCCGAAAAATGTCTTAATCTGAGACCTGTAGGTACAAGTGAAATAAAATTTAATATTCATAAAGATCAAGATTTAGATTTTGTACATATAGTTAATAGGGAAATAGAATCAATTAACTGGGATCTATTCAGATTAAATTTAGATAATCAACCGGGAGTATTTGTTGGATCAATTCCTGCTTGGGAACTAGAATTAGTGTGTAATGTTCCTTCACTAGAATCAGACATCTCAAAAGAAGAAGCTGCTCATAGAATACTTGATAATCAGAGATCTAAGGATCGTTGGCAAAGACAAATTAATTCTAAGAATAGAGAAAGTATAGCTATGTTTTTCAGTAATCAAAATACCTTTTTTGCAAACCCTGTAATAATTCACGATCCTGAATCTAAGTTTCTTAATTACCAAATAGATGAGAATAACGGAATTACAAAAGCTACTATTGATCTCTCATATTTAGTGGAAGGTCGTAGTATCAAACTAGTAAATGGTAGTAGGGTTGATTCCCGTCCCCTTACAGTTATTGATGGACAACACCGAATTAGAGGGGCATCTTTGGCTCCAACAAATTACGATCAGAGATTGTTAGTGATACTTTTGCCTCCCGAAATTTCAGAGTCTGCTGCTGGTAAATTATTCGCTGAAATTAACACTTTATCAAAACCTCTCAAGGAAAAACATAGACTTTTTCTTTCTCACAGATTCAATGTTTCTTCCCCAGATCCTAAATTTACCTTTTCGAAATTTGATGAAAAAGACCCTAAAACAAATAGAGATAGAGCTAATGCAATGTCATATGAATTCGCTGCTAGACTTTCCATTGATGATAATTGTGAGTTCTTACAAGATAAAATACGTTTTTTAGATCAAAATAGTAGTACTACTTTATTTTCTATAGAAAAGTGGTTAGAATATACTTATCCATGGTTCCAAGATTTTCCGTATACCCAATTCAAAGAATATTCGAATGAATTTATTCTTACCGAACTGAGTAATTATTTTGAGTCTTGGCATGATATTATTGGTAAGAAAAATTGGGCCGGGGACTCTCCTTGTTTATTTCGAACAAAATTACAATTCAGAGTAATTTTGGAACGTTTTGAACAAATTTATGAGAAAGCTAAGTATGGAATTCCTAATAATCAGGTTATCCCAAAAAAGAATTTTTTGAAAATACTTGAACCATTAAAAAATATTCCTTTCACCAATATCGAAGTTTTCGATCAGTATAATGACTCAGGCGAGGATACATGGAAATTCTTAGATGCTTGGGTCCATGATGCAATAAAATATGCATCTGAAATACATTCAACAGAAGATATCTTAGATGTATCAAATATTGGAATACCTGGTGCGGGCATAATTTCTCCCCCGATTGATTCTGAAGAACATCAAATAGATGTACCACCTGGTGGATTATTTCCAGTTGATAACAAAACTAAGTATCTCAAAGCTCATCGCCCTAGAAATTGTGGTTATTCGTGTAACATCAGGTTAGGATATGAGGATCAATTATTTCCAAAAGCATCTGTTGCTTCTAAAAGAATAGAAAAGTCTGAGAATATTCCAATTAGGAGTATACCTCAAATTCAAAATATTAAATCAGGGTTATATTTAGAATTAGAATGGGGGACAATTTCAAGTAAAGTGGTTAAAAGAATAGAAATAAATTAATTTAAATTTTACTTCCATTTGTATTTGAACTCTTCTTTGAAGCAGTAGTATTCGTCGAAAGGGTACTGTTCCCTATATAATTCATATTCTTCTTCTTCTCTTATTCTTTCTTGACCTTCGTGAACATATATTGTCAACGCCTTTTTCAAAAGAGATATTATTTCGCTAAAGTTGCCACTATTTATGTTATTTTCTTCTTTTTCCATAAAATCGATCGGAAAAGATTAGTTTATTCCGCCCTTAACATATCGGCGTGTCCACTTCATTCTACGTGGGTTACGTCCAAGTTT
>Ga0255761_10006374_pt1 | contig 10178 bp, 8 predicted proteins | sample 071ome_29_FD_179961 | JGI IMG/M metagenome (GOLD analysis project Ga0255761, IMG submission 179961) | Coastal salt marsh microbial communities from the Groves Creek Marsh, Skidaway Island, Georgia - 071407BT metaG (version 2) | ecosystem: Environmental > Aquatic > Marine > Intertidal zone > Salt... | reverse complement strand
AACATCTTAGTATATGGGTTGCAGACAACAGTGAACAAGGTAATTTTAATCAAGGATATGCAGTTTATCAAACTATGGATTTTGGTATGTATTGTGCAAGAGCTTGTGCAGGTATAACAAGAGCAGATGATGCAGAAATTACAGTTGCTAGATATCCTAGTACACTTACACAAGCACACAACTTAGTTGTTGGCGATTATGTATTGATCCGAGGTAGTACTACTGTTCCAAACATTGACGGAATACACCGTGTTACTGATGTTAGCTTAACTGATCCTACTAAGTTTTTTATTGATGAATACATCGAACAAGAAGGCGGAACTGGAAACATTTACCCATTGCGCAACGTAAGATTTAGTAGTTATTCAGCACTAACAAACGAAATGAATAGCACTATTAATAATGTATTCAAATACAATTTCCAAAACTATAGACAGAACGATCAACAAAAGCCAATTTATGTATTTGTTGACAATGACGGCAATGGTGTTCCAGCAGTATATAAATGGAGCGGAAATTGGACAGATGTCGCTGGAAATCAAAACGGCCATTGGATTAAAGTTAGAAGCGGCGTGAGACAAGCACGTAATGATTTAATCGAAAATGTAAAAATTTATGACGCTGAACGCAGAAGTACAATTGTTACAATTGAAACATGGGATCCAGCAAAAGGTATTATACTTGGATTCTTAGACAATGAAATTGATTTTACTTTAACAGCAGACGTTGCAACATATAACTACAATACCATTGATGGTGAAATTGTAACAGAAAAAGCATGGGGCAGCGCACAAGTAGGTAAACGTTGGTGGGATCTTAATACTGCGGTTTATTTAGATTACGAACAAGGCAGTGTTGATTACCAACAAAACAACTGGGGTAGATTGTTCGATGGAGCAACAGTTGACGTGTATGAATGGACACGTAGTACAGTGCTGCCTGAGCAATGGGAAATAGCAGTTGACCAAGGCATAGTTATTGATAACAAAATTGCAAGTGGTGAAGCGTACTATGTAACAGTTGACGGCGAAAATATCTACAACTGGTGCGAAGAAAGCTATTACAATCCTAGAAGCCGCAAAACAGAAACATATTATTACTTCTGGGTTAAGAACAAAATTAATTATGCTGGTAACAGAGTTTATAATACATATCAATTAGGAAGACTCTTAGAAGATCCTAAAGCATTTGATATCACATGGGCTGCTGGAAGCGGCAGTGACTTGTTGTTTATTGCTAATATTGATAAGTTTGTTACTAAAAACAGCGTGGTTCAAGTTAACACACTTTATGAAAGCAATGCATCTCCGCTAAATGAATGGACAATGATTGCTGATGGAGATCCTGACAGTATTATACCTGAATTCTTACATATCAAGATTCGCGATAGTTTAGCAGGGTTTAACAACTATAAACAAAGATTTAGTTACAGTACCTGGAATGCAACAACTGTATACTCACCGGAAACAGTTGTTAAAGAAGGTAATGACTACTATGTTAGCTTGTTTAATGCATCTCAAAACGGAATTAATCTAAACAAACAACCAAGTTTAGATACTGCAATGAGTTATTGGACTAAGATATACGATTATGAGTTGCCGCCAGAAACACAACAAGATGATATTGATGTGTGGCGTGGACAAATGATACCAGATTTAAATCTACATGAATATAACAGATATGGACACTTAATTAGACCAAGACAAAGTTTGTATAGAGATTTAGTTTCTGCTAGACAAAACTGGACATACACAGTTAATGAGTTGTTATCAGAAATAAATCTTATAAGCGAAGTTACTAATTGGGAACCAGTGTTTAGAACAACATTCAGAAATGGTAATGTGACATACGACATTAATCCATATTGGAACTTAGTAGATTGGCGTTTAGTAGAAAGAGATAGTGCAGATCGAATAACATACAGCTATGATTTATCAACAGTAGCAGACGAAACAGTAGATCGTTTTGCAGACTTCCAAAATATTACTGAAAGACCTATAGGAACTTATATACTTGTAAAAACTGTTCCAAGTGCAGACGGAATTAACAGACCAGAAATGTACTATTGGACAGCTAATGGTCCGGTGCTTGTTTGGAAATCAAAAGCAACAATTGCACTAAGTGAAGAAATTTGGAATCAAAGTAAATTTGGGCACGGGTTTGATGCAAGTCCGTTTGATATTCTGCCTTGGGATAGCGGTAGCAGCAATGTTATTAGTAAACTATTTGACTTACTAAGAAAACATATCTTTATAGGTAGACATAAAATCAAATACAACAAACTTTGGTTTAAATGTTTGTATGAAGCGATAACACAAAACACAGCAGACGACTTTGCATTTAAGACAACATATGTTGATTTAAAAGTAAGTCATCCGTTGTTACTTGATAAGTCAAACTTAGAGATTTATAATATTGAAAATCTAGAACAGTTCTTTGATTATATCAAACCGTTCCATACCAAAATACACAAAAGTCTTGAAAGTACAACATATGCTGAAGCAAATGAAATTGACGTTGAAGAACTCAACAGAACAATGGATATTACTATGGTGTACAACAGACACTGTGGAAGAAATTGGGCAGGTGACACATTGTTACAAGGAGGCGACTTTACAAGTACGCCTGCAGGAAACATAGATGGTATGACCTTTACTACTCTTGACACAAACTTGGAATACATTTATAATGGTAATGAGTTTGACCAACCTCACGAAGAAGGATGGTGTGAAGAACTTTATCCAACAGATTATACAGAAAACATAAGCATATTGGTACAAACAAACAACGTTAGTTATATTGAAAATCCAAACACAAGATCGTTCAGAATTAATATGTATGAGCCAAATATTACTCATACAAGTACTGTAATTGAAGATTCTAAAAAGACAACACTAACAGACGGTATATCAGCAACTGATACTACTATTGCTGTTGATGCAGTTAATTTAGCTAACTTTGACGATTATGGCGTAGTTTGGATTGGAAGCGAACGTATTGAGTACGGTGCTAAAGATACTGACAACTTATTATTCTGTACAAGAGGCACATTAGGCACAAGTACACAAGAACATTTACCAGGCGCAGTGGTGCAACATGCAAGTTATACAAGCATAATTCCAACCGCATCACACTTCTCTCATTATGGAGATAACCTGAGAATGGCTTACAACGACAGCGGTATAAGCATAGCTGATCCTGCTGGAGGAATTACACCAGAGCATGCTTTCATTAGAAATGCAGCACAAGGATCGATATAAATACTACAAATGGAAAAGAGCTATGAGTTTAAACACAATTGAAACACCGTTGATTGGTGTTGAAGGACATATAAAGATTTGGGATCCTCAATCAGGCGAAGTATTTGTTCGCAGACGTAATGCTGTGAATTTTGAAAATATGAGTATTGCTATTGCTAATTTATTAGCTAATAGTAGCGGATCTACAAGTACATACGAAATTAGTACTATGCGTTTTGGAAACGGCGGAACCAGTATTGACGGGTTGGGTGCAGTAACTTATAAAGCTACTAACACTAGTACAAGCGCCGGCGCATTGTATAATGAAACTTACAGTCAAAGTGTAGACGAGACTGTAACAGGAACTACAGACAATCAAACAATCGCAAGTCATACTAGTCCAAACAACTACAGTGATGTTGTTGTTACTTGTACATTAGACTACGGTGTTCCGGTAGGTCAAGATTTACAAGATACTGGAACTGATATGAATGATACATACGTGTTTGATGAACTAGCTCTTTATACAGCCAACAACGATTTGTTGACTCATGTGATTTTTCACCCAGTTCAGAAAAGTCTAAACAGAAAAATTCAAGTAGTATACACACTAAGGATAAGAAGTTCATTTGCGGACTTATAATAGGAAATTAAGATGCCATATACAATAGATTATAGCGACAGCGGAAAATCACCAATCGTAGTAAATGACGGTACAGTTGATACTAGTACTAGTTTACCCTTAATTGGTAAAAACTACACAAGATTTGGTGAAATGCTCAACGAAAATGTACTGCACTTGTTGGAAAATTTTGCCAACAGTACAGCACCAACTAATCCAACAGAAGGACAACTTTGGTACGATACGTCAACTAGTAGACTTATGTTATATGATGGACAATGGTTTACGATTGGTGCACCTGCAGATACATTAGGTGGATTACACTGGACGATTGAAACTATTGTAGACAATGAAATTGTTACCATTCATGTAGACGACACAACTGCGTGGACGCCTGCTGCAACAGAATTTTTAGAAGATGGCGTAACTGCACTAAGTACACAGTTTAATGTTATTCAAGCTGGCATCAATATGAATAGCACAACTGACTATAAATTTAGAGGTACAGCAACTAGTGCAGAGTATGCTGACCTTGCAGAACGTTATGCAAGTGATCAGCCGTATGAAGCTGGCACAGTTGTACGATTAGGCGGCACACATGAGATTACACAAACACTACAAGAGGCAGATATAGATGTATTTGGTATTGTTAGTACTGCACCTGGTTTTGAAATGAATAGCGGCGCAGGCGCTGATGAAACACATCCTTTTGTAGCACTAGCAGGGCGTGTTCCTTGTAATGTTATTGGAAAAATTACCAAAGGTGATAGATTGGTAAGTAGTACAGTACCAGGAGCGGCAAGACGAGCAACACCTGCTGAAGTATCAGATTACAGAAAGGTAATAGGTAGAGCTCTTGCAAGCAAAGATACCGATGAAATAGGTAAGATAGAAGTAGTAGTAGGAGCGAAGTAAATGCCGTCTGTAACAGTAAATGTGGGCCAGTTAGCAGAAGCTACACATTACAATGATGTAGCAGAAACTGTCAACAAAGTATTTGGTGACAAGTATCCCACTGCGGCTGTTACCGATGCAAATAGAAAATCTACACACAAGTTCGGATGGGGTGCTATCAATGTTACTGATAACTTGTCTCCAGGAACATTGATTACAGCATCTAGATTACAAGATCTAGTAGAACGCACAAATACCAGTATAGATCACGTTAATATATTTGATACTATTTTAGTATTTGCTGTTCCTACAGGAAGAACAGCAGTTACTCCTAACACACCTGTTAGGGCAGAAGATTTAAACTTAGTAAATGATAAGTTTTATAATAGCATTCTAGTTAATAATGCACACACAACAGTTGATCCTACTAATGCAAGTGCGTTAGTAGCAACTCCACTAAGTGGAGGTCCATTGAAAAGAACTATACCTTGGTTACATCAGTTAACAGGTGAATGGTACTGGGACTTTGACGATTACAATCATGCACGTTATTTCTTTAATGGTGGCGGACAATTACGTATTAACTTAACAATGGCAGGAGGCACCACAACAGGATATTATAACTGGGCAGACGTTATTAATGAAATGGGTACTCTTAGCTTTACATGGGATAATATTATTCAAAGCCAAAGTATAACAGCAGGTACTCCTGCAGGCAAAGGCTTTTATGATTTAACAGAACATTACGGCGATGGCGACGGCGGAGCAGCAGACGAAGGTTTATTGTTCACAAGTGCAGGTGTAACAAGATCAGCTTATGGCTATGGCTATGGATATGGCTATGGATATGGCTATGGATATGGCTACGGGAGTTATGGATATGGATATAGCCAGTATGGTCAATATCAAAATCTAAAATTTAAGTTGTACGGAAAGTATAGTAATAACGGTAGTAGAGTACATTTTAAAGCAGTACTAGACGATAGCGTATTTGATCAAACCATGGACGGTCAACTTAACGGTACACTTAGCTATCTTATGCCTGACATTCTTACCTACGGTGGAGCAACATTTGACGTAACTCCAGACCCAGTTGTTACAGTGTTTGATGATTTTAGCAGTACAGGTATTCCTGATTTAGATGCTTAAAACCGGTTGACAACTCTCACATAAATAAGTTATAGTAGTATATAATTATAAGGAGAAACTCAGTATGGATGAGAGACTCGAAAAAGCACTTGAGTTTGCAAACTATCGAATCACACTTAGTACCCAAAAAAGAAATGTTAGAAATCGTATGCAAATATTGCAAACGGTACACTACAGTAATGGAAGTTTTTTAGCAAATCCAGAAACAATTGGATTTGTTAAAGCACTAATTGACAGCAATAAAAAAAGTGCTGTTATAGTCGATCAAAAAGAAAATCCAATAGAAGTTAAAGATTTACAAGATTTTTTAGATACATTAATTGAAAGCTACACAGAAGCGTCAAACGAATACAAAGTTCAAATTGATAAAATTAACAAATCTAGAAATATTAAAAAACTTATGGATTGGTAAATGATAGAAGAAAAACAAGGCAACGGCGTTTGTATTATTGCATATAACAACAATCAATTAGATTATGTGCAATTTGCTCACATGACAGCCGCTCATGTAAAAGCAAATATGAAAAACAATAGTACAACACTTATAACAGATGTTGGCACCGCTGCATGGATCGAAGAAAGCGTACCTACTCGAATACACGAAGCATGCTTTGATCAAATAATTATTGAAGATATTGTACACGAGAACAATCCACGTAAACACTTAGATAGTCCATGGACTGAGTTTAATGCTCAATTTAGTAACAAAAATAAAAACAACATCTATAAATTAACACCTTACGAACGCACATTACTAATAGATAGTGATTATTTCATAATGAACAATTACTATGACTATGTTTTTGATAGCGATTATCCTGTTGCATTGCATAAAAATGCAGTTTATCCTGAATGGAGACCTCCTTATTTAAACGAACAAACACTAAACGAGGGCGGCATACATCATTGGTGGAGTACGGCAGTTTATTTTGATCGCAGTGAAGAAAGTCAAATTTTCTTTGATATATGGGCACATGTAAAAGAGAACTGGGATTATTATTCATTATTGTATCAATTCCCTCCCAATTTGTTTAGAACAGACTTTTGTGTAAGTATTGCTACACACATGTTAAACGGGTTTAATCAAGATAACTTTATACATGACTTTGATCTGCCACTATTGAATATAGATCAAAAAGATGATTTAATTGAAGTCAAAGGACTAAACGACTGGATCTTTTTAAGTCATAATCGTCGTGAGCCGTGGAAAAATATTCTAACAAGATTTCAAGATCAAAACATTCATATGATGAATAAACGTGCTATCACAAGACATAATGACAGCATTTGGCAAGGACTAAGGGGAGCATTGAATATTGAGTAGAGGTTTTGTAACAATAGGCATTGATACTGAACAGGATCAAGTAAAATATAGTTATGCACTTGCGCTTAGTGTTAAACAATCAGATCCTAACAGCGAAGTGTGTTTGATCGTAGACAAAGATAAAAGTGACACTGTTCCTGGAAAATATTACGATGCGTTTGATTATATTGTCGAACTTCCGTTTGGTAACTCAGGACACAAAGACGGATTTCATGGATCTAACTTGTGGCAACTAATACACTGTAGTCCTTTTGAAGAAACTATCTATTTAGATAACGATACTATAGTTAAAAATACAAACATAGAGTTACTGTGGGATACTTATAGTAATTGTGATTTTGCAGTTAGTGATACAGCAAAGAGCTATCGAAACGTTAGTTGTGATAAGCGTAAACGATTTGAAATAGAAAAACAGTATAACCTTCCACAATTATACTTTAACTTTATATATTTTAAAAGAGATAGTCAAACTGCTATAGAATGGTTTAAAATGGCAGACCCTGTTTTTCAAAATTGGAGAGAAGTATACAATGTATTTTTTAAAGAAAAAAAGCCACCTACATTTGACAAAAACATTGTATGTAATTTAATTACACACTTATTAGATTTAGAAGACGAAATTAAACAACCAACAAACATGCTTTACGACTTTAATGCTGTAGCACAAGGCTTATGGCATGAAGATATTCCGTCGGAATGGACAGAAATTTTAAATTACTGGTATACCGACAAACATAAAGTTATGGTGGAAAACAATGTAATCAATAGTGGAATTATTCACTATCAAGACAAAGGTTTCTTAACAGATGACATCATCGGATTCTTACGAACCGCTGTTGAAAACAGCAATCGAAGAAAAGCCACCGCATAATTATTTTGTGTATTACGACGAGTGGACTGGAGAGATTCAGCAAATAACCAATCGTCAAAAAAATAGCAAATGGCCTTTTATTAAAACCCGTGACGAAGTTGCATCTAAGTTACTTATGGGTGTATTAAATATTTCTAAATTTCAAGTAGCAGAGCTATTAGAAGGCCCTGTACTATTACCTAAGTCTGATGTTGTTAGAATCAAACGTGCAGAAGAAGTACTAAGTAGTGTTCCTTTTGCAAAGCCGGATACTCTTAGTGATATTAATATTATACTCTACAAGCAAGATTGGAAAATGGAAGTAAACTTTAGTCAAGATACACTTTATCGTATGACAGGAAAGCGTTACTCAAATCAAACGGTTATTAACCCTGAACTTGGTGGAGAATACGATAAGATTCAGTTATTCCTTATTAAAGATAACGATCCTACCTATTTAATTAATACTATTGAAATTGATCCTGTTGACTTAATTTCTTCTGGATTCAAAGTCTTTGAGTTGGATAACTTGAGAAATGTGTGTGCTTTAGGTGATGTCAGAGTACTTACTAAACGTATCTTTAAGTCATACGGTTTAAAGCACAAAGACTATTTTACTGGCGGCGAATTTCACAAAAGAAAAAGTATCAAACGTCAACACAAGCATGTTGATTTTGCTGGTGATCATCCTACATTTATAATCAGCCCGACTAACACAGGATATATAATTAAAAGTAACTTTCAAAATCCAGATGAATATAAACTGTTCAATGATTTGACTTTGTATTTTACATCTGACGATCCTAATAGTTTTTTAGGAAAAATAAAAATACCAAAAACAATTATTGGATGGGAACAAGAATTCCATTGCGATGATATTCCTTTTGATTTAAAAAGTAGTCGAATACTGCTTGGAGAAAATGGAAAACACTTAACATTTAAATACGAGGAACTTTGATGGCCAACCTAGTACCAATCTCAGAATTTGATATTGTGTTTATCAGTTATGATGAACCAAATGCAGACGAAAATTATTCAGATCTGCTTGAAAAATGTCCGTGGGCAAAACGCAGTCATGGCGTTTGGGGAAGCGATGCAGCACACAAAGCTGCGGCAGCACTTAGTGAAACAGAACGTTTTATTACAGTTGATGCTGACAATATTGTTAGAGATGATTTTTTTAACATTGAAATTGATATGGATCGTGTTCGAGGCAGTGATGTTATTAGTTGGGCAGGTAAAAACACTATCAACGGTCTTGTGTACGGCAACGGCGGCATCAAATGTTGGCCAGTAGATGTTGTTAATGCTATGCGAACACATGAAGCAGCACCTGAAACAGATAAACGTGCGCAAGTTGACTTTTGCTGGAACATTCATTATGTACAAATGAACAACATTTATTGTGATGTTATGAACAACGGTAGCCCACTACAAGCATGGCGTGCTGGTTTCCGTGAAGGTGTTAAAATGGGATTAGAAAATGGCGATGTTGTTCCTCCAGAGAAATTAAAATACATTCATAGAGAAAATTACAAGCGGTTAATGGTATGGATGACTGTTGGCGAAGATGTAGAAAACGGGCTTTGGGCAATCTATGGCGCACGTCTAGGTGCTTATATGACAAACATTACAAGAAACGATTGGGACTGGCGTAATGTACGTGATTTTGATTGGCTCAGCAACTACTTTAAAGAAGAACTTTTCCCACAGTTCGAAGGTGAAGGTATTATTTGTCCACGTACAGGTATGTCTTGGGATCCTGGTAAAGTATGGGAAAAAAGTGTTGAGTTAGGAGACGAGTTACGAGGCAAACTTGATTTAGAAATTGCTGATATTGGATCAGCAGGTAGTAGATTCTTTAAGACAGTTTATAAAAACCCTAGCAGACTAGGAGCAATGGTAAAAGAAACAGATGTGACAGATTCACTTGAGGATTAAATGAAGAAAACAGTACTTGTTACAGGAGGATTTGATCCTTTACATTCAGGGCACATCGAATATTTTAAAGCAGCAAAACGATTAGGAGATAAACTAATTGTTGGTGTTAATAGTGACGAATGGCTTACCCGTAAAAAAGGTAGGCCATTTATGACTATA
>Ga0255761_10006371_pt1 | contig 10182 bp, 3 predicted proteins | sample 071ome_29_FD_179961 | JGI IMG/M metagenome (GOLD analysis project Ga0255761, IMG submission 179961) | Coastal salt marsh microbial communities from the Groves Creek Marsh, Skidaway Island, Georgia - 071407BT metaG (version 2) | ecosystem: Environmental > Aquatic > Marine > Intertidal zone > Salt... | reverse complement strand
TTGGAAAGTTTGCATCATCTAAAAATTTTACAAATGTCCTAAGCCTAGTAAATCTATAACCTAAAAAATTATCAAAGTATTTTAATTTTAAAGACATAAAACTATCTGTATTATCAAATATAATTTTAGGCCTTGGGGGCTTAGATTCATCATAAACAAAACCTTCCGCTCTAATTGGGTAATATTGATAAGTGTCTCCATTGAAAAATATTGACTGTTGATATCCATTTTCACCGCCATGGAAACGATAAAAATCGTTAGATCCTGTTTTACTGCTCAAATCTATACTGTAAAGAGATATTAAAGTAGATGGCTCTAATTCAAGTATCTCTTTATGTATATTAATTTCCATGTATTATTATAAATTAAAAAGGAGTGCATTCAATAAAAGTAGCATTTATTGTATTGTTATCTTTGTAAACTAAAGTGTGAGTCCATTCTGGGCATACAAAAGTTGAAAATGGTTTTCTGTGAGGAGTGGTATTAGTACTATCAATTTTATTGTTGTACGGATGTGGAGGGTGAAATGCAAATTTTTGAGAACCTAAGTGGCTTTCTAAAAACAACAGTATTCTTTTGGCTTCTTCATCAGTTCTATTAGTAAACTCTAAAGATAAATTGTTTAAATTAGGATTAAATCCGTAAAGGCTAAATTTTTTATAAAAATCAAGAACATTACTAGTTCTATATTTTGGAGAGTGTTGTATTTGAAAAGCATAACTCGGATGATGGTCAAACATTCTATATTGCATTGTTGTGCCCGCTGAAGTCATATGATCTTCATAAATAGGCTTAAAAGGATATTCATAAACATCGTTTGCATTGTCAATAAATATTGAATTTCTTGTGTCAGTGCGAACCGCAATACTTTTAGAACTAAATCCAAACCTAGCAAATACATTATCAGAATATGTGCCAGCATTATTTACAGTTGCATTTGTACTTGGGTACATAGTTTGATATGAACCTGAAGCAAAAACGGGTTTTCCCTTCAGTATATCTATATAATTATTGTAACCATTATAATCACTTGGTATGTCAAAATTAAAATTAGAGCTTTGCTCGTTATCACTAGCACTTAATGAAGGATTACTTAATGTCCCATGAAAAATTCTAGGATCAAAATCTGTCTTGGGCTCGACACTATTTAATACAGAAGGAGAAGCACATATAAATCTAGCAGTAATATCATTACAATTATGATAAGTTTTATTATGGTTGTAGTTAAAACAATAAAATTTTAAATCAGATTTGTAAGGGTCAAAAATGCCACCATCAATTTCAAAAGGTGATACATCTAAATTAGTAAATTTACCTGCACTATTATAATTTTGTACTGAATAAAAATAATTTTTTTGCAGAAAAGCTATAGCTTGACTTGATTCAGAATCAGTTAATTCTGAAAATTTACAATCAATTGCCATATTTAAAGAGTTGATTCCTTTGTTGTTTTTCTTGCTATAATTATCCCCCATAACAAAGTTATTACTCATGGATGAAAATTGAATAGATACTCCATACTCTAAATTGAGCATAAATTTATCGGGAGTATTTTGTTTTTGTATATCCATTATTTTATGTGTTGTTTGACAGTAATAGATCCATTAAGATAACCATCGCTTGATACTGATAATTGTTGGGACTCTATGATACCGCTACAATCAAATACATTCAATAAACCATTAGAATTTTCTTCAAAATTATTATAATTTAAATCTCTAAGAAAAACTTTTAAATTAGCTCTTTTATTGTCTACGGAATCAGCCAACAAAGCAGGATTTAGATTATTGCCATTTACAGACATTACAATTGATGTAGATCTTTTTGAAACTCTACTAGGAATTGAATTACCAACTTCGTACTTTGCTGATCTTTCAACATCTATATTATATGAAAAGCTTACTGCATGATCAATACCTAATTCAGTAGTACCAATAATATTAGAAGTCTCTCCGTGAGGTATAGATTTTTGTTGATACAGACCAGTCGAGTAGTAATTATCAGAAATAGATGTGTCCTTAACTAAAGGACCGTAAACATCAAAAGAGGCTGAAGCGGAAACTATTGAATTTGGACTTACTGAAAAATTCAAACTCTTTAAGTATGCATCAGAAAATTTAAAGTCTCCCAAATGTCCAGTTATCTTATCTTCATCTATAGGCGGAAATTGAGATGGGTGAGTCATTCCTGTTATGTTAAAAAAACTGGGTAATGTATTTTTATCTATATAAAAATCAACAGAAAGAGTACCAACAGCTGGACCAGCTGATGAATAATCAAAAATGGGCTCAAAATAACCACTCTGAGCTTCATTTTCAGAAAGAGTCCAAGAGCCACTTTCAGATCGCAATCTAGCTAAATAATCATAACCACTAGGAAAAACATCGTGATCAAAATATAAATGTTTTCCGTTTGGAAATGTAACTTTAGTATCTTTTGGTATTTTAAAGATTGAGGTAGATAAAGATTTAGGAGGGCCACTTGTAGGACCAAAGCATGCAGTGTGTTTAGAATTAGTTGTGAAACTAGGGCTAGAATACGGATAGCCTGCAGTAGAGCCATTATTAAATTGACAAATTCTAATTTTATTGTCATCAACATATCTCTTAGGGACAATTGATTGTGAGACAGATAAAGATGCATTGCTAGCAAAAATAAAAGCACCATCATTACTTGCTCCCGTTTTACTAATAGGACCAAGAAACAAAGGAACATCTTCGTATGCTAAAAATTTCATTTTTTATTAATGTATGAGCTGTAATTTAATTGAACTTTCATTAAGCCGTCGCTAGTAGAAGATATAGATTGACTTAATAGTCTAGCTTTTTTCAATGTAAAAGTTTCTATAGAGTTGTCGTTAATTGGATTTTTAAAAACTATTGAAATATCTTGCTGTTTTGGTTTAATCAAATAATCTCTTACTTTAGCTATTTCATAGTCATTTACTTCTACTGTAAAGCTAGCTTGTTGCACTAAAGGAAATTTTCTATCAACCTGTATTGGGTATGGCGATCCAGCTTTATATATTGGAGACCTATCAACTCTTAAAGAATAGTTAAAATCCGTAATTCTATTAGATTCATAACCAGTTGCATTTAAAGAAATTGAACCTTGGTTTGGTATTTGAATAGTAGGATGAGGGTTTGTTCCTGATGCAGAAATACCTGCACCTATATCTCCATAAACAATAATATTTGCAGTCGAATTTGGTATAGAGCCAATAGAGCAATTAATCGAATAGTCTGTCAAATAACCACTTTCAAAACCAAAACTTTTATCTTCAAAATTTATACTACCACTTATATGACCATCTCCAGTATATGAAAAAAGAGGTTCTTGACCGATGTAATATTTAGATATGCTAAAATTTCCGACCATAGGAGCATATCTAGTTGGGTATGTGTAACCTTTTCCAATAATATTTATTGGAGATTCATTAATTGAGTAAGACCCATTTAAACTAGTTACTCCTGAGAGTTGTATTCCAGATAAATAGAATTGCTGCTCATAATTAACTATTGCATTTTTTCTAGTTGCCACGTAACATTCCTCCAACTCTTTGTTCTTCGGCAATTACTTGCAAGACTGCGGCTTTTAATTTTCCAGCCATAGCTGTTTGACTTTCAGTTGCATTACCTTGAGTTTGAGTTTGAGTAGCATCTGATGAGCCTCCAGATGCACCAGCACCAACATTAATGTTTACCGTAACATTGTTACTGGAGCTAGTGTTTGAATTATCGGATGTAGAGCTATCTAAATTTGTTGTTTGTGAAGAGTTTGATGAGCTTGTTACCATGCCTCCTTGAGCAAAACCTTGGCTATTGTTTAGCTTTTCTAGCATACCAGGATTTTCTCTTTCCATCTTTTTTACACTACTGGCTTTAATAACATATTCACCTTCATCAAGCATTACTGGGCCAACCTTATCAATTCCTGATGGACCCCTCACTACCCCACCTTCAGAAAATCTTTGAAGTTTAACTGAGCCGCCTTTATTAAAGGCTTGATTATTATAAATTTTTTCAAAATTATTTGATGGCTTATCGAGCCCTGCAGAATTATTATTCTGAGGTGTTTTGTATTCTCCTTCATTAACTACAATAGAGCTTGGCTTCATTAAACTAGTGTCAAGTATGTTTGCACTGTTTTTAGACTCAACACCTCCTCCATAATAAAAACGTTGAGGTTTTGCTTGGGCAGTAACAGATTTATTATAAATGCTATTTAACTCTTTTTGTATATTTTTATTAATTGTATTAACATTACCTGCACTACTATTTGAAACATCGCCACCTCTGAAAAGATTCTGACCATTTATAATTTGCTTGATTGCTTTATCAGAACCAAGGTTGGATGGAGCGGCAGTTTTTTGTTGAAAGGATTCAGCAAATCCTGGCCTACCACTCGAAGAATAACTCTGCCACCACTTAGCCGCATCTCTTGAACTTAAGTCAGCATTTTCAGCAATTTTGTTTTCATTTTTAAATGCTGATAAATGTTGAGATACTCCAGAGTTGTTCATAAAATTAACTCTTTTCTTTCCTTCCATTGCATAAAGTGATCCATTTTTATCTCTATGAATTTTAACCATTTCTCCAGAAGGGCCTTTACCCACAGACATTCCATTGCCAGACATCCTAGAGCCATTAATTCTATTGCTGATACTATCACCTATTTTGCTGCCTATTGCAGCACCAACACCTGTAGCTATAGCATTACCTATGCTTCTTACAAAAGCTTCTTTTTGTGCGACTTTCTTATTTTGCTTTTGTACGTTGTACTCATACTTGTCTAAGAGATATTTTGCATAATCTTGGCTAGTTGTATCCATTTTTCTAAATCGAGCACTTAATCTAGGATCTCTTATGTCAAGATCTAGTTTACTAGAAGTGTTTAATTTATTCATTCTTGGAGGCTCAGGAGGAGAATCTGTAGCTTGTTTTTTATTTGAATTGTATGCAGCTATAGCTGTGCCACCCATAACGCCAACCCCATAACCAATATCTTCCCAGTTTTTACTTTTACTTCTGTATTGAGCTGCTTGCTGAACATACCCCGCATTGTTATATTTTTGAATGCTTTTTTCTACTACTTTGCTTGTGCTAACAGAACCACCTTCTTTAAAATTGTTATTGATCTCTTTTAATCTTTCTTCTATTCTTTCTCCAGCAAGAGCATTTGATTCTGAATCCACAACAATAGAATTTTGATTGGACAGTATTTTGTCGCTAGGTATTATTGGAGCGGAAAGAGGGGTCATTTGCTCGCTACCACTTGGAGTCATTTGCATATCACCACCTAAAATATCAAAAGTTTCTGAATTAGGTTTTTCAAATAAATCGTTTAAACTTTCTCCTTTATTAATTCTATCCAAAGCTTGCCTACCAATACTGTCTACAGCTTTCTTTCTTACAACATATTCACCCGCTGTTAACATTGCAGGAACATCACTTTTTGTAGAACCACCCGTAGAGTAGTTCATAACCATTCCTCCAGTATGAAATTTATTGATTCCTAGAGCTCCAAATAATCCAGATGCCATTCTATCTGCAGCATCTTCAAAAATTTTGTCTTGTATTCTGCTAGCTATATTAGATGCCATTTTCAAAAATGCATCACCAGCACTCATTGTTCCATCCGATAAATCTTTTAAAAAGCCCTTAAAGCCATCTCTTACTCCATCAAATGCAGTAACAGCCAATGCTTCGGAAAAATTGGCAGCTCTTTCTGTAGCCTCAGCTATTTTAACATTAATAGTATCCCAAAATAAAGTATTTTTACCAGCTTCTAAATTAAACTCTTTTAAACTTTTAGCAAGTTCAACATTAGCTGAACTCGCCATTTGTTCATTTCCAGATAGTTGATAAGAGTCTCTCTTTGCCATAGCTCTTTCAACACTAGTAGATTTGTTAGTCAAAGATGTTCTTCTATTAGAGGCAGCTTCAGCGCCAAAGAAACCTTGATTTCTTCTCTCTTGTAATTCACTTTCTGATTCTTGAGCATTTCTTTCTAATTGCTCTATTTCTTTTTCAACTCTAGCCTTAACGGCATCATTTAAAGCTTTTCTTAGCACACTCTCTTCATCTGTTAAACCTTTAGTTGCATTTAAAGATTTTAAAATATCAGTTTCTAATCTAGTTTTTTCTGTGTCTAATTCTATGCTTGCAACTTTTTCAGCAATTTTTTCAGTTAACAATGCCCTTTCTTCTTTTACCTTTTCTAAAGATAATCTTTCTTCAGCAACTCTTCTAGTAATTAATTTCTTTGTTTCAGTAATTCCTCTTGTGTCTTCTCCAGTCCCAGGACGTTTTCTTCTTTCGTTAATTTCTTCTCTAATTTTAATTGTTTCTTGATCGTGCAGAGCTGCCTGCTCAGTTAAATTATTAGCAATTTTTTCTCTTAAATAAAGTAATCCTTCTTCGGTTGAAAGTTGTTCTAACAGTAATTGGTTTTTAATTCTACTAACAGTAGAATTTGATGTTTGTAATTCAAGGTCTTTTTGGCTTTCATTTTTTAAACCTTCAATATTTGCAAGTATGTCGTTGTTTTTATCTATTTGATCTTGTTTTTGTTGTACTGATGTTTCTAAAGATACTCGTTCTAAATCAGTTCCTTTTATAACACCCGATTCACCAATAATGCCTTGTTTTCGTAATTCTGAAATGACTTTTAAAGTTTTAAGATTAGCTACTCGATCTTGATATTCTTTTTCTTGAGATTGATTAATTTTATTAATAAAGTTAGAATACTCTTGCTCTCTTTTTGTTCCTGTTAATTGTATACTCAATCTATTCTTTATGTTGTTTTGAAGATCCTTATAGTCACTTGAATTTTCTGAAATAAATGAATTAATAAGAGCTGTAGTTCTTAACTGTTTAGCCTCTTCATTAACAGCTGTAGAATTAACACTAGCTCTTTTTCTTAAAGTTTCTGCCATAGATTCCATTGGAATAATGGACTCCATAACACTTTGCATAAAAGCATATTCTGCTTCAGCTGTTTGTTTTTGCAATTTAGTTAATGCAAAAGTTTCATCAACCTGCCTAGTTTTACCTTGTAATTCTATTGTGGCCTGACGAGTTGTTTTTTGTTCTATTTGCTGTCTTGTTGCACCTAGTGTTTCAAGTGCAGAAATTTCTGATTTTTGAGTTTGAGTTAGATTATCTAATCTATTGGGTAAATCTTGAAAAGCATCAAGTTGTTTTTCTAATTTATCAATTTCATCACGAACAATCTTAACCTTTCTTTCTCCCCTTGATTCTCCTGGCTGACCGCTTTGAGCGGCAGCTTGAGTTACTAATTCAAGTATTGCTTTTTGCTGTTCTGCACTAGCATCATTAAACTTTTCAAAATTAATATTAGCATCTTTAATAAACCTGCCCCCCTCAGAACCTTTTGCAATAGATTTAATGTCTTCTTTAATTATTTTGGAGAATGCAGAAGTTCCGTCTTTCAGTACAATTGTAGCTAAGCTAGAAAAATCAAGGGAATCAGCTTGTTGCTGTGTTACATTTTTTTCGCTAACAATCAGTTGTCTCAGCTCTTTTGTTATACTTTCAACTGCAGAGCTGTCCATTTTGTTGTATTGAGAAAGACCAGAACTAATATCTCTTGCCATTTTTACTGAACTAGAATCAAGTAATTTTATATTGGTTGATATTTTTGTAGCAGCTCTGTCAAGATTAGCTGAATCTTGGATTGCTATAGCATTCCTTTTTAATGCGGCTTCCACCATTTCCAAGTCTGCATTAATTTTGGTATTAATAGTTAAACCAGCCTTTTCGGCAGATACTCTAAATTCCTTAATTGCTTCTTTAAAATCTTTGGCTCCACTTGCAACAGATTTTGTAAGAGACTTAATTTGGTCTTGAAATTGTTCAGCTTGTAAGTCGCGAACATCACCTTCAAATATTTCATCAATTGGGAGTTTTGAAATTGTGTCAAAAGCTGATGAATTTGCTTGATTTGTCTGACTTCTTTCTTCAATACTAATTCTTTGCAACGCTTCAGATTCCCCCAGTTTAGCCATTTCTTTTTCAGTCGCTTGATTTAATGAGTTTAAAAGTTGTAACCTTTTAGACATAATTGTTAATTCTTTCTTTAACATTTTGTCTTTATGGGCGGCTTCAGCTTTAATGATTGTAATAGAATTTTGTAACTGTTTGTTTAGTAAAGCTCTTTGTTGAACAGAAGCTTCTATAGCTTCTTTTTCTTGTTTAGATTTTTTGTTTTGCTCTAGAACTACTGCTAGTCGATCTTTTAAAGCTACATTTAATCCATCTAAATCAAAGTCTTTATTTTCTCCTAGTTTTGAAAGGGTTGTTCTAATTCTATCCGCTACATCTTGAGCAAATATTTTATCGCCATCATCTAATCCTTCAAGAAGATCTCCGTCTACAGCATCCGCCATTTGCTCCAAACCTGTGGCGAAAGCATTAACTGCTGTTTGAGGATTGGTATTTTTAAGTACATCATTTAACAATGATAGCTGATCTTCTGTAAACTCAATAGTTCCTGCCATTTCCGCAAATCTTTTACCTAACATTTGCGATTGCTCTTTCATTGTTCCTTCATCTTCTGCTTTTTCAAAAGCTTCAACTTCTTGATCTGCATTCGTTATAATGCTTATACCTCTTTGTAAATCAGTCATGTCATCTGGAGTTGCCTGACCAGCTTCCAGTTTTCTGATTAAATTTAATACATCCTGACCAACATCAGTAATTCCACCATCTTCTCTATCTTCTAATCTATCTCTAGTATCTTTTAGACTTAATGTGAATTGATCTAAAGCTAAAGATGCTCTTTGTTGAGCATTAGCCAACTCAATACTTAACTTTCTAATTTGATTTATATCATTGCTGGAAAGTTCGCTTTGAGGCCGAGCATAAATTTCTTCCATTTGATCTTCTATATTATCAACTTCTCTTCTAGCTTCTTGATACTTTGCAAGACCTTCGCTAGCCTCTTTTAATTCTTCTAAGGCATTTGAAGCTGCACTACTAAGACCAATAAATTCTGAAAAACCTTGAGTTAGTTTTCCAAGGCTTGTATCAAACATTCCTAAAACTACATTCAAACCTTGAAATAAAGTAATTCCCCAACCGACAAATGGTAGAAATCTGCCAAACAATTTAACTCCACTACCTATAATTGAACCAAGAGTTCCTACAGTTTTTGATAGCTTGGTAAATCCAGATATTGTTGCTGTAATTTTAGCCATTGCTCCGCCTAAATTAGATCCTGGTATTCTAGAGGGTAATCCAGCCTTTCTTCGCATTTCTGGTGTCGCCCTACCAAGTGTTGGGCTTTTTCCTTTTTTGCTAGAACCTGCTCCTCCTCCACCGCTAATAAATGTAGTGCCACCCCCTGAAGCTGAACCTCCACCTGAACTAGATAAACGTCTACCAAAATCACTAATCGAGTTTCCTACATTTTCAAATCTTTTTTGAATATTTCCTATGAGCGGCCCAAGGGCACTCATAACTAAAATTGTATTTGTAACACCTTGAACTAATTCATTGAAAGCAGCCATAACACTATTTCCGCTTTCTTCAAATACCCCTTGCATAGCATAGGTTGCTGTAGTTAAGCCAAACAACCTCATTTGCATTTTGTCCATGCTATCAGCTACCCGCACATAAGAACTACTCACTTTGCTTACATCTGAAGTAATTGTTGATCCTCCTGCACCTGCTCCCGATCCATCTGCATAATTTGGAATAATCCCAGCAGAAGCTCCGTAAGTTTGGGGGTCTTTACCTTCTGATTTAGCTCTTCTAATACCTTGCTTAATTCCTAAAGGTTCGTCTCTTAAATTTGTAACAGCTAAACCCATAGGGTTTCTTTTATTAACTAATTCAGGATCTCTCTCTATTCTCATTTGAGATTTAGGAACTCCTGCAGCTTGCTCTCTTTTTACCGCTTGAGATAAAGGGTCTGCAAAGTTTGGAATTAAGCCCATGGATGCAGCAATTCGACCTTCATAAGTAGGGTCTTCATACTTTGTAAAAGATCTTCCTGGATCTGACAAGCTGGAACGAGAAAACTTTTTGTTGTAAAATTTTGTTATTTTAAGTTGCAATTCTTGAGGTAAAGCCCTAAATTCATCTGAACTAATATACTGCCTTATATTCTGTATTGTCTCTTCAGCTAAATCACCGCTTCGCCTGGGTATTTTAAAAA
>Ga0255761_10006361_pt1 | contig 10189 bp, 9 predicted proteins | sample 071ome_29_FD_179961 | JGI IMG/M metagenome (GOLD analysis project Ga0255761, IMG submission 179961) | Coastal salt marsh microbial communities from the Groves Creek Marsh, Skidaway Island, Georgia - 071407BT metaG (version 2) | ecosystem: Environmental > Aquatic > Marine > Intertidal zone > Salt... | reverse complement strand
ATTCTCTCTTTTTCTTATTGTTATGGTCTTTAAGACCGGTCTTAATGTGGCAATATTAAGATTACTGGGTGAGACCTGGCAGAAAGCGTTCTTGGCTGGTGTGTTAATGTCTCAAATGGGAGAGTTTTCTTTCCTTTTAGCCGCCACAGGCCTAACGGTGGGGGCTATTTCCTCCGACGAATCTCGCCTCATAATAGCCGTAACTGCTTTAAGCCTCGGATTGAGCCCATTTTGGCTCAGCACCACAAGAAGGCTTCAATTAATCGCAACCAGAGGAATTGATGGCTGGAGGGATATTCTACTCTCAACGTTTGTTAGAGAGAGAGCACTGCTCCGTTGGACATTGCGCCGAATACCTAAACTCAAAAGATTTATTTTTTACCGCCTGAACGAAATTCGAAAAACCTGCCATAAAACTTTCCTCGATAAGCCAGATAATAATGCCTGATTTTTCTCACGAAATTGCGCATAGTGGTCTCGTCGCTGGAGTTGATGAAGCTGGACGCGGTCCGCTCTCAGGCCCGGTAGTCGCAGCTGCGGTAATTTATCGTTGTAAATCATTTGATAAGGAATTCTTCAAAAAGATTGATGACTCTAAAAAACTCAAGGCAGAAGAACGGCAGTACCTGGTATCAAAAATTAGAAAGCATGGTTTAAGTGGTATAGGTGCTGCCTCAGTAAAAGAAATTGAGAGCTATAACATTCTAAACGCCACCATGCTGGCCATGCGTCGCGCTGTTCTCGCCTTGCCAAAAATACCATCCTTAGCCTTAATAGACGGGAACAAAGCTCCAACTTTGCCATGCCCAACGAAGACTATCATCAAAGGTGATACTCTATCGATCTCTATCGCATCGGCTTCAATCTTAGCAAAAGTGTATCGTGATAATGTCATGAAGGCGCTAGATATACGTTATCCCGACTATGGTTGGGCTAAAAATGCTGGCTATGGCACCCGGCAACATATAGAAGCGCTTGAGAGTAAAGGTATAACTCCCCACCATAGAAAACTTTTTAGCCCGGTAAACAAGATCTTGAGTCACAGCTAAACCTATTTTCAATATATAGATCATAACTTATTGATTCTTAAGTTTTTTCTTGACGTTTATAGACGCTTGATTCACCTTGAGATTATGAAGATTGACGACTTTAAAAGACGGAACAAGATTTTGCAGGGGGACTGCATAGAAATTTTAAGAGCGATCCCTGACCAAACGTTTGACATGGTTTTTGCAGATCCCCCGTATAACCTGCAACTTTCAGGAGACCTCCATAGGCCCAACCACACCAAAGTTGATGGTGTAACTGAAGAATGGGACCGATTTGACGGATTCCAGGCGTATGACACCTTCACACACTCATGGTTACGAGAGGTCAAAAGGGTACTGAAGCCCAATGGAACTCTCTGGGTTATTGGTTCTTACCACAATATATTCAGAGTTGGAGCGATAGTTCAGGACCTTGAATTTTGGATTTTGAATGACGTCATATGGCGTAAGACCAATCCTATGCCGAATTTTAACGGAACACGTTTTACCAATGCCCATGAAACATTAATTTGGTGCTCAAAATCTAAAGAGTCGAAACCCGTTTTTAACTATCAAGCGATGAAAGCATTAAACGAAGGAACTCAGATGCGAAGTGACTGGGTTCTACCGATATGCGGAGGCACAGAGCGGATAAAAAAAGACGGTAAAAAGACACACCCTACCCAAAAACCCGAAGCACTTCTGTACAGAATTATCTTGTCTGCAACTAATCCGGGAGATTTTATTTTAGACCCCTTTTTTGGTACGGGGACAACAGGGGCAGTCGCGAAGATGCTTGGTCGTGACTGGCTAGGTATCGAGCGAGAGCATGCCTATGTAGAGGCTGCAAACGAACGCATAAACAAGATTGAAGTTGCGACCACAGAGAAAGACGTTCTGATCACTCCAACGAAAAAGGGAGCCCCAAGAATAGCATTTGGATCGCTGGTTGAGCAGGGACTGCTTCGAGCAGGCGATAAGCTTTTCGATATTCGACGAAGAGTGACAGCGAAAGTCAATGCGGACGGTAGTATCGCGTCTAGAAACATCCGAGGATCGATCCACCAAGTCGGGGCCAAAGTCCAGAATACACCGGCATGCAATGGATGGACTTATTGGCATTACGACTCAGGCGGCCAGACACTTCCTATCGATGACCTTCGTGAGCGTGTCCGGGCCAATATGGCCGAAAGCCTTTTAAATTCAAAAAGACAAAGCCCAACAAGTCACTGATTGTTATCAAGACCAACTATAAACAAGATATTATTTGTCGGTTTTGGTCCTAGCGGGAATTTCTCAAACAATCGGAGCTTTTACCCTAAGTATCGCATCGCATGCCGAGCCACTTTTTTCATTAAAGAAGAAAAAGCTTGCTCACTAAAGTGTTGGGGCAAACACCAAATTAGATCCTCTAACTCAATCCTTTGAGGCAGTCGCACTACTGACAGAGAAAGTTCAAGTTTGAAATGAGTAAATGTGTGACTGATAATGCCCTCGACCCTGGTGGCTAGATTGCCAAGTGAAAGTCCTGCAAGTGTCATTTCTGTCTGCACTTTCCCTTCAACCCATTCAGTGGAGGGAAACTCCATCATTCCACCTAATAATCCTGTTTCCGGCCTACGTCGTAACAAGACTTCTCCATCTTCAGTCTGAATCCAATAAACGATCCCATAGCGAACGGGCTTAATCTTCTTCGGCTCACGCCGCGGCAAAAATTGAGCCTGACCCGATTGGGCTGACTTGCAAGATTTAGCCCAAGGGCACTTATCACACTTCGGTCTCTTGGGAAGACAAATCATTGCCCCTAAGTCCATCAAAGCCTGGGCATAATCTCCGGGTCGCCCCTCGGATTTGTAGGGAATAAGCTGCTCAGCTGACTGCCTTAGTTTGTTTTTTGATGAAGGCAAAGGATCCTCTATTCCAAACAGCCTGGAGACAACTCTCTCTACGTTTCCATCTACAACATTTGCAGGCTTATTAAATGCGATAGTTAAAATCGCTGCAGCCGTGTATTGACCAATACCCGGCAGACTAAGCAACATCTTTTCGCTTTGCGGAAATTTACAATCGTATTGGTCTTTTAAGAGTTTAGCACAACGGTGAAGATTGCGAGCCCGCGCGTAATATCCTAGGCCTTGCCATGAATGCAGCACTTCGTCCAAGGACGCATCGGCGAGTAAACTGATATTAGGCCAACGAGTAAGAAAGTTTTCGAAATAGGGGCCGACTGTCGCAACAGTCGTCTGCTGCAGCATTATCTCGCTAAGCCACACCCGATACGGATCAGGAGATTTCCCTAAAGGAACTCTCCAGGGCAACTCCCGTCCAAACAAATCATACCAATTCAAGAGCTGTTTCCGCAAAAAAGCGGCTTTTTGTGGGCTCACTTGGTTCTTGTTCTCCATAGGCCACTAAAGTAGCATAATTCGTTAATATAAAGTCACGGAATTTTTTGATTGGCGAATAAGCTTAAAAATCGGAACAAGCATGGCTTAAGGGCGCTCGGCTCATTGATAACGCAATCCGCCCCATCGGCTATGAATAATCGGGGTTATTTACAACCAGAAATTATCAGACTTTGGGAAGAAATCGTTACCCCGAAATTAGCAAAAGAAACCGCTCCCCAAAAACTTACCTTTCCCAGAGGAAAAAGATCGGGCGGAACCCTTAGAATTCAGGCTCCCACCCCTTTAGCCACAGAACTTCAGCATCAAGAGCCTATCCTGTTAGAGCGCATTAATTCTTTTTTTGGCTACAAAGCAGTTGAAAAAATAACAATCATACATGGCAACTCTGTTGATTCCTTAACTATCCACCAGCTTCCGAAAATCAGAACTTTGACCCTCGAAACTGCCCAAAAAATCGAATCAATGACATCAAACATCAAACACGATGAACTAAGAAAAGCCCTAACCGCCCTCGGAAAAACCCTAAAATCGAGAGAAATTCAATAAATTGAAGGCTTACCGGGATAAAATCAGAATCGTTCCTAATCACGCCTGAAAACTGGACCGACACCGCAACCATGCGCTACATTTAGTGTAGGAAGTTGTGATATGCGGAACATTTGGCCTTATATCGTCGGATTTGTATTGCTGATAGGTGGAGCTATCGCCATCTACAATGGGATCTCTACAACTAAACCAATCATAGAGAGTGAAACGCAAACAACATCATCTAATACGGCGAAAAACGATAAAGAATCGAATCTTAGCTTATCCCCTGATGCGAGTTTTTCTGAGATAACCATCGATAGAACCGACTTGATTGTTGGAAATAAAGGCGCTCCGGTCACGATTATTGAGTATTCATCACTTACATGTCCCCATTGCTCTGACTTCCACAAAAAAGTGCTTCCCGCCATAAAACGGGAATTCGTCGATACGAATAAGGTCCGTCTCGTCTATCGCGATTTTCCGTTAGACCAATGGGCTCTTAGAGCGTCAATCATTGCCCGGTGTGCGGGACCAAAACGCAGATATCGCTTTATCCAAACTTTTTTCCTTCAACAGGAGCAATGGACTTCTGGAGACCCAGCTGCTGGTTTAGTAGCCCTGGCCAAATTGGGCGGACTTACAACGGCCTCGCTCGAAAAATGCCTTTCAGACAAACAAATGATCGACACCGTGATCAATGAGCGGCTTGCCGCAACCAAACAATTCTCTATTCGGTCAACGCCCACCATTATAGTTAATGGAGACCTTTACTCCGGAGGGTTAGACGTCGAACAGCTGCGTTCGGTGATAGAAGAGAAACTAAAAACACCTAAGGGTTAGAAAATTGGATTTTACCAGGTTAAAACTCACAGGTTTCAAATCGTTTGTGGAGCCAACAGAATTACTCATTGAACCAGGCCTTACCGGTGTTGTTGGTCCCAATGGATGTGGCAAATCGAATCTTGTTGAGGCTTTACGCTGGGTAATGGGGGAAACATCCGCCAAACAGATGCGTGGTGGCGAGATGGATGATGTTATTTTCGGCGGCACTGATAAACGTCCAGCAAGAAACCTTGCAGAAGTGGCTATTGGTTTAGATAACTCTGACAGATCCGCACCCGCCCAATTCAACGGTGCCAATGAACTGGAAATTACAAGACGGATTGAGAGAGGAGAGGGGTCGCAATACCGAGTAAACGGAACAGAATTCAGAGCCCGTGACATTCACACTCTTTTCGCTGATTTAGCGACTGGCGCCCGGTCAACTGCCCTCGTTAGTCAGGGTCGCATTGGGGCATTGATAAACGCTAAGCCCAAACAGCGGCGCCATATTTTGGAAGAAGCTGCAGGGATAACTGGACTTCATTCCAGGAGGCATGAAGCAGAGCTCAGGCTTAGGGCTGCGGAAACCAATCTTGAGAGGTTAGACGATCTTCTAGGCGCTCTGGAAGAGCAACTCAAAACACTAAAAAGGCAAGCCCGTCAGGCCACCAGATACCGCAATCTAAGCGATCATATCCGGCGCGCTGAGGCAATAGCTATTCATCATCAATGGAACTATGCAAAAGCGGAAGAAAAAGAGGCCCAAAAAAGGTTAAGTGACGCGGAGCATATTGTAGAAGAGCTAACTCGAGAAGTGGCGATTAAAAGTAGCGATGAGAGTGATGCTGCATCTAAGCTGCCTGGATTGAGGGAAGCTGAGGTGGCAAAAGCAGCAATTTTACAACGATTGTTAATAGAAAAGGATGGCTTAGAAAAAGAGGAAGAAAGGATTGAAACCGAAAAAAGGGAAGTAGAGAATCTCCTAAATCAAATTAAGGCCGATATTGAGAGAGAGGTTGCGCTCGAGAAAGATGCTGATCAGGCGCTAGCTCGTCTGCAAAGTGAATTAGCCTCTCTTCTAGACTCTCAAAAAAATGAGCAACAGAAGCTTGTAAATGCTGAAGCAGTTTCTCAAAAAATTCAGTCCTCTGTTTCCGAGCTGGAGGCCAGGCTTGCTAAGATAACAGAAGTAATAGCCCAAAAAGAGACCCTAAAAGCCAGTTTTCAAGCTCAGGTCGCCAACGGAGAAGAACAAAGGCAGAAAATTTTTCAAAGAAGGAAGAGCGTCGAAGCTGAGCGTGATCTTGCTCAAGAGATAATAGATAACCAAGCCCAAATCCAAAACTTTGACTTGGAAGCTGCCGCGGCAAAAACCCAATTAGACGAGGCCAGATCTGCTTTTGATGGTGCTATTAGCTTGCGGAATACTTTGGTTGGTCGGGAGGCAGAGTTAAGACAAAGCCTTCAAAAGGCAAATTCTATTTTAGATAGGCTACATGCAGAGGAGGAAGCACTAAAGAAATTTTTGACAGTTGGAAACTCAGAATTATGGCCCCCGATGATTGACGCTGTTGAGGTAAAACCGGGATATGAAATGGCGCTCGCAGCTGCATTAGGAGATGACCTGGAGGCGCCTTCAGATGAAGCCGCGCCAATTCACTGGAAAACACTCCCGCCAATGAGCGCAGCCCCATCACTCCCAGAGGGAGCCAAGCCACTGCTAGAGTTTGTAGATGCGCCTGCTGCTCTTGCTCGGAGGCTAAGCCAAATTGGCCTCGTAGAGAATGAGGATACAGGTAACTGGTTGGCGCCTGAACTTAAAACTGGTCAGAGACTAGTTAGCCTTAATGGATGTCTCTGGAGATGGGATGGCTATACCGCCGCAGACGGTGACGCCGGAGCCGCAGCTACCCGACTTACACAGAGAAATAGGTTGGAAGAAATAAGTATAGAAATAAAAACAGCTTCCTCCGCTAAAGCTGGCGTTCAGACGCAATTTGAGCAGGCTGAAACTGAGCGTCAACAAGCTGAAAGTCACGAAAGTTTAACAAAAGATGAAGTGAGGAAACTAGAGCTTTCTTATCAGAGAATTCGTGATGAGGAAATCGCGAACAATCAATCCCTTGCAGATGCGCGATCGCGCAAAAACTCAGCCACTGAGAAATTGGAAGCGCTTCGGATCGATGATACCGAGGCAGAAACTGCGATTGAGAATGCGAGGCAAGAACTTTATTCCCTAACAAACATTCAAGAAATCAAGGATGAATCTAATCAAATAAAAAGTTCCCTGGCCGAGGCACGGACTGCTTTTCTTGACGCCAGATCTGCCCAAGAAAAGCTCTCAAATCAGGCGGCTCATCGGCAGACACGTATCCTAGAGATTGAGACCGAGTCCCAATCTTGGCAGACGCGCGCTGACGATGCGCGTGATCAATCTCAGATCTTAACAGAACGGCTCAAACTTTATCAAACAAAATTGACCGAGCTTATAAATAGTCCTTCAGAAATAGCGGAACGGCGTGCTTCGCTCACCGAAAAAGTTATAAACGCCGAACAAGCTAGAAATGAGGCCGCATATAATCTGTTGGAGGCTGAGAATTTGCTTACGCAAATATCCTCAATTCGAAAGCAAAAAGAAGCGCTGCTAGGAGAGGGCAGAGAGTCAAGAGTGCGATATCAAGCGAGCTGTGAACAGTGTCACCTCGCACTTGAGGCAATCGTCGAGAGAGCATCTGACCGAATAAAAAGGCATCCCACCAAGGCGCTTGAGGTGTTTGAGCACAAAGAAAATGAAAAATTGCCAGAACTCGAACAAATCGAAACCCGTATTGAGAAGCTAAAAAGAGAACGAGAAAATATGGGAGCAGTTAATCTAAGAGCTGATTTAGAGGCTAATGAGTTAGATGAAAGAATCGGGTCTATGGCACTAGAGCGAGAAGACCTACTAGCGGCTATATCTCGTTTGAGAACCGGAATCTCTAGCCTAAATCGCGAGGGAAGAGAGAGGTTATTAGGGGCATTCAAAGAGGTGGACGGTCATTTTCAAAAGTTGTTCACGCGACTTTTCGGCGGGGGTAAGGCATATCTCACTCTCGCAACCGATGAAGACCCTTTGGAAGCTAGTCTTGAAATTATGGCAAGCCCACCTGGGAAAAAATTACAATCTATGTCTTTACTCTCTGGTGGAGAACAGGCTCTTACCGCACTATCACTGCTCTTTGCAGTTTTTCTGACAAATCCCGCCCCCATTTGTGTCCTCGATGAGGTTGATGCGCCCCTTGATGACGCAAATGTGGAAAGGTTCTGCCTTTTGATCCAAGAAATCGCGGCACAAACAGGAACGAGGTTCCTGGTGGTCACCCATCACCGACTTACTATGGCCCGGGTTGATCGTCTTTTTGGGGTAACTATGGGTGAACGCGGCGTTTCACAACTTGTGTCTGTTGATTTACAGTCAGCTGAAAAAATTCGTCGGACCGCTTGAATACGCATCCATAATTTTTGAAATTATTAATTATTTTCAATGACTTACACCCCTCTTTTTCCGTCTTGACAGCTTTTCAACCAGCACCTATTGTGCCGCTAATTTTTAGGGGTAGAGCAAAGTTTCAGTGCGATCCTATTATAGCGATCATATGACCAATGATAACGAGATCGATCCCTTAAACTCCTTGGCCACTCGGTTGAGTCATGCTAGGGAATCTTCTGGATCGGAGGCACCTGGTGCAACTGTTGGTAGCGGTGTGCGTCAAGGCCTAGGTTTCGCGATGCGGATCGGTGTTGAACTGGTTTCCGCTCTAATAGTTGGAGTGCTAACTGGACTTGCTTTAGATTATTGGTTAGGAACAAATCCTTGGTGTTTGTTGGTGTTTTTTGTTTTGGGATCTATTGCCGGTATTTTTAATGTGTACAGAACAGCCGCCGGTTTAAGCCAAACGGTTGGTTACAGAGCTAACTTAAAAAATTATTGTAATCGCAGCGTTAGCAGAGAAGAGACTGAAGGGAACAAAGATAGTGGCTGAGAGTGCGCAGAGCCCGCTGGCACAATTTGAAATTAAGGAATTAATGCCAATAAGCGTCGGTGAAACCAGTATAGCCTTTACCAATTCGGCCGCATTTATGGCCCTTTCTGTCCTTCTGATTACACTGTTTCTCGTTTTGGGGATGCGGAAAAGCTCACTTGTACCGGGCCGATGGCAATCCATGGCGGAGATTTCATACGAGTTTGTTGCAAATCTGCTAGTCGAAACGGTTGGCAATGAGGGCAGGAAATATTTTCCCTTTGTGTTTTCTCTGTTCATGTTCATTCTATTCGGCAACATGTTAGGAATGATCCCATACAGCTTTACTTTCACAAGCCACATAATTGTGACGTTTACGATGGCTATTGTTGTTTTCTTAGGTGTTACAATCTTAGGTTTTGTTCGACATGGATGGCACTTTTTTAGTTTTTTCGTCCCACCAGGCGTATCTGTAGTTTTGTGGCCATTAATGATCCCTATCGAGATTATTTCATATTTATCCCGCCCCGTTAGTCTGGGAGTTCGTCTATTTGCTAACCTGACTGCTGGTCATACTATGTTAAAGGTTTTTGCTGGCTTTGTTGTGAGCATGGGGGTTATTGGAGGAATTCTTCCATTGGCATTTGTGGTAGCCCTTACTGGTTTGGAGCTTCTTATTGCATTCCTACAGGCTTACGTTTTCACGATCTTGACCTGTTTTTATATAAACGACGCGATTCATCTTCATTAATCCTTAATGAGCATCAGACGCATTAACCGCTAAAAAAAGAAAGGAAAAAATTATGGAAGCTGCTGCAGCAAAACTTATTGGAGCCGGTTTAGCCGCTATTGGAGTTATTGGCGCAGGGGTCGGCATAGGAAATATTTTCGCCGCATTCATCTCCTCTGTTGCCCGTAACCCCGCCGCTGCGCCTCATGTGACTGCGATGACCTGGATTGGTTTCGCCCTCGTTGAAGCGATCGCACTTTATGCATTAGTAGTAGCCCTCTTGCTGCTGTTCGTATTCTGATTAGTTTGACTCAACTTTGTCGAGATAAGCGACGGATCAGAGAGATATGCCCCAATTAGATTTTGCGACCTTCCCAACACAAATTCTGTGGCTTTGTATAACGTTCTTGCTGCTATACTTAGTTATGTGGAAGGTCGTAATTCCGCGGATTTCCGGAGTTTTAGAAGAACGGCAATCTCGTGTCGAAAATGACTTGGAGCGTGCTGAACAACTGCAGCTTGAGGCAACGTCTGTCCTGGCTGCATACGAAGAGTCTATTTCTAGCGGTAAGTTGGAAGCTCAAAAAATTATCCAGGAAGCCGTATTACAAATAGCTGAAAGTCAAGCCCATCGTGAAGCTGAAGCTCTGAAAAGCATTTCTGCGAGGACCG
>Ga0255761_10006360_pt1 | contig 10190 bp, 8 predicted proteins | sample 071ome_29_FD_179961 | JGI IMG/M metagenome (GOLD analysis project Ga0255761, IMG submission 179961) | Coastal salt marsh microbial communities from the Groves Creek Marsh, Skidaway Island, Georgia - 071407BT metaG (version 2) | ecosystem: Environmental > Aquatic > Marine > Intertidal zone > Salt... | reverse complement strand
TAGCTCCCTAGCTCCCTAGCCCTCTAGCCCTCTAGCCCTCAGCCCCTCCGACTCACAATCGTCGCAGACGCCTGTTCCGCGGGCAGGATAAGCACATCGGCCAAATTCACATGCTTGGGAGCATTCACCATATACCACACTACGTCGGCAATGTCTTGGGCCACTAAGGGCGTCATGTTGTGGTAAACGGCCGAGGCTTTTTCGCGGTCGCCATGGAAGCGAACTTCGGAGAATTCCGTGTCCACCATGCCGGGGCAAATTTGGCTGACTTTAATTCCAAATTTGGCCAAATCCATACGCATTCCAGTGGTCAAACCGTCTACGCCAAACTTGGTGGCATTGTAGACATTGCCATCGGGGTAGGGTTCTTTGCCCGCGATGCTTCCAATATTCACAATGTGCCCGCTACCGCGCGAGACCATGCCCGGTGACACGGTGCGCGTGACGTAGAGAAGCCCTTTTAAATTGGTGTCAATCATGCGCTCCCAGTCGTCAATGAGCCCTTGATGCACAGGATCTTTTCCAGCGGCAAGGCCTGCATTGTTGAGCAAAACATCGATGGAGGAAAAGGCAGAAGGCAGAGCAGAAAAGGCGGCCGCAACTTGGCTTAAATCGCGCACATCCACTTCGGAAAGATGCACGTGATCTTGAACCTCCGGAGCCAACTCAGAACGCCAGGATTCCATGCTAGAGAGACGACGCGCCCAAGCGATAACCTTCCAGCCATTTTGGGCAAAATGAAGTGCTGTTGCCTTTCCAAATCCAGAGGATGCACCGGTGACCAAAATGGTTTTCATACTTTTCTATTTAAATGCCGTAGCAATGATGAGTTTTCCTTCCCTTTTTCTGCTCGCAAGCTTTGCGCCAGGGCTGTCGTCCGGACCAGATTCAACGGTTTTTTTGGAGACTACCGTGGTGACGGCAAGCCGCACCGAACAGCGCCTTGAAAATACAACGGTCAGCGTAGATGTTTTGCCGCTTCGGGTATTGGAAGAAAAGGCCAATGCGCGGGTCGAACAGGTCATTCAAATGTCCCCCGGCGTGACCTTGCAGGATGGGCAGGCGAACATCCGTTCGGGCAGTGGCTGGAGTTTGGGTGCGGGTTCACGCGTCCTCATTCTCGTTGATGATTTGCCGGCGCTAAGTCCCGATGCGGGCGGCGTGCTTTGGAATGCCATGCCCATGGAGGCGGTGCAGCAAGTGGAAGTTTTGAAGGGGGCGTCTTCGAGTTTGTACGGCAGTTCGGCGCTCAATGGCGTCATCCATTTGCGGACCTGGGAGCCGAGTGCGCAGCAGCGCGTTCGGGTCAGCACCCTGGTGGAGGCCTATGACAAGCCAAAGATGCGCAGTTTAGGGTGGTGGGATCAGCCACGCGGTCGAGCGGCGGTTCGGTATGCGTTTTCGGACAGTTATGGCAAAAAAAATCAGCATGGCATTGTGCTGCATGGGCAGCTGTTTGGCGATCAGGGCTACCAGTATTTGGTTGGAGATCAATCGGCCCGAATGCACGCCAAGTACCGCTACAAGCCTAGCAATCAGCTCGAAATAGGTCTGCAGGGCCAATATTGGACGTCGGACCGAAGCTCGTCGCTCATTTGGGAAGACTACCGCCTCGGGTACACGCCCTTGGACTCTTCGGCCACCCAAACCCAATCCGACCTCGCAGCCCTCACGGGTCATGTGAAATACCGTCAAGGCCGGCAGTTGCATACGTTGCGTCTTAGAGGGATGTCCTATGCCAACGCCTCCGGACTGGACAGCAACGATTACAGCAATGCGGGGACTTCGGTACACGCCGAGTACCTCTGGCAGCTCTTTAGTTCGGAAGGCTGGACCCTGTCGGCGGGGGCGCTTTACCTGCGCAGCGCGATGAACAGCCCCCTCTTCAGCGGGGCGCACCTTGGGGTGAATCAAGCCGTATTTGCCCAAGCGGATAAAACGGCCGACCGTTGGGATGCGAGCATGGGCCTTCGTTGGGAGTCCTTTTCCGTAGACGGAACAGCCGATGCTAAACCCGTCTTGCGCCTAGGCGGTCACTACGAATTGGCCGAAAGCAGCCATCTCCGCGCCTCCTGGGCCCAGGGCTACCGCTTCCCATCCATCGCCGAACGCTTCAGCGCCTCCGCCGCGGGAGCCCTTCAAGTCTTCCCAAGCCCAGGCATCCAGTCCGAATCTGGCTGGACGGCCGAACTCGGCTACAAACAGGGCTTCCGCCTCAAAGGACTGCAAGGCTACCTCGATGCCGCCTTCTTTTACACGCAATTCAACCACATGCTGGAATTCACCTTTGGCAAATGGGGCAACCTCCCCGGAACCACGCTCGCCAACTACGGATTCACCTCCCTAAACGTTGGCCCCACGCGCATCACCGGCCTTGAGCTTACAGGCGGTGCACGCGGCTTTGTGGGCCCCGTCAAAGTGGAAGGCATGGCGGGATACACCTATTCGTTGCCTGTGGCCTTGGATCCCACCGGCGTTTATGCGACGGATGTGGATGGCCAGGCCCTCTCCTACCAGAGCACGTCCTTGGATCCGAGTCAAAATTTCCTCAAATACCGCTACGTCCACAATGCTAAGGCGGACGTTCAGGCCTCTTGGAAGGGCTGGACCTTGGGCGGAAGTGTGCGCTACAACTCCTTCATGTCCAATATTGACGCCATTTTCACGGACCCGCTCATCGCCATTTTTGTGCCCGGCGTGGCGGACAGTCGCTACCAGTTGAATAAGGGGGATTTCTTTGTGGACTTTCGGCTCAACACGCGTTTGACGGACCATCTAACAGTCCAAACGGGCATCCTTAACGTCCTCAACCGCCTCGCTTCTCCCCGCCCCGCATTGCTCGCCGAACCCCGAACCTTCACCCTGCAGCTCTCCTATGCATTGAATTGATTTTTCCGTCTATCTTTGCCGTCCACTTGGGGGATTAGCTCAGCTGGCTAGAGCGCTTGCATGGCATGCAAGAGGTCATCGGTTCGACTCCGATATTCTCCACAAAACCAAGGTCCCCCGCACGGAAGTGCGGGGGGCTTTTTTGTTTAGCACAAGACAAAAGTCTGCGCAACTAGAGGTACGCTTTGGCGCGTTACGGACGTTCGACCACCAGGGGCAAGACGACGGATTGATCGGGATAGGTGAGCACCACATAGTAGATGCCAGCGGGAAGTGGCAGGATGTCCCATTCCGACGTTCCAGCGGGGAGGAGGTCCACGAGCGTCCCGTTGGTATGATAAATTTTCCCTTCTAAAAGCCTTTGGGAACCGGGTGCACGAAGGAAAATGCGCTGCTGTGCGGGATTTGGGTAGAGGTATGCGCGGTTGACCGCTTCATTGGGAAGGGATACTTGGGTCAAAGGCTTGGAGATGCTCAAGGTTTGACCGCAGGAATCCAGGGTGCTGAGCGTAACGAGGTAATTCAGGCCAGGGATGACATAGGTTTTTTTGGGACTTTGGCCCGTTCCGGTGCTGTTGTCCCCAAAATTCCATTGGTACGATTGTATGGAACCCAAACTAACGGCTGCATCGAACTGAACCGTCATGCCTTGGGCATTGGTCGAAAGGATTTGGGCCGTGAACTGAGGACTGAGCGGGCTGCACAAGCGGACCGTGTCGTAGGCGGTGGTCGATTCGCCACAGGTATTGGTGGCGCTCAATTGGACGGTAAATGCGCCGGTGTTGGCGTAGGTGTGGGTGGGATTTTGGGCCGTTGAAGATGCACCATCGCCAAAAGACCAGTAGACATTTGCGATGCCGCTGCCTTGGGCCAAAAAGCTCACCGTATTGCCCGAAAGACTGTAGGAAATGCTGGGTTGGGATGGAGCGCAAATCTGCAAAGTGCCTTGGGTGGAATCGATGCGCCCACATTCCGACGTCGTCACCAACGTGATAGTATAGCTTCCGGGGCTCGAATAGCTGTGCGTAGGCGTGGTGGATGTACTACTTCCGCCATCTCCGAAGTACCATTGGTAGCTGAAGTTGGGTTTGGGATTGGCCAATGCGAAGAAGCGCGTAAGGCCTGTTCCCGAATACGTGAAAGGCGAAGCAATCGGGGGGCAGGTCGTATCCCGAACGGAAAATGCATCCAAGCCCACTTTGAGGTAGGCATTTGGGGCGCGTGTAACGGTAAACTTGAACTGCATGGTGTCCGCTCTAAACGGGTTCAAATAGATGATTCGGCGGTCCCACGGGGAATTTTTTACGATCTGTGTGGACGTTGTAATCGTTTGCATGGGAAACCAGCCACTACCGGTATCGGCAGATACTACCATGGATACAAAATCGCCGGTGGTGTATTCGAGGATGTGCGTGTAGAATTCAATCGCAGCCGTGTCGAGGGGGGCCATGTAATACCTAGGCGTCAGCAAGGAAGTGGCAGAAGGACCGGAACTAGGCGAGGTGTAGAGGTATTTCCCCGAACCCCCTGCGCCCGAATAGGGCCCCGTGAATCCGCCTGAGGTAATCCCGACAAAGGGCGTCCAATAGAACCCCGTCGTATCGCTTCGCGACCAGCAGGGGCCGATGTCTCCGGGGTCGCTAAAAATGAGCGCGCCAATTCGCCATGTGGAGTCTTGGAAGGATTCCGTGCTCGGGGCTGTCTGTATGCCGCAAATGCTATCGGGCGTGGCGACATGTACGAAGGAGCTGATACTGAGGAAAAGGGCGGTCAACATGGGGCGTGCGTGTACGTGCTCTTAGGAACACCCACCCCCCCAAATGGTTCACCCTTTCACCCTTTCACCCTTCAACCCTTTCACCCTTTAAACATGCGCGACAGCGTGGACATTCGGAACGTTAAAAGGAGCAAGGCGCCCGAAATCACGAAAGAAAGTCCATACCAAAGCGCCTCGGATCCTGGATGGAGCAAGAAGCTTCCCATGGCGAAAAGGAGGCTGTAGGCGGCTACTACGGCGAGGATCCATCGGGAGAGGAGAATTCGGACTGAGGTCAATCCCTTGCTGTAAATGCGCGCTTTAAACGCCGGCCATGCGGCTGAAGGCTTGGTCACGAGTAAGACGAGGATCCAAGCCATGGTAGTGAACGCGACGGTAAAGAAAAAGGAGTTGGGGAAGGCGCTGAGCGAATCGGAAATCCAGCCGCTTCGCGCGAGTCCAAAGCCGACGAATGGGGCAACCGTGGCGGTGATTTCCACGTAGGCGTTAATGCGCCCCCAGAACCAGCGGAGGATGAGCACTAAGCCCAATCCGGCACCGCATTCCATAATGAAGAGCCAAACGCCTTTGATGCTGTTGATTTGCGTTGAAACCGCTAAGCTGATGGCGGCCAGAATGAGGACGAGCACAAAACTGCGGCGGACGATAGTGGGCCCGCTTGGCTTGTCCTTGCCGAGTCGGAGCCAGACGTCATTCATTAAGTAGGAGGCCCCCCAGTTGAGCTGGGTCGAGATAGTAGACATGTAGGCGCTAAAGAACGCCACAAGCATGAGGCCCATCCAGCCTTTTGGGAGGTAGTGCTTCATGGCGAAGATGTAGCCAAACCGCGGATCAACATGGTATTTGAGGGCTTCCGCGAGAGCGGGCGAATCTTGGGCCGCTTGGCGAAGGCCTTCGCGCACCACGAGGACTTGGGTAGCCGCGGCAACGTCACTAGGCGACTCCTCTCCGGTGAGCCATTTGGGGCTGTAGCCCTCCAGGGCTTGCACCTCGGTGAGGGCGGACTGGAGTTCGGTCGGGACCTGGTCTGGAAGGCGGAAGAGCGTAATAGCCGCCAAACCGACCAAAATCCAAGGCCATGGTCGCAGGGCGTAGTGCGCAAAGTTGAAAAAGAGGGTGGCGCCGACGGCATGAGATTCGTCCTTGGTGCCCATGACGCGTTGCGCGACGTACCCGCCGCCGCCTGGTTCTGCACCGGGGTACCAGGCACTCCACCACATCATACCAAAGTAGGCGAAGAAGGCCCCGAGGCCTATGGCGAGACCGGAGCCAGATGCCGAAGAACTAATGGTCGGGAAGAAGTCCAAGGTTTCGGCCGGTAAAGCGGCCTGTAGTCCGTCCAAACCGCCCACTTCAGGAGATTGAATGACAAAGATGGCTAGAGCAATGCTGCCAGTCATGGCAAGAATAAACTGAACGGCATCCGTGAGCACCACGCCAAAGAGACCGGAGGTCGCGGCGTACAAGGCTACGATGAGGGTGAGTCCTGTAGTCAGCCAAAAAGCGGTGTCCGCAGGGAGGCCAAACAGGCCTTGCAAAACGGAGGTCATGGCCACGTGTACCCAGCCCAGAATGAGCAAATTGATAAAAAGCCCGAGGTATACGGCGCGGAAAATCCGAAGCCACAATGCGGGCTTCCCGTGGTAGCGGAGTTCAATAAGTTCTGCCTCTGTTACTACTCCTGCGCGTCGCCAAAGCGGTGCAAAGACCACAGCGGTCAACATGCCGCCCGCAAGGAGGTTCCACCACAGCCAGTTGCCACTGATACCGTCCGCCGCTACCATTTCGGTGACCGCTAAAGGGGTGTCCGCCGCAAATGTGGTCGCTACCATGGAAAGACCGGCCAAAGCCCAGGGAAGGTTGCGCCCTCCTAAGAAATAGCCCTCCAAGGACTTTTCAGCGGAGCGTCCAGCCCACAAGCCAAGGGCAATCATGCCCGTCAGGGCCACCACAATCAGGGCAATATCGAGGGGGTAGAGGTGTATGGAATCCATGGCAAGAAGGTACGGAAGATTGCGACGGATTTGCGAGCGTTCGGGTGGGCTTAGCCGTTTTAAACGGGTATATACGTTTACAAACGAATGAAGCAATTGGAGGGTTGTACTTTTGGCAGCAAATCAATGAAACTCATGAACGTATTGCTCCTTGGATCCGGCGGCCGCGAGTCGGCCCTGGCCTGGAAAATGTCCCAGTCGCCCCTCTTAGATCAGCTTTTTATTGCTCCAGGAAATCCGGGCATGAAGGCCTATGGCACCTGTGTGTCGGTGGATTGGAAGGACCGCGAGGCCCTGAGCCATTTTTGCACGGCAGAGAACATTGACATGGTGGTAATCGGTCCAGAGGATCCCTTGGTGGCAGGTTTGGCCGACTTTTTTGAAGAAAATCCCGCTCTTTCGCACATCCACGTGATTGGCCCCAAGGCAGCTGCTGCACAATTGGAAGGCTCCAAGGATTTCTCCAAGCAGTTTATGGAGCGCAACAAGATTCCGACGGCGGGACACCGAACCTTTACTGCCTCTCAGCTCGAAGAAGCCAAACAGTACCTCACGACCATTGATGCGCCCTACGTTCTGAAGGCAGATGGCCTCGCAGCGGGCAAGGGTGTACTTATTTTAGACAACTTGGCGGATGCCCTCCATGAAATGGATGCCATGTTGGGGGGTAAGTTTGGCAGCGCTTCGTCCAAGGTCGTGGTCGAAGAATTTCTGGATGGCATTGAGTTCTCAGTCTTCGTTTTGACGGATGGCCAAGATTACATGCTCATGCCAGAGGCCAAGGACTACAAGCGCATTGGCGAAGGGGACACCGGACTCAATACCGGAGGCATGGGAGCGGTTTCCCCGGTGCCATTTGTCGACGCGGAGGTCAAAAAAGAAGTTTTACTCCACATCATCGAACCCACCATTAAAGGCTTGAAGCACGAGCAAATGGACTACGTGGGGTTCATTTTCTTTGGGTTGATCCTCACGAAAAAAGGCGTTAAAGTCATCGAATACAATTGCCGAATGGGCGACCCCGAGACGGAAGTGGTCATTCCACGCCTGGACGAAGATCTCCTGCCCCTCTTTGTCGATGCTGCCAAGAAAAAACTCCTTACCCGCCCCATGGCGCAGACGGCCCATGCGGCCTGCACGGTCATGCAGGTGTCAGGAGGCTACCCCGAAGCTTACCCCAAAGGCCATGTGATTAGCGGCCTGGAGGAGCACGTCGAAGGCACGGTGGTTTTCCAAGCGGGAACGGCGGAAAAAGACGGAAATATTGTGACGCACGGAGGACGCGTATTGTGTGCAACAGGTATAGCACCCAACGCAGCACAGGCCTTGACGCAAGCGTATGAGCGCCTAGACCAAATCACCTTTGAAGGGGCGTACCGCCGCAACGATATCGGAGTAGATCTAGGTTTGCGCGGCTGAGGGAGTCAAATCCAAAGGTGGCGACTCCACCAAACCCATACCGTTTGGACTAGAAACAAAAAAGCCGCCCTTTTCGGGGCGGCTTTTTCATTCGCGAAAAGCGTATTATTTCTCGCCAGCCTTTTGGTGCTTGCGCATTTCCATCAACCAGTAGATGCCTAGACCAGCTCCTACAGCCATGAACAAATAGTTGGCAGAGTTACCCAAGAAGGGGAGAATCTGGAAGGTCCATTCTAAAAAATCACCAAGACCTTCAAAAAATGAGCGGAGGGGCATAGCAGTCCAATTAATTTTGGACAAATTTAATCCAAAGCGTGCGCCAACCCAATCATATTTTCAGAAATCCGCATCCCGGAATCGCAGTGGTCCTCTTTGTGGCTACGGCGGGTCTTACGGCGGCCTTTAATTTCTGGGTGAAAGGCGCAGAAACACTGGGGAGTTGGAGCTTTTGGTATACGCCCATTCTCGTAGGCCTCGCCGCTTGGTTGATAAACGTCCTTCTCGTTTTTAGAAGCCGTTACCTTAAGACCAACTACTTGCTGGGTTGGTTTTGGTTCTGCTTGCTGCTCGCCACGCACCCCAAGGGCATAGGTCTGGCGGAGGTAAGTACCAGCGTGGGCTTCGCCATTTGGCTGGCGATGGCCTATGAATTGAACGATGATCGTAAAGTGGGCTTGGTTTCACGCTCCAATTTGGGGCTTTATTCGGCCTTGCTTGGCGCCTTAGAGCCCGGTTGGTGGACCCTCATTTTGGTTGCAGTCGTTGCCTTGCGCGCGGGACAGTTGCGGCAGCCAACCCACTACTACTTGCAAATAGTCACGGGCTGGCTCATTGGATGTGGCCTGGTGGCTACGTGGTCCGCGTATACGGGGGGGCTACCCGATTTTTGGGCAGAATTCACCCAACCTTGGACGCAACCCTTCCACTGGGAATGGCCCCATGCGGGACAATGGATGGTTGGTTTTTGGCTCCTTTTGGCGGTATTTGAAACCCTGCGGGCACTCTCCTTTGCCAAGAAGGCCAAGCGCAGAGGCCTCCTCATTGGCTGGATGGGCATCGTTTGGGCGTGGATTCTCAACCCTTGGCTTGGTGACGAAGCCATGCCTGGTGCCATATTAGCGGTATTTGCCGCGCCCCACATGGTGAACTTGCAGGCCTATTTCAAGCGCCCATGGATTACCCGAATGCTGGACATCAGCTTACTGGTAGCCGCGATGGGCGCAGCCATACGCTAGGAGGGCTGGGCAAAAGCTTTTTCGCAGGCCTTTGAAGCGCGGTGCAAAAGGCCCGCGCAAGCAAACGCAACTTAACTCGGGAAGAAGAGTGCTTTGAGCTCCGTAGCCTCGTCGGGCTTCATTTTTCCGGAGAGAATCAACGCAAGTTGGCGGCGGCGCAAAGCGCCATCAAAACGCGCTTTTTCTTCGTCGGATTCGGGTAGAACGGCAGGAACTTCAATGGGATTGCCCAATTGATCTACAGCGACAAATGTGTAGATCGCCTCGTTGCACTTGGTGCGTTCGCCAGAACCGCGCTGATCCTCCGTAAAGACGTCCACAAAAATCTCCATGGACGAGGTGAAGGAGCGGCTGATTTTAGCCTCCATGGTGACGATGGCACCTTGTGGAATGGCTTGCTTGAAAGACACGTGATTGACCGTTGCCGTGACTACGGTGCGACGGCAGTGGCGGTGTGCAGAAATAGCCGCACAGCGGTCCATCCAACTCAGGAGTTGGCCTCCAAAGAGGTTGTTCAAATTGTTGGTGTCGTTGGGAAGAACAATCTCCGTCATGACGGAGAGAGATTCAGAGGCGCGTTTCTGCTTCATTCACTGTAAATCCAAACCGCAGGGAAGGCCGCTTTGGCCTCTTCCTTTGCTGCTTGCGCAGCTTCTCGGTTGGCAAAGGTACGAAGGGCCACTTTGGTCAAGCCGACTTTGGCTTCAAGGACTTTAGCAGGGTAGCCAGCGTCTACGAGGGTTTTAGCTAGCCGATGGGCGTTCGTTACATCGGAAAAAGCGCCCACTACAAGGGCGTATGAACCTTCCGACAAAGCGGATTTAGGCGCATCCGATTCAGGCTTCACGGCTGGTTTTTTCGTGGCACTCACCTCTT
>Ga0255761_10006355_pt1 | contig 10194 bp, 11 predicted proteins | sample 071ome_29_FD_179961 | JGI IMG/M metagenome (GOLD analysis project Ga0255761, IMG submission 179961) | Coastal salt marsh microbial communities from the Groves Creek Marsh, Skidaway Island, Georgia - 071407BT metaG (version 2) | ecosystem: Environmental > Aquatic > Marine > Intertidal zone >... | reverse complement strand
ATTAATTATATAAAATTTATGATAAAAAGAAATTAAAGAATTTTGATAGTGAATTCTATAACCCTACTTTTACCACAAATGAATGAAGATCTAAATAAACTTGTTTCTCAAGTAAGAAGAGACATTCTTAGAATGGTTCATGCAGTAAATTCTGGTCATCCAGGAGGATCTCTTGGTTGTGTTGAATTTTTTGTTACACTATACAATAGGATCCTTAGAAATGAGTCTGACTTAAAAGATATGTTCATCTTATCTAATGGTCATATATCACCAGTTTATTACAGCATACTTGCTAGAACTGGTCATTTTGATTTAAGTGAATTAAGTACATTCAGAAAGATAGATTCTAGACTTCAAGGCCATCCTACTAATCATGATGGATTACCAGGTGTTAATGTGTCTACTGGGTCACTTGGTCAAGGAGTTTCAGTTGGTATTGGAATAGCATTATCCAAAAAGTTGAATAATGATGATTCATTAGTATATGTTTTAACTGGAGATGGTGAACTTCAAGAAGGACAAAATTGGGAAGCATTTATGTTTGCTTCTGCAAAAAAAGTTGATAATCTTATTGTTACAGTTGACTATAATGGACAACAAATAGATGGCTCAACAAAAGATGTTCTTGACATAGAAAACTTAGATCAAAAACTAAAATCTTTTGGGTGGGATGTTTTAGAAGTTAAAAATGGTAATTCCTTAGATGAAGTATTTGAAGTTCTTAATTCTGCAAAAGACAGAACTCATAAAGGCAAACCAATTATTATCATAATGAATACAATAATGGGTAATGGAGTGGATTTTATGATGCATACCCATAAGTGGCATGGAGTTGCTCCAAATGATGAACAACTTGAGATTGCTCTTAGTCAAAACCCGGAAACTTTAGGAGATTATTAATATGGATAATTATACAAATCAAGGAAGTAAGGACACAAGATCAGGCTTTGGAGAAGGGCTTACAGAACTGGGTAGATCTAATTCCAATATCGTTGCTTTATGTGCAGATTTGACTGGTTCTTTAAAAATGGGGGATTTCGCTAAGGAAAATCCTGAAAGATTTTTTCAAGCTGGTATTGCTGAGGCAAATATGATTGGAATTGCTGCAGGTCTAGCTACTGGAGGTAAAATTCCATATACTGGAACTTTTGCTAATTTTTCAACAGGAAGAGTATATGATCAAATCAGACAATCCATTGCTTATTCAGACAAGAATGTTAAAATATGTGCCTCACATGCAGGTATAACACTAGGTGAAGATGGTGCAACTCATCAAATTCTAGAAGATATAGGCCTTATGAAAATGTTACCTGGAATGACTGTTATTAATACATGTGATTTTAATCAAACAAAATTAGCAACAATTGAAATTTCAAAAGTTGATGGTCCTGTTTATTTAAGATTCGGTAGACCTAAAGTACCGAATTTTACTGATGTAAAAGGTAGTTTTAAAATTGGTAAAGGTGTTCTTCTAAAGGAAGGTTCAGATATTACAATCGTTGCTACAGGCCACCTAGTTTGGGAAGCACTAGAAGCCTCAATTGAGTTAGGTAAATCAGGAATTAGTTGTGAGATTATTAATATCCATACAATTAAACCACTAGATGAAGAAATTATTTTAAAATCAGTTTCAAAGACTGGCTGCCTAGTATCTGCTGAAGAACATAATATTTATGGTGGACTAGGTGAAAGTGTTTCAAGAACTCTTGTCTTAAATAATCCTGTTCCCCAGGAATTTGTTGGAACGAAAGATACTTTTGGTGAATCAGGTACTCCAAGTGAATTAATGAAAAAATATGGTCTTGATAAAGATTCAATTATTAAGGCATCCAAAAAAGTATTGGATAGAAAAAGTTAATGCTATGAGACTAATCTGTTTTTTACTATTTACATCTTCAGGTCTTCTAGCTCAGGGTAATCTAGGCTTTCAGTTTGGTTTAAATGATGATAATTTTGGTTCAATAGAGAATATTAGTAATAAAATAGATAATTATGATCTTGATATTAAAAACTCAACTGGATTTCAATTTGGAGTTTTTACTGAAATTGATTTGATAACTTTTTATATAAGACCAGAGCTAAATTTAATTTTTTCAAAATCAAAGAATGCTGCTGCCTATTCATTAGATGAAGGTATAAATATTGCAGAACATTCATACAAATCCTCAGAAATTCAATTGCCTATTATTTTTGGATATAAAGTATTAGGGCCAATAAGTGTCTTTGGCGGACCTTCTTTTAAATACAATCTTTCAAACTCAAGTAATTTTAATCTTGAAGATATCAAAGACAAGTACACATTAAGTTTATTACTTGGTAGTAGAGTTAAGGTAAGGTCTATAAGCGTTGGTCTTAGGTATGAAAGAGGACTTAATATTAATGAAGTACTTATATTAAATGCTAACGGAGTTGATTTAGATAATGCAAATGTTGACCTAACAACGAACAAATTATCATTGAATATCTCATATGATATTCCTTACGGCTTATTCAAGAAAAAAGATTAATTATTTGGATCTAGATAGTCTGGAATACCGTCATTATCGGTATCATCAATAATTGCATCATTATTTTTATCTAACTCATTAATTGTTAGAATTCCATCTCCGTCATCATCAGCGTCATACATATTCCAAATTCTGTCTCCATCAGTATCATCTCTAAATGGTTTACCATCTCCATCAATGTCTTCAAATATTGATAAAATACCATCATTATCATGATCTGTATCAGTATAGGTCATTAACTTTACAGAAAAAATTAAAGGAGAGTATTCAGGTATTCCTGCACTTGTGTTCTCAAAGTAACCTAATCCAGAAGGAAAGATAAATATTCCAACCCCAAAAGAATTATATTCAATAGTTCCATTAGAATTCTCAGAATATACGCCTGTTCTTAACTCTGAAACACCCTCTCTAAATCCCTCTAGCGCATTAGCTAAATCTAACCACACAGGAAATTTTCTCTTATCAAAGGTTTCACCTGAAGTAAGCTTTCCTTCATAGGCAACATAGACAGAATCAGCAATAGATGGTCTTGTGTTTGAACCCTCCCTTGCAATTATATAGTATAAATTGTGGGGAACATCATTTTCGTTAGAGTCTTTAATATTTAAGGTTTTCACATTAGCCATATCAAATAATGATAGTCTAGATGAATTGTCACTTAATTTATCAATTTTAAGATCAATATTTGAATTGTTATTAAAATCCTCATAATTATAAGTATGAGTTTGGAGATATTCTTCTAGAATAGATTGATCAACAAGAACTTGATCACTATATTCTCTAATTACATATTGAGGTGTATCATCATCTTTCTTACATTGAAGAAAAATAAAGAAAAAAGGTAAAAGGAAAAATATTTTTTTCTTCATAATTTAGTGCGAAGATACAATATTACTTGATTTATTTTATAACTTAAATTTTATGAAAAAGCTTTCAGAAAAGAATATAATTTTAAACAGCTCAGATATTGAAAAAAAAATTCAAAGAATTAGTTTACAAATTCTTGAAAACAATACAGATGAAGACTTCTTAGTAGTTTTTGGTATTTCTAATAATGGTTTAATTATTGCAAAAAAATTAATTAATCACCTAAATAAAATATCAAATCTTAAATCAAATCTAATCCAAGTAATAATTGACAAGGATGATCCTATTGGGTCTGTTAAATATGATACAAAATTTGATATTAATTCCTCTTCAGTTCTTATAATTGATGATGTATCTCAATCAGGAAAGACATTACAATCAGTAATCAGCAACCTTTTGATTCATAAACCAAATAAAATAAAAACAGCTGTTATTGTTAATAGGGATCAAACACTTTTTCCTGTAAAAATTGATTATAGCGGTATCAGCTTATCAACGTCAGTCAATGAACATGTAAGTTTTATCTCTAATAAAAACAATGAGCTGGAAGTATACTTAAGCTAAAACGCCCTTAATTAGTTTATTAATCTGATTTATTTCTAAATTGTCTGTAGTGATTTTAATTTCAGCTTTTTCGTAGTAATAACTTCTTTCAAAAAGGTGTTTATTAATAAAATCTTTAAGATCATTATCAGATTTTAAATGAGAAATAATTGGACGCTTAGTTTTTCCATCCTTAAGTCTATTAATTAGTGAATTAACTGATGCTTTTAAATATATTGTTGTTGAATCGGGAGTATTGGTAATAATTTCAATATTAGATTCAAAACAAGGAGTACCTCCTCCCAATGAGATAACTTTTTTTTCTTTTTTTTGAGATAGAGTCTTTAAGTATTTATTCTCCAGGTTTCTAAAATAGACTTCATTATGATCATTAAAGATTTCTGAAATTTTTTTCTTTTCTCCTAATTCAATAAAATTATCTATGTCATAGAACTCATAATCGATAGATTTAGAAAGAGATTTCCCTATTACAGTTTTGCCTGCTCCCATATACCCAAAAAGAAATATTGTATTGACCATAGATTAACAAATTTATAATAAAAAAGATGATTGAATAATGAATATTTCAATGTATATTTGACCTCTTTTTTAGACCTGGTAGCTCAGTTGGTAGAGCATCTCCCTTTTAAGGAGAGGGTCCTGGGTTCGAGCCCCAGCCAGGTCACTACCCTTTTTTTTAAGCCTACGTGGTGAAATTGGTATACACGCTACCTTGAGGGGGTAGTGAGCTTAAGCTCGTGCTGGTTCGAGTCCAGTCGTAGGCACTTTATTTCCTTTTAAACAGACTCCTAACTCTTGAAATTATTCCTTTTGATTTAGGTTTTTCATCCTCTACTTTCTCCTCAATAACTTCCTCTACTTTCTCCGCAACAACTTCCTCTACTTTCTCCGCAACAACTTCCTCTACTTTCTCCGCAACAACTTCCTCTACTTTCTCTTCAATAACTTCCTCTACTTTCTCCTCAATAACTTCCTCTACTTTCTCCTCAATAACTTCCTCTACTTTCTCCTCAACAACTTCCTCTACTTTCTCCGCAACAACTTCTTGTGCTTTTTGTTCTATATTTTCCTTTTGCTTAGCAACCTCACTCATCATTTTTTCTTCCATTTCCTTACCTTTTTTAAATACAAAAGTTTTTTCAAGATTTCTATTAAATAACTCAGAGTCGAATTCTCCATCTCCTTTTTTTAAACTATGCCATTCACCATTCTCATAGACATCTATATCTAGGTTATTTATGCTCATAGGACTAAATGTTGCGTACCATTCAGTTGGATCAGCTCCTTTTGACTTACCAATTTCTGCCATTTTTTCCCATAACATAGGATTTACCTTAGATTTATGCTTATACTTTGCAAATGTTACAAATAATGAATTGAGATTAGTAACAAGCCTTGCACATCCTATATACTTTTCAAATTCTTCAGGTGTGTTTAAATCAAATTCTTTATTTCCATCATTAAATCTTTTAAATGCTGAATAATCCCATTTATTGTTTGTAGAGAACCACAAACCTGGCTTCTTTACCTTAAGCATTTTTTCTGTCTGAGAAGTTAGTACTTTACCAACTTTAAAAATTTCTATAAGATGAGATAATGATGTATAGTGATATAGTAAAGTTTTTTCCATATTCAAAGATATGAATTGATTTACTCATTTTACGTATTTTTGTTATATGAAATCTATCTATGACAAAGTATCAGAAGACTCAAGTAAAATCGTAATTAAACGATATAGTACTTCTTTTTATTTCTCAAGTAGTTTATTGTCGAAATCCATAAGGCAAGATATTTTTAATATTTATGGTTTTGTTAGACTTGCTGATGAGATTGTTGATACATTTCACGAGTTCCCAAAAAAAGAACTATTAAATGAGTTTGAGGAGGAATTATGGAGGAGTATAGAAAATAAAATCAGCTTAAATCCAATTCTAAACTCATTTCAAAACACTGTAAATAGATATTCTATTCCAAAGGATTTAATTAGATCATTTCTAGATAGCATGAAAATGGATTTGGAAAAGAAGGAATATAACTCTTTAGAAGAATATAAAAAATATATTTATGGATCTGCTGATGTTGTTGGTTTGATGTGCTTAAAGGTCTTTGTTAAGGGTTCTGACACTTTATATTCAGATCTTAGCGATTATGCTATATCTCTTGGATCAGCGTTTCAAAAGGTAAATTTTTTAAGAGATCTTAAAGATGACTCAAATATTTTAAAGCGTGTTTACTTTCCAAATGTCAATATGGATGATTTTAATGAAGAATCAAAAAAAGAAATTATTAATGAAATTGAATTAGATTTTAAAAATGCAATAAAAGGAATAGCTAGATTACCGAAAAATTCTCGCTTTGCAGTTTACATAGCATACAGATATTATAATAAGCTACTTAAAAAACTTAAGCGAACATCTTCTGAAAATATTGTTAAAAAGAGAGTGAGAATTCATAATTTCCAAAAGTTTACTGTTATTGCTCGTTCTTATGTTAAATATCAATTAAATTTAATTCAATGGATATAGCTATATGGATCTTTACTTTAATTGCAACGTTTGTTGTAACTGAGTTTACTGCTTGGTTTAACCATAAATATATTATGCATGGACCTTTGTGGATTCTTCACAAAGACCATCATAAAAAAGATCATAATTCTTGGTTTGAAAGAAATGATTTATTTTTCTTTTTCTATGCTTTTCTGAGCTTTAGCTTTGTTGTTCTTTGGGGTGAAGGCTTTTGGCTAGGATTACCTATTGCTATTGGCATAGGACTTTATGGTCTAGCATATTTTATTGTTCATGATGTTTTTATTCATCAAAGATTCAAGATTTTTAGAAATATTGATAATAAATATGCTCGAGGAGTAAGAAGAGCACATAAAATACATCATAAAAATATAAATAAAGAGGGAGGCGAATGCTTTGGAATGTTAATTGTTCCCTTCAAATATTTTAAATAACTACTCTTTTTTCCAATTATAAACAAAGTTACAGTAATTGCTCTCTGTGTTAATGTTTACGTAGGTTTCATTGATCTTGTCCTCCATCCATCTCTTAACAGTCCTTAATTGCTTTTCAGTCAAAGCTAAATCTTTAATCTTCACATAATCTTTAGAGAAATCTGCAACATGTTCATCAAATCTATTAGTAACTTTTAGAATCTTGTATTTAGATATAAAGTTATCAGAGTTATCAAGAAGAGGCATACTCATTTGATTATCCTCAAGATCTTTAACCTGAGAGTATAAGAGAGGATCCATTTTAGTAAGTTCAAATCTAGTGTCATTTGTACTTGGATTAATTATAATACCTCCATTTAACCTAGTCTCTTTTTCATCTGAAAACTGAAGTGCTGCATCTGAAAAAGTAATTTCACCATTTGATATTCTCTCTCTTATTCTATCAATTTCCTCTTTTGCAGCTTTCATCTCAGCTTCTGAAATTTTAGGAATAAGAAGTATGTGTCTAACGTCAATTTCCTGCCCCCTAACCTTATCTAATTGAATAATGTGCCAACCAAATTGCGATTTAAAAGGTTGAGATATTTCGCCTTCTGTAAGGCTAAAAGCAACATCCCTAAATGTTTTGTCTTCTCTAGGTTTTTTTCTATTTAAAGTGTAACGACCACCTTTACTTCTTGAGCCTGGATCCTGTGAATATAAAAGAGCTTTAGAAGCAAAGCTCATACCGCCTTCAAGAATATCCTCTCTAAATAACTTCAACTGATCTTCAATTCTCTGGTTTTCTTCATCGGAAACTTTTGGTTCAACAACGATCTGAGCAATTTCTAATTCAGTACCAAAAATAGGAAGGTCAATTTTAGGAATTGCATTAAAGAACTGTCTAACTTCTTCAGGAGTTATTTCAACTTTCTCCACAATATTTTGCTGCATCATCTCGGATAATCTCTGTGTTTTGTTTATTTCAAATAATTCATCTCTAAATGATATTTCATCTCTTTTATTATAAAACTCAAGAACTTTTTCTATACCGCCTAGTTGCTCTGTGAAGTATTCAATTTGTCTATCAACATAATCATATATTTCATTATCAGACAATTCTAGACTATCTTGAATTGCATGGTGAGCATACAGCTTATCTTCCATTAATTTACCTAGAAGCTGACACTTTGAAATTCCTCTTGTGGAAAGGCCTTGAGACTCCATATCAATAAGAACTTTATCTATGTCAGAGTCTAGGATAATAAAATCTCCTACCACAGACGAAATACCATCAACTTTTATTCTCTCTTGTGAGAATGATAGTTGAAATAAAAGAATTAACAATAGACTATTTAAAAACTTCATATTTACTAGATTTTAGAGCATCATTCAAAATTTCTTTATTAATATTTTGAATTAAGTTTAGTTTTCTTTGGTTAATAATATTTGATTTTATTCTATCGTAAAGATAAGATAATGGAGGAATATTTCCTGATTTTAGCAGATCCTTAACAATGAAGTAATTTGTATATTGATCATCCTCAAGTTCATATAGTCTATTTATTCTCATATAATTAGATTTATTTTTTTGATTTATAAATTCAATAGAAGAAATTACCTCCCTTTCTGTAAACCAAACAGTATCATTTATTTTTAAATCTGCAAATTGAAAATTAAGTGAATCAAGGAATTCCCTGTCACTTTCATTAAGTCTTTGAATGTACCTCCTTATTCTACTAATATTAATATTATCGCTAGGAGCTTTAAGATACCTATACTTTAGAAGATTTTCGTTAAGCTTGAAATTATCAATATTCATGTTATAAAATGACTCAATTTCTTGATCGGTGACAATTGAATCGATTCTAGAATTGACAATTAAGTCCTTGTAAGAATTAATATAAAGATCAACTTTATATTTTTCAACTAATAAGTCAAGGTCATTTTTTTTTGATTGAGAAAGATTAGTTAGGGATAAATCATATAAGATTTTTTCTTTAGCCCATGTTTCAATATAATTTAGGTACCTAAGTATACTATCTTGTTCAGATGAAAATGAAGGCAATTGGTTTTGATACAAAAAGTTCTCACCAGCTCTGGCAATCAAATCATTTGAATTATTATCGCTAATATTAGAACAAGAAGTCAATAATAATGCAGTAAATATGAATAAGGATCTTTTCAATGACTATAATTTAGGAGGACTATAATTAGGAGCCTCCTTTGTAATTGACACATTATGAGGATGGCTTTCCCTAATTCCTGATCCTGTAATTTTTACAAATTTAGATGAATTTTTAAGTGATTCTATATCTTTAGATCCGCAGTAACCCATTCCAGATCTCAAACCACCCACAAATTGGTGAATACTTTCATTTAATTGACCTTTATAAGGAACCCTTCCAACAATTCCTTCAGGGACTAATTTTTTATCATCAGATTGATCTGACTGGAAGTAGCGATCTTTACTACCTTTTTGCATTGCTTCAACTGATCCCATCCCTCTGTATGTTTTAAATTTTCTGCCCTCATAAATAACAGTTTCACCAGGAGATTCTTCAGTTCCAGCTAGAAGAGATCCCAGCATAACAGTATCAGCACCAGCAGCAATTGCTTTTGCAATATCACCAGTGAATTTTACTCCACCATCGGCTATTAGTGGAATTGGTGAATTTTTTAATACTTCCGCAACATTTATGATTGCAGATAATTGAGGATATCCAACTCCAGCAACAACTCTTGTAGTACATATTGAACCTGGTCCAATTCCTACCTTAATTGCATCAGCACCATTTTCTTTTAAATATTCAGCAGCATCAGCCGAGGCAATGTTACCAACAATTATATCTATATCACCATATAAATCTTTGAGGCTTTTTAGGACATCTCCCACTCTACTTGAATGTGCATGAGCAGTATCAACTACAATAGCATCTACTCCGCTCTCAACTAGTTTTTTGGCTCTTTTTTTATAGTCACTATCAGTACCAATTGCAGCGGCTACCATTAATCTTCCTAGTTTATCTTTATTAGAGAATGGTTTTTCAGAGTGTTTGTTAATATCTCTAAATGTAATTAGACCCATTAATATACCTTTTGAGTCAACAACAGGTAATTTTTCAATTTTGTGAGTTTGCAAAATTTCTTCAGCTTCTATTAATGATGTACCTACATCAGCTGTAATCAATTTTTTACTTGTCATTACATCAGAGAGTTTCTTTGAATTGTCTTTTTCAAACCTTAAGTCACGGTTAGTTACAATTCCAATTAACTTACCAGAATTTGAAACAATTGGAATACCTCCAATTTTATATT
>Ga0255761_10006354_pt1 | contig 10194 bp, 11 predicted proteins | sample 071ome_29_FD_179961 | JGI IMG/M metagenome (GOLD analysis project Ga0255761, IMG submission 179961) | Coastal salt marsh microbial communities from the Groves Creek Marsh, Skidaway Island, Georgia - 071407BT metaG (version 2) | ecosystem: Environmental > Aquatic > Marine > Intertidal zone >... | reverse complement strand
ACAGAGAAAATGCAAAAAAAGTTGCAGAGTTTTTATCTAAATTTAAAAATATAAAATTACTCTATCCATATAAAAAAGATTCTTACAATTTTAGAATGTGGAAAAAATATTACTCAGGAGCATCTGGGTTAATGGGTTTAAAGATAAAATGCAAAAATATTAATTCTATAAGAAAATTTGTTAATTCATTAAAATTATTTGGGTACGGTTACAGTTGGGGAGGTTTTGAAAGTTTAGCTTTACATCAAGAATATAGAGAGACAGGTAATAGAAAATTTTTAAAATTAGCAAAAGATGAGCATCTTGTGAGATTACATATTGGCTTAGAAGATCCTAAAGACCTAATAGCTGATTTAAAAAAGGCTCTAAAGTTTATTAAATGAGTTCAGAAAATTTTACCATAAGCAAGAAAGCGTTAATTACATTAATTGCTGCATCTATAGTTGTAATTATTTCTTTAGGAATAAGACAGACATTTGGATTATTTTATTTTGATTTTAATGCTGACTTAGATATTTCCATTTCTCATTTTGGATTTGTTATGGGATTACAGTTATTACTCTGGGGAGTATTTAGCCCTTTGTTTGGTGTAATTACTGACAAGTATGGAGGAGCAGTTGCAATCTTTATTGGTTTTGTTTTTTATTTGGTAGGGGTTTTATTTTTTTATTCTGGATTTAATACTGGAGGCTATTTCACTTTAACCATAGGAGTAATGATAGGAATTGGCTTAGGTTCTACCGCAATAGGTATCCCGGTATCAGTTGTAGCCAAACATTTTCCAGCATCTAACAGAACTATTGCTACAGGAATTGTTACATGCGCAGGATCTTTTGGATATTTTGTTTCACCTTTACTTGTAAGATATTCTTTAGTTGAAACAGGTTGGGAAAATACACTTTTGTATTTTTGTCTTCTTTTAGGAGTTGGATTGGTGGTATCACTATTTGTAAGTACTCCAAAAATACCTGTAGGAGTTAATCAAGACAATAACCAAACAGCAAGGGAAGCGCTAAAAGAAGCATTTGCAAATAAAAGTTTTATTTATCTTACTTTGGGTTTTTTTGTTTGTGGTTGGCATATTGCTCTAGTAGCAACACACATTCCAACTTATATGGCAGATAAAGGTTTACCTGATTGGACACCTGCAATGGTTTTAGCTTTGATTGGCGTATTTAATATGGCAGGTACTATTACAAGCGGTTATTTAGCAACAAGGTATAGTAAGAAAAAAATTTTAAGTGCTATTTATCTTTTAAGAGGAGTTTCCATAATTTATTTTATTTTCTTACCACCAAGTATTTTTAACTCTGTAGTTTTTGGAGTTACTTTTGGTTTTTTGTGGCTATCCACAGTTCCTCCAACAAATGGAATAGTTGCCCATATATTTGGCACAAAATACGTTGGACTTTTATATGGAATAGTATTTGTGAGTCATCAAATAGGATCTTTCTTGGGTGCGTATCTTGGTGGTGTATTTTATGAATTAAATGGAAATTTTGATTATGCATGGTACGGATCTATCGCATTATCAATTTTTGCAGGTTTGATACATTTACCTATAGTAGAGAAAGCAATTGAAAGAACTCAACCAGCATAAATTTAAATTTAACCCATATTTAGAGGATCTGTATCAATCAGATAAGCCTTTAATAATTTACAAAGTAGATGATGGGTATAATATTTATACAGATTTTTCAAAAAAGATCATTTTAACAAAAAAAAATATACATAAATTTCTTAATTCGTTAGAGAAAAAAAAATATAAAAAAGAAACAGATTTATATCTTGGATTTTTTGGTTATGAAATTTTATGTAATTTGATTGGTATTAATTTAAAAAATAAAAAGAGGATAAACTTTTATAAAGGAATTTTTTATAAACCTGAGACTATAATTAAAATTAGAAAAGATATTAAAGTTATATCTAATATAAAAAAGCATACATTCAATTATCAATTCAACAAAACTCAAATACTTAGTCCTTTCAAGGTAAATATTTCTTATACAAAATATAAAAAAATATTTGAATTATTTTCAAAAAAAATAAGAGAAGGCGAGACTTATCAAATTAAAATTTGTACAAAATATAAGAATAAATCATTAATTAATCCTATTAATTTTTTTTGGAAATTAATGCGTGTTAACTCATCTCCTGAGTCATTTATGATAAAAGATAAGGATTACTCTATAGTAAGTTGCTCTCCTGAAACATTAATTGATAAGAAAAAAAATAAAATTATAACAAAACCAATAGCGGGCACATTTAAGAAAAAATTACTATCCAATAAAAATATAGCTCTAAAATATTTTAAAAATAACGAGAAGGAAACTAAAGAACACAACATGATAGTTGATATGGAAAGAAGCGATTTATCCAAAATTTGTAAACCCGGAAGTGTCAAAATACTCAAAAAAAAATATGTAGAGGAATACAAGCACCTTTTTCATTATGTGACTTCAATTGGTGGAATATTAAAAAAAAATACAAAATTGATTGATATCATTAAGGCAATGATGCCGGGAGGATCCGTAATTGGCTGTCCCAAGATAAGAACATTAGAACTTTTAAACAATCAAGAAAAAGAAAGTAGAAATATTTTTACAGGAAGTTTTGGACTTATTAAATTTAATCAAGATATGAAGTTTAATATTATAATTAGATCTATATTAAATTATAAAAATCAATCAGAGATCTCTGCTGCGTCTGGAGTAGTATTAGATAGTTCCCCTAAGAAAGAATTTAATGAAAATTATATTAAAGCAAAATCTTTATTGGAGTTATTTAAATGATTTACATTATAGATCATCAAGATTCTTTTACTTGGAATGTTGTTCATCAATTTGCAAAATTTGATAAAGTTTTTTGTTCAAATTATTATGAGTTAAATAACAAATTACTTGATAAAAGTGATGTGATCGTTTTATCACCAGGACCTGGATCACCAAAGGATTATCCTACTACTTCAAATATTTATAAAAAATACAAAGGAAGGAAAAAAATTATTGGCATTTGTCTTGGTTATCAAATGATTTTACATAATGAAGGAGGCAAAATAATACAGCAAAAAAAAATTTATCATGGTTTTCAATCCAAAATAAAAACAAATAATCAAAGTAAAATTTTTAAAAACAATCAACAGTTTAAAGTTGGAAGATATCATTCATTAAAATTAATGGAGCCATTTAAATCGAATTCAATTAAAATAACTATGAGATGTAGTAAAACAAAAATACCTATGGGCCTTGAGGACAATCAAAATAAAATATATGGATTTCAATTTCATCCAGAATCTTTTTTAACAGAAAATGGCAACACTATTATTAAAAAAATCTTATCAGCTTAGCAATCTTAAAGAAGTTACTTTCAAGGACCTTTGGGGATCTAGAGGTGTATTCACCACAATGCGAATGGTTGGAAAACCTCCTAAGCTAATACTTTTAAAACCGCATTTAGAGAACTTAATAAAATCTACAAAAAAATATGGAATAAGAAAAAAAAATTTAAAAAACATAATTAAATATTTAATTAACAAAAACACTATATACAAAGGTCCTGATAATTTATTTCGTATAGCGTTAAATAAAAAACTGATATCAGTCTCAATTAGAAAAAGACCAAAACCAAAAAGTAATTTTAATCTCTTATTGTTTAAATATAAACGTGTAGAACCAAATTACAAAAATCTCTATTATAAAAAAATATTAGCAAAATTAAGCAAAGTTGATTCAACTAAATTTGATATTGCTCTAGTCGCAAATGATAAAATTTTAGAAACTGGTACTTCAAATTTAGTTTTTGTGAAAAATGGAAAGATTTTTTCACCTAAAAAAAATTGTTATTTTGGAAATACACTTAAATTTATAAGCAAGAAAATTAAAATTAATTTTAAAGATATTTCTATTAAATCAATTAATGATTATGATGAAATAATACTTATCGGATCCGGCAAAGGAGTAACATCAGTTTCAAAAATAAATGACCTTAAATGGAGGAGAAGAAAGAGTAATTGCTTCAATAAATTAAATAAAATATATAATTCTCTTTTTTAAATATGAAAGATCCAAACAACCCTTGTATATTTTGCAAAATCAGAAAAGAAGAGCTCCAGTTTGAAAACCATTTAGCTTATTCATCTACAGATAGCTATCCTGTCTCAGAACTTCATAGTCTTATAGTTCCTAAAAGACATGTAGAGACATATTTTGATCTTACCAAAGAGGAAATTCAGGCATGCAATGAGTTAATTTTAAAAACTAAAGAAAGAATTTTAAAACAAGATTCTAGTGTTAAAGGTTTTAATCTAGGTACAAATGCAGGAAAATCTGCAGGCCAATCAATTATGCATTGCCATATTCATTTAATTCCAAGAAGAGAAGGGGATGTAGACAATCCTCAGGGTGGTGTTAGGTCAGTGATTCCCAATAAACAACACTACAAACGTAAACCCTGAGTTGTTATTAAAGACAAATTGACCAATACTTTTGGTTGAACTCTATAAATATCTAGAATAGAAAACCTTAAATTAATTCAATTTTATTTTACAAGGGTATTCAAAATGTTTGCAACAAATCCTTTTTCAATTTTAGCCGAGACAGTTCCATCTGTAGTTATGCAAGGTTTTGTGGTGTTAATGATTTTATTGATTGTTGCAGGTACTCTTTTAGACATAATTCATAAAAAGAATGTTAAGTATTTTTTTGAAAATGCTAAAAAAGCAAAAAAAAATGCAACTAAAGAATTAACAACTGGTGAAAGAATAGCTGTTGTTTCAAAAACAATTGCATACGACATTGGTACAACATCAGAACTAGGTGCTGGTAAAAGAAGAGTAGCACACCTTCTAGGAATGTATGGAACTATATTGTTTTGGATTGGGTCTGTTGTGATGATATTTTGTTATTCATCAGCAAATGCGGAAACGCCAACTATTTGGCCAATGATCTGGCATGTAGGTGCTTTAATGACTATCTTAGGTGGTTCGTGGTTTTGGTTCTTCTTAAGGGTTGATGTTTATTCTGAAGCTCAACCTTGGTACAGAATTATTAAAGCAGATTTATTTGTATTAGCTCTGATTGCAACTTCCTTAACTGGATTTATTTGGTCATATCTTCAAAGTTTAAATTTAGAGGGAAGATGGGATGCAAATTTATTTTTAGTATTATTTATAGTTTCAAACCTAGTTTTATTCGGAGGAGTTTATTGGTCTAAGTTTGCACATATGTTTTACAAACCTGGTGCAGCAATACAAAAAAATTTAGCAGAAGCAGATGGTTCTAGAGATAATTTACCTCCACCTGCAGATGCACCTGAACAATTTGGTTTAGGTATTAAAAGAGAACAACCTAAACATTATTAATTATGATAAAATTAAAAAAGGAGAGAGAATAATATGTCAACATTTGTTTATATGACAAGATGTGATGGCTGTGGTCATTGCGTAGATATTTGCCCATCAGATATAATGCACATTGATGAAAATATTAGACGTGCAAAAAATATTGAACCTAACTTTTGTTGGGAATGTTATTCTTGTGTCAAAGCTTGTCCTAACCACGCTATTGATGTTAGAGGATATGCAGATTTTGCTCCAATGGGACATAGCGTTAGAGTAAGAAGGGAAGAAGAAAAAGGAACAATCTCTTGGAAAATTAAATTTAGAAATGGAACTGAAAAAAACTTTGTATCTCCAATCACAACTAAGCCTTGGGGAAAATTTATTCCTAAATTAGCTGATGGGGACAAACCTAATCAAGGTGAGATAAATTCACAAAGATTATACACTGAACCAGAAGGGTTAAATATAGATGGAGAGCTTCCAACTGTACCCAAAGAGTCGTTCAAAAAAGGAGTTTACTATTAATGGCTAGTCATAAAACACATTACGAAGATTGCGATATATTAGTTGTAGGTGGAGGTATGGCTGGAACTGGTGCTACCTTTGAAGCAAGACACTGGGGTAGAGACATGAAAATTGTTTGTGTTGAAAAAGCTAACATTGATAGAAGTGGAGCTGTTGCTCAAGGACTTTATGCAATTAACTGCTACATGGGAATGCAATGGGGTGAAAACCAACCAGAGGATCACGTTAGATATGCAAGAAATGATTTGATGGGAATGGTAAGAGAGGATTTAGGTTATGACATGGCTCGTCATGTAGACTCTACAGTTCATATGTTTGATGAATGGGGTCTGCCTATGATGAAGAATGAAGAAACTGGAAGATACTTAAGAGAAGGTAAATGGCAGATTATGATCCATGGTGAAAGTTACAAACCTATTGTTGCTGAGGCAGCAAAAAAATCTGCAGATAAAATTTATAACAGAATAATGATTACTCATCTTTTAATGGACGAGTCTCAAGATAACAGAATTGGCGGAGCAGTTGGCTTTAATATGAGAACTGGTGATTTCCATGTATTTAGAGCAAAAGCAGTAATTGTTGCTGCTGGTGGAGCTTCACACATCTTTAAACCAAGAGCAGTTGGAGAAGGAATGGGTAGAACTTGGTATGCTCCATGGAGTAACGGATCTGCATATGCATTACCTATTGCAGCTGGTGCAAAGATGACTCAAATGGAAAACAGAATTGTATTATGTAGATTTAAAGATGGATATGGACCAGTTGGAGCATATTTCCTTCATTTAAAAACATACACACAAAATGCAAATGGTGAAAACTATGAGAAAAAATGGTACGACCAAACTAAAGAATTAGTTGGTGAATACATTGATCATCATCCAACACCAACTTGTTTGAGAAATCATGCATTTATTCAGGAAGTAGCTGCAGGCGGTGGACCAATACATATGGTAACTACTGAGGCTTTCCAAGATCCGCATTTAGAAACAGTAGGTTGGGAAAATTTCTTAGGAATGACTGTTGGTCAAGCTGTTGTTTGGGCATCTCAAAATATTGATCCAAAATACACAAATCCAGAATTAACTACATCTGAACCTTATGTAATGGGTTCACATGCTACTTGTTCCGGCGCATGGGTGAGCGGCCCGGAAGATTTATCACCACCAGAATATTTCTGGGGTTATAACAGAATGCTAACTATTGATGGTTTATTTGGTGCAGGAGATACAGTAGGTGGAAGTGCCCATAAGTTTTCATCTGGATCTTTTACAGAAGGTAGATTAGCTGCAAAAGCTGCTGTTAAATACATTGAAGACAAAAAAGCAGAAGGTGTTAAAGTTTCAGATAAACAGTGTGAAGACTTTAAAACTGCGGTTTACAAGCCACTAGAAAACTACACAGTTGCTAGAAATGAGATTACTGGTGGAACAGTTTCTCCTAGCTATATATCTCCAATCCAAGGTCTTCAAAGGTTGCAGAAAATCATGGATGAATATGTGGGTGGAATTACCTCAAATTACATGACTAATGGTAATATGCTTAAGAGAGGACTTGAGTTGCTAGATTGGCTACAAGAGGACCTGGAGCATGTTGGCGCTGAAGATTATCACCAGCTTATGAGAGCTTGGGAGTTAAAACATAGAGCTTTGACTTCTCAATGTGTAACAGAACATACTTTATTTAGAGAAGAAACTAGATGGCCAGGATACTATTATAGAGGTGATCATATGAAACTTGATGATGAAAATTGGCATTGTTTAACAGTTTCTAGACGTGACCCTAAAACTGGTAAGTTTAGTATGGAGAAAGTTCCTGTCTACCATATAGTGGATGAGAACGAGAAGAAAAAAGCTTCTTAGTAAATAATTTAATTAAATCAAATGGATATTTTATCTAAATCAGATGATGAAATATATGAATTAGCCAAACCTATTTGGGATAATTTAGTTAAATCATCTAATCTCAAAGATTATGGGGGGTTTACTAGAGATTTCTCTACTCAAATGCTTTTTGGCGCTAACGAAGTAGAGCTTGGAAAACAGTGGGCTAATAATAAGCTAATTACTAATCTTAAAGAGACTTTTGAACCTTTCGGTTGCCTTAGAAGAGGTGATCACATAACTGTTCTGATCAAACAAACAAATAAAGAGATCCCAGGAGAGTTTCTTGGAAGGTTGGTCTTAGGTGTAGAAGACGATGCGGTTAAGGTTTTTGGGGCTACCATCTATTAGACAAAAAAAATTGCTTAACAATAAATAATTGTTTGACAAATTTCGTTGTGGGTGTATTGACGAATTTAATGTTACTTTCTAACGTAAAAATTATAAACAAACTCTCAAATTTTAAAACTACATTTATTAAAGCAGGAATTATAGCAAGCTTAACAGCTTATTGGGGAGTGATTTTAGTTGGAACTTTTATCACTTTTAACTAAGTTGTTTTTTAACAACTTTTAAATTTTTTATGGAAGTATTTTTACCGATAGCTCAAGTTTTTGTTAACCCTATCGAAATACTTTTATTAAGCGCAATTGTTGGAGTACTTTCAGGTTTATTTGGTGTTGGTGGTGGGTTTTTGATGACACCTTTTTTAATTTTTTTAGGAATACCTCCTGCATACGCTGTTGCTAATGAAGCAAATAATATTTTAGCTACTTCAGTTTCTGGATCTACCACGCATTATTTAAAAAATACTTTAGATTATAAAATGGGTTCAATGATTGTAATTGGAGGTGTAATTGGAACTTCTTTAGGAATTTACACTTTTACTTATTTTAAAGGTATTGGAAAAATTGATACAGTTATCTCTTTGGCCTACATGTATATATTAGCAATAATCGGAACTTTAATGCTTGTTGAAAGTTTGGGTGAAATAGATAAAGCAAAAAGAAACGTCGTAGTTAAAAAAAAATTACATGTTCATTATTGGATACATGGTCTTCCATTAAGAATGAGATTTCCAAAATCAAAATTATATGAGAGTATTTTTACTCCAATTATAATTGGTCTATTAGTTGGATTTATTGCAGCTATTATGGGAATTGGAGGTGCGTTTATTTTAGTTCCAGCAATGATTTATATAATTAAAATGCCTACTAAATTAGTTCCTGGCACATCTTTATTTGTAACAATTTTTGTAAGTGTGGTTGTTACTTTTCTTCATTCATTTAATTATGGATCTATAGATTTATTTTTAGTTACCATGTTGGTTGTGGGATCCATCATAGGAGTGCAGGTTGGACAAAAATTAGGAGAAAGAATTGATAGTTCTGGTTTAAGAGCTTTATTGGCAATTTTATTATTAATAGTGGGTATAGCGATAGCATACGATACTTTTTTCGCAGAAAAAGTTATTAACGGATCCGCTAAAGGAATTAGTTCAGATTTAAACTTCTTTTCTAAATTTATAATTGATTTTTCTAAAGAGATGCCTTTCTTTTATGGACTATTTACAATTATGTTTGCAATTATTTTAGGTGTAGGAGCAGCATTTATAAGACGATTTATTTCAAACTTTAGAAAAAAATTATTAGTTAAATCTTAATTAAAAAAAATTTAAATATAATTCAATAGTTGTAATACAAACCAAACCAACAGTTGCCATGCCTATAAAACCAACTACAAAAGGTTTGTAGCCCATATTTTTAATTTCTTTTAAATTAGTGGATAGACCAATTGCTGCCATAGCCATTGTTAGAAATATTTTTGAGGACAATTTAATACCCTCAATTGTAACTAACCATTTGTAATTATTTGAGTACATTAGATCACCTAAATTTCTAATTAATATCATTGCCACAAACCCTAATACAAAGTAAGGAAAAATATCTATTATTGAGTATTTCTTTTCATTAGTTTTTCCTCGATTATAAAGAAATGCAAATAAAGGGATCATGATAACCAGAAAGGTGTTCCTTATTAATTTTGTGACTGTTGCAATATTTAAAGTTTCAGGACTATTAAATTGCTGGTCATAAATTAATCCTGCAGCTGCTACTTGAGAGGTTTCATGGATAGAGGTTCCTAAAAACAGTCCAATTAATAAAGGCTCACTTTCGAAATAAAAATTAGCAAAATAGGGATAAATAAGCATCGAAAGTATTCCAAACAATGTAATATTAGCAATTGCATATGATACCTCATTTTTTTTTGCACCAATTACAGGAGCAGTAGCCATTATTGCAGTAGTACCACAGACAGTGCTACCTATTGATATTAAGTAAGCCATTCTTGTTGGTATTTTTAATTTTTTAATAAGAAGTTTAATTACTATTAGTACACTAATTATACAGATTATAATTAATGGAATTGCTATTGCCCCAAATTCTAAAA
>Ga0255761_10006352_pt1 | contig 10195 bp, 6 predicted proteins | sample 071ome_29_FD_179961 | JGI IMG/M metagenome (GOLD analysis project Ga0255761, IMG submission 179961) | Coastal salt marsh microbial communities from the Groves Creek Marsh, Skidaway Island, Georgia - 071407BT metaG (version 2) | ecosystem: Environmental > Aquatic > Marine > Intertidal zone > Salt... | reverse complement strand
ATCATTTCACTGCCTTCTTTCTATTGGTAATTTAAATCCATCACAACTGCCAAGTAAAGTTATAGAGTACATTTCTACAGGAAAACCAGTAATTCATTTTGCAGAAATTGCTAACGACCCTGTTATTGAGATATCTGAAAAATTTGAAAACCTTATAGTCGTTACAAAAAAATCAGATCCATTATTTGTCAATGAACAGTTGACTAATGTTTATCAAAATATAGATAAATTTGATATAGAGCAGTTTAATAATATTTATTCTGCGGAAGCAGTAACAAAAAAATTAAATATATTCTAAAATTTTTGACCAATTTTCGTTATAAAGTAGTGCTTTTGAATGTCTCAATTTTATGTTTTTAGCCTCTTCAATTTTTTGTAAAGCACTGTCTATATTTTTATATTCATAAAAAAATACATTTTCATACTTTAAGTAATCAGAGTATGGTCTTTTAGGTAGTATTATTTTTAGTCCTAAGTTTTGAGCTTCATAAATCGGAAGACCAACTGTTTCGTGTTCACTAGCATGAAAATAAATTTCATTTTCTGAGATCACGCTCAATGTTTGGTCATGTGTTTCCGTATAAACACAATTAAATTCTTTTATGTTTTTTGGAGGATTTATAACTGTTATTGAGGAGTTTTGAGATATGGTTTGTAATGCTTTTACCATAAAGTCATAATTTTTATTAGGAATATCACTACCAAAAAAAACAATTTTTCCTGACTTATTACTTGCATCAACAATTACTTCCTCAAGTTCACCAATTTCTATAATTTTGTATCTGTATTTTTTTTCAATAATTTCATTCATATGTCGAAGTTGAACTACTACATATTTTGAAAATTTGATACTTCTATAAATAAAATATTTTAGAAAAATATTTTTTAAGTTCTTCTGAACAAAAGGCAGTACATTTTGTAGTAAAACTAATGAATTATTTTTTGTTTTGAATCCAAAATTACCAAAATGTATTACAGCATCACAGTTTTCGATCAATTTTCTCTGTTCGGTGTTTGTTATTAGTAATAAAAAGGGATGCAAATATCTCTTACTTGTAAGTTTCATGAAAGTAATAGATTCATTTTTTAATGCTTTATTTTTAAGTTCATTGTAAAGTTTTTCTTCTGAGTAAAGAACTATTATTTCTATTCCTGATTCAACTAACAAATTAAGAGCTTTTAAAAATAGCTTCACTCCACCTAGAGACTTTACTCCACAAGCATTTAAAACAAGTCTTTTTTTCACCAATTCAATGATAGTTGTTCATTAAATGCTATTTAATAACTAAAATTCATTTAGTGAGTAAATATGACATATGCTTAATAGTTGGCACTCGTCCAAATTTTGTAAAAGCTGCACCATTATTAAAACAACTTGAACTCTCTGGGAAAAGGGTGTTGTTTGTTCATACAGGACAACATTTTGATGAGCAAATGTCCAATTTTATTTTTAAAGACTTACAGATGAGGTCACCAGATATAAATTTAAATACAAAACCGAATACAGAATCAAACCAAGTTGGTTTCATTATGTCTTCCCTAAATGATGTATTTCAAAAACATCTTATTTCTAAAGTGGGGGTATTTGGAGATGTTACTTCTACTTTGGCCGCATCCTTGTCATCAAAATTAAACAATATTGAACTTTTTCATGTTGAATCTGGGTTACGCTCAAGAAATTTGGATATGCCAGAGGAGAGAAATAGGATAATCGTTGACTCAATTAGTGACATTCTTTTTACACCATCTAAAGATGCAATTTTAAATTTAGAAAAAGAATTCATAGAAATGGAAAAAATTCATAATGTTGGAAATATTATGATTGATACTTTGTCTCAAAATGAACAGAAAATCGATAAAAATATAGAGAAACTTAGAAATCGTTTAAATTTACATTCTGAATATTTTGTAATGACAATCCACAGACCATCTAATCTTACAGAGGATTCCTTAGAAAGAATTTTTAATGCAGTTAATACATTTTCCAAAGATTTTAATATTGTTCTACCAGCTCACCCTAGATTGTCACTATTTATAGAAAAAAAGAATATTAAAGCGTCAAATATAAAACTTATAAATCCTTTGTCTTATATTGATTTTCTTTCATTAGTAAAAGGTTCTGAGCTGGTATTAACCGACTCAGGAGGAATACAGGAAGAAACTACATACTTAAATAAAAGGTGTTTAACTCTGAGAGATGATACAGAAAGACCCATAACAGTAGATTTAGGTACAAATACTTTGGTAGGTAGTAACTCAGAAACAATTATTTCTGAAATTAATAGCCATCTAGAGGGTAGTATTATTAAAAGTCAAAAAATTGATAAATGGGATGGAAAAACTTCGGAGAGAATTGTAGAAGTGCTTTTTGGTAGATAATGAAAGAATTTAAATATGATGTGGCTGTAATAGGCCTTGGTTATGTTGGACTTCCATTAGCTGTAGAAGCTTCTATTAATGATATAAAAGTTCTAGGTTATGATGTTAACGAAGATTTAGTCTCAGGTTTACAGAGTGGTAAAACACATATAGAAGATATTTCTGAAGAACAATTAGGAGAAGCTTTAAATCATTCACTAGTTATAACTACTGATTCAAGTGAATTAGCTAATGCACAACATATAATCATAAGTGTTCCTACTCCATTAACTGATTACCAACCAGACTTAAGTTACGTTGAAAATGCTTCAAAAGCTATTGCTGAAAATCTAAGTGAAGGTCAAGTGGTTATATTAGAATCTACGACATATCCAGGAACTACTCTTGAAGTAGTTTTACCAATACTTGAAAAAGTTTCTGGCTTAAAAGCAGGTGATGATTTTCTTTTGGGTTACTCTCCTGAAAGAATAGATCCTGGAAACAAAAATTGGACATTTAAGAATACCCCAAAAATAGTAAGTGGAATTAATGAAGATTCATTAGCTGCTGTTTCAAAATTTTATAACAATATTATTGATGAAGTAGTTGAAGTCTCTGGAACTAAAGAAGCAGAGATGGTTAAACTACTTGAAAATACATACAGGCAAGTAAATATTGCGTTAATAAATGAGTTGGCGATTCTTTGTAAAATGCTAGATATAGATATCTGGGAAGTAGTTAATGCTGCTAAAACTAAACCTTTTGGTTTTCAATCATTCACACCAGGTCCAGGAGTAGGAGGTCACTGTATACCAATTGATCCAAAGTATCTTTCCTTTAAGACTAGACAAATTGGTCAACCGGTAAGATTTGTTGAGCTTGCTCAAGAAATCAATAACTCTATGCCATATTATGTTGTGTCTAGAGTCAATGAATTAATGAACAAGCATGAAAAGGTTTTAAATAATTCAAAAATATTAATTATGGGAGTGACCTACAAGAAAAATATCAGTGACACTCGCGAGTCTCCCGCATTAGATGTTATAGAAGGTTTAATAAATAAAAAAGCTGATGTTCATTATTTGGACCCTTATGTTGACAGATTAAATGTTTCAGGAATTGATATTAAAAAAGTCAATACAGATGAAGATTTTAATAAGTTTGATTTAATCATAATGCATACTCCTCATTCTATTTTTGAAGAGATTGACTTTGACGAAATCAAAACTTTAATATTTGATACAACTGGAAATGATTTTATAAATAACTCTGAAAGGATTTAACATTACTCCAGATTTTTCAAACCTTTCTAAAACAATAAATTTGTTAGCTTCAGAATTAGGTAGTGTGATTAAATCTCAAGCAGGATTACGTTATTTCAATGTTGTTGAAAAAATAAGAATTAATTCTAAAGAATATAGAAAATCTCTAAATAAAAAATATTTAGACGAAAACTTAGAAATTCTTAAAAGTCTTTCACCTGAAGAGATTTTTATAATTACCAAAGCATTTACAATTTTCTTTTATCTATCAAACATTTCAGAACAGGTTTTTAGGGAGCACTTTTTAGATGACAAAAATATTTCAATTGATAAAACAACTGACAAATACCTAACATTCTCACCTGTCTTTACAGCACATCCTACTGAAAGCTCCAGACAGTCAACTTTAAAAAAAATATACAAAATTGGAAAAATTATTGAAGAAAACAATTCTCAAGATATGTCAGAAATAAATGCTTTGATTACACAACTTTGGTATACAAGAGAAATAAGATCTTCAAAGCCAAGTCCCATTGATGAAGTAAAATCGTTGTTGTTTTATTTAGATATTTTGTATCGAGATACTTATCAAAATCTAATCAATGATATTAAATTAAATGAACAAATTAATAATTTTACAATTAGTTACGGTTCTTGGGTTGGTGCCGATAGAGATGGTAATCCCTTTGTAACAACAAAAATTACAAAAGAAGCTTTAAAAATATATTCAACGCAAATTATTAATATTTACAAAGAAAAAATTATTGAATTGTCAGACGAATTCAGTATTTCAACAGATTTTGTAAAATGTCCAAGAATTTTACAAAACTCCATAAATAAATATCAAATTCTGCTTCAAAAAGAATATGAACATTATTCAAGAGTCAATTTTGATGAACCTTTTAGAATTTTTCTTTCATTAATTTTTCATAGATTAGAGGAATTCAACAAAGGCCCCAAAGGATATACAACATTTGAACAGTTTTTAAAAGATTTGTATATTTTTAAAAATTCTGTAAAAGTTGTTTTTGGTGAAAAAATTCGCATTGCAAATTTAGAAAATTTTATTAATTATGTAGAACAGTTTGAATTTCACGGAGTCAGTTTAGACGTTAGGCAAAATTCCAATGTAATAAATTCAGAAAGAGGTAAAGAATATAAAGATTTTGAAAACTTTCTAAAATTATTACCGAATCTTCAAAAAACATATGGTCAAAAGGTAGTTAATTCACTTATATTATCTATGACAAAGTCAGATTTTGATGTAATAAATTTATTTAATTTATGTAAACAAAATATGAAACTAGAGCAAATACCAGATATTACTCCTTTAATAGAAGAGATTGAAGATTTAAATTCTGCACATACAATCATTGGTAGACTTTTTACCAATAAAAGTTATTTAAGATTTTTACAAAATTACAAACATAGTTCACAAGAGGTGATGCTTGGTTACTCTGATTCAAATAAAGATGGTGGTTTAATTTCATCCCAATGGAATGTTTACAAGGCTCAAGTGAACTTATTTGGAATAGGAGTAAAAAATAAAATTGAAATAAACTTTTTTCATGGTCGCGGAGGAACAATTAGTAGGGGAGGTGGTCCTACTTATAAATCTATTAGCTCCCAGCCCTCTGGAAGTATTGCTTCTCAAATTAGATATACCGAACAAGGTGAAGTAATTTCTGATAAATACTCAACACCGTATTTAGCATATGAAAATTTAAAACTTGGAGCAACAGCGTTTATTAATGGAAGTACAAAAAATTTCAAAAAAAATTATCAATTCCAAGAGGAGATAGAAATATTATCTAGATGGTCATATGAGAAATACAACGAACTTTTACAAAATGAAGAACTTTTATATTATTTTGAAACCTGTACGCCGGTTAAATTGTTGTCTACATTAAATATAGGATCAAGACCATCAAAAAGAAATAGTAATACCAACAGTTTAAAAAGTTATCGTGCAATTCCCTGGGTATTTGGCTGGGCTCAAACAAGACACACACTGACTGGTTGGTATGGTGCAGGGACCGCATTTTCTAAATTGATCGAAGAATTAGGAATTAAACAAGTTGAAGATTTGTATAAAAAATCAGATTTTGTACAAAACTTAATAAGTAATATCGAAATGTCCCTATTTAAATCTGATATGAATATTTCAAAAATGTATGTAGATTCACTACTGGAAAAAGACAACTTATTATTTAAAAATTTACTCAAAGAAGCAAAATTAACAGAACAAGTCATATTAAAAATAAAAAATGCACCAAGTTTATTACAAGATAATGAAGTCCTTAAAAAAACACTTCAGATTAGAAATGCTTACCTGGATCCACTTTCAATAATACAAATAACTTTAATGAAAAAGCTTCAGAATAATAAATTAACTGAATTTGAAAATAGTGCTTTATTGTTATCAATTAATGGGTTAGCTGCTGGTCTTAGAAATACTGGCTGATAAATCTCTAAGTTCAAAATGCATTTCATCTGGTGAGGTCCATGTGCCACCCCATGCAAATCCCCAAGAGTTAAATATTTCTACAATCCTTGTTGGATATCCAGATTTAGTGTTTATATCAATTGCAATTCCCCAAGCATGTCTTGAAATACTACCACCAGCATCAAATCTAGCTATTCTTCTTGGCGCATAACACCCACCAGATTCTTTAAATTCATTTACTTTTAATTGATTAGAGAGACCTTCCTCAATTATTTGATTTAAAGCACCCTCAAGTGGTTCCCACATTAATTTATGACATACTGTAAGACCAAGTATCGGCATTCTTTTTTGTTCAATGTTTTCATACCTCCATGAAGGTTCTGTTGTAATCCAAATGCCATCTCTTTCTTTAATTTGAAAATCACCAAACTTCTCTTTTACCAATGCAGTGGGAAGGACCCAATTTTTATTGGGTGTAGATTCTTTTGAAGAAAATCTGACTTTTTTATAATTTATATTTTTATGAAGCTCTATTAAAAAATTTTCATTTATTTTGTTATCCCAAATTACTGCTTGAATATTTCTGTTGATACCTATCATATAACCTACTTCTTTACTTACAATTGCTTCAAACCACCCAAGTGCAGAGTCACTATCAACAAACCCAACTTCTACAGTTAAACTTTGTCCATCCAATCCAATTAAATTTAATTTATCTCCAATTTTTAACCTATATCGTTCAGCAGTTAAAGAAGACACAACAGCTTTATCACTTTTTAAGGTATCTACTATTGCTTTTTTGTAGAATAAATTGGCTGATGATGATTCAACAGTCTTTACTGATAAGTTATATAAATAGTTGTTTCTACTTTGAAGAATCAAATCGTTGTTTCTTATAATCGAATCAAGCCCAACATTTGCTCTCCCTATAAATGTAACATTTGTATTTAGATTATTTACACTTTCGAGTATCTGATTCGTAACACTATAAAAAAGACTTCCTGATTGAGAAATAGTAAGAACTTGATAATTGTCAATTTTATTATTAACTACCTTGTCATTATCATTATAAATTACTTCACTACCTGAAGTGTTCATAAGTAGAGATAAAATTAAAGCGTAATGCATATTTATCTATAATAATTGTTTAAATTTGTTTTATAGAATTTTAGTATTAAACAAATTAATGCATATAATGACATCTACTAGAAACTTAAACTTCTAAGGAAGATTAAAGGATTTAGACTATGTATTTACAAAATGAAAACTTTAACTAACTTTTTTTCGAGTGCTGCAACTAAAAAACCAGTTGTAACAATTATAGTTGTTTTTCTTTTAACAGGTTTTTTTGGATTTATGGCAACTCAAGCTGAAGAATTAAATACTAGTTTTGGTGGTGAGTTAGATACTCCTGAAATTCAAGCTCAAGCAAAACTTGGAGAGTATTTTCAAACATCAGGATCTCAGTCTGTTTTTCAAATAATCATCAGCGGAGAAGACGTTTTGACTGTTGATGGCTATTCTGCATGGCAAGAAATCAACAAAGCTGTCTTGCAGAGTGAAATATATCCATATCTGGTAAAAGATCAAGGTGGAGCTGTACAAGGATTTTTTGCGCCTATAGATTTCGCAAAAGCTTTTAATCCATCATTAGTTGTCAGCTCTTTATCTGATGAACAATTTAAACTGTTATACAGAGATTCTTCTAGCCAAATGCCACCGGAGTTTTTAGCATTTGCAAGCGCATTACTTTCTAATACTTATAATGAAGATAAAACATCTGCAACCGCTGGATTAGCTATTGTTACCATTGATTCTGCTTTAATCGCTACTGAATTTGGTGGACAATCAGAAGCATTCATTGAACAACCCAGAATGGAAATTGCATTATCAGATTCATTGGCAAAAATTCAAGTTGGCAGCGTTAAAGTATCTGGATTTTCATTTGGTTTACTACTAGGGGATGAAGGTGATGATTTCTTAGCTGAAATAGGACAATTATTTGGGCAAGCATTTCTGATCATTTTATTTGTTTTAGCTTATATATTTTTCATCAGACCAAGAAAGGGATTTGGATTAGTCAAGTCTTCAAGAAGAACTTTAAGTGATTTACTACTAAGCTTAGGTGCAATATTGTTGTCTATTGGCTGGATGCAAGGAGCTGGTACAATTCTTGGACCTGGTTATCTAGATATAATTGGTGCGCCAAATCAAGTATCTCAGATAGCACCAATTATTTTAATTGGTTTAGGTGTTGATTACGCTATTCACTTTACTTCAAGGTATAGAGAAGAGGTGGGTTCAGGCAACTCTATAAATGGCTCAACAACTTCAACTTTAACATCTGTTGGTATTGCTTTGACCCTTGCTACATTGGCAACAATTGTTGGTTTCTTGACTAATATTGTATCGCCACTTCCAGAACTTAAGGATTTTGGAATTTTAGTTTCTTCAGGTATATTTTTTGCTTTTTTCTTAGTTATGACTTTCGTTCCTGCAGTTAGAACACTTTTAGACAGAAGTGCTGAGAAAAAATCTAAAATTAATACTGAGGCTTTTTCATCAAGTGGGGATAGTGTTTTAAACAAAATTTCAGCTTCAAGCAGCATAATTCCAAAAAAACTGAAAATAGTTGCACTAGCACTCCTTCTTGCAATTTCAGGATATGGTTATTACAGCTTCACTAACCTTGAAACAATTTTTGAGTTTACTGATTTTTTACCAGAAGATAATCCTGTTGTGCAAACATTAGATTTACTGACTGAAGAATTCGGAGGAGGTTTTGGTGAAACTACAAGCGTACTTCTTGAAGGGGACAATTTAGCAACTCCAGAAATACACAATGCAATTATTGAGTCACTCTCAAATCTTTCTGATACAGAAAATGTAGTGTCTTACGCTGGTAACGTTGCTGCTGAGTCCTTAGTCGGTACACTTGGACAAACTTTGGCCCCTCAAGGTCCTGGAGCCGGAACAGCTCCTTCAATGCCTGACATGGAATTTATTGGTGCTTTAGCAAGTTATGGTGTAGATATTATGTCTGGTGCTCAAGGTTTAGAGCTGTTGAAAGTAAAACCAGAATCAGATGTAGAGGCATTATATGAATACTTGGTTTCTATAGATTCAGAATCTTACCTTGCAAGCGTATATTTCAATGAAGAAAATAATGTTACTGCTCAGCAAGTAAGAATTACAACGTCTGCAGGATCACTAGGCGCAGCTCAATTAAGAGATGATATTTATGAAGCTTTTGAACCGGTTTCAAGTCTTGGTGTTGAAGTTGCAGCAACAAACGACTCAATTGTCACGCAAAGTGTAAGTGATCTTATTTCTGAATCTCAATTTCAGTCATTAATTTTTGCAATTTTAGCGTCTATGTTATTTTTGATTCTCTATTACTTAATTGATATTCGAAAGCCATTTTTAGGTGTGATTACAATCCTGCCTGTTGTTGCAATTGTTATGGGCACATATCTAGGCATGTATTTTCTTGATATACCCCTTAATCCTGTGACCTCTACGCTTTCTGGTTTAGCAATTGGAATTGGGGTTCCATTCGTTATTCACGTAACAAATAGATTCAGAGAATCATTAACTACTAGTGATAATCCTGTAGAAGCTGTCAGAACAACCTTAAAAACTACTGGTGGATCTTTGTTTGGTTCTGCATTTACAACAATGGCAGGCTTTGGAATTTTAATGACTTCTTCCCTTAAGCCTTTTCAGCAGATGGGTCAAGTAGTAGTTGTTGCTTTAGGTTTTGCATTGGTGGCGTCAATTCTCATTCTCCCAACATTATTGGTGTTTTGGGCTAATTATCACAATAGAAAAACAGCCAAATCTTTATAGTAAATTCACTACTATTAACAACATGAATGTTAAAGAACTATATCAAGTAGTTAATAAACTTTGTCCATTTGAAGATGCATTTGAAGATGACAAAGTGGGAGTCTTAGTTGGGAGTGAAAAAGCAGAAGTTAAAAATTTACTAGTTTCTCACGACATCAGTAAAGAAGTACTTGATAAGTGTGTTGAAGAAGATTTTGATACATTAATTACATATCATCCTTCAGTATATAGAGAATTAGATAATTTAAGTTTTGATGAAAATTACGGATTGCCTTTAGAA
>Ga0255761_10006344_pt1 | contig 10208 bp, 15 predicted proteins | sample 071ome_29_FD_179961 | JGI IMG/M metagenome (GOLD analysis project Ga0255761, IMG submission 179961) | Coastal salt marsh microbial communities from the Groves Creek Marsh, Skidaway Island, Georgia - 071407BT metaG (version 2) | ecosystem: Environmental > Aquatic > Marine > Intertidal zone >... | reverse complement strand
ATTCCATTTTATTTCTGATGGTTTGACTTCCGCCTCCTCCCATTGTATTATGTTATTATACGTTATAAAATATTTTCACCTGGAAAAAATGTCACTTTATATCAAATGAACAAGTTATTTACCAGGAAAACCGTAACAATTATTTTAGCAATTGCGCTCGTCGTATACGTCATGTATTCGTATAAAGGTCGCGAAATGAGTGAAGGTGACAAAACAAAGGTCCGTCAGTACCTCATTGAAAATGCGGACTCTATCAGTACACTTCCATTTCTCGTATATGGCGAATTTAAAAAAGTTACGAGTGATGAAAATACACTCCGTGAAGTTCTATTGGCGGCTAAGGCGGGTGATACTGATAAACTGAACGAAATTCTCGACGGTTTATAAAAAATATCAGTGTATATAAATGAAAATGAATTATACAAAAACTTTACTTATTTCTGTAATTGTATTAGTATCATTTTTTTATATGTTCAGGAACACAGAAATGTATGACGAATGGGCAAAAACACACGATTGGTCTAAACAGTCCCCTTCGACAGATGCGGGGTATGAAGAAGGTATAGAATTTTTAGATCGACACCCAGTAGATTGTTCTAGAAAAGGTATAAGAGGGTTTGATTTTAATCTAATTGATAAAAATTATCATTTTGATTATGATTGTGCAGGAGGCGTAGAGTCGGATGATTTCACTATTCATACAAATCAAGGTAGTGAGTGTAGTTATTTATCGTGTTATCCGAACGCGTTTCCTATAGATTGCGGACACTACCCACTAACTTATTTTATATATCATCGTGATGGATATGGACATAATGGTCATGCGTATAAGTGTGGTACTAAACCAACTACTGGTCCGTGTAGAAATATAGAGAATGCTTATACAGAAGAACATAAAAATCATACTGAATGGCTGGCGCTACAAAAACCATTAGAGTGTAATAGTGATGAAGTTTTAACACGTGTAGATTATGAGTATAGTAATGGAACTGGTAGGTATAAAGGTAGGTGTTGTAAAAAATAAAAAAAATATAATGTAATATTAAGATGGTATATTATTTTGATACTCAAACTTCGTCTGGTATAAAAGAATTTGCTTCTAAATTATCAGGTTATAGTCATACCGGTTATACTACGTTATGGACAAATGCTAAAAATGATTATTGTAGTGATTTTTCGCATTATTTGGATAAAGTCAGGGGAGACGAAACGTGTAAATCTCTAGATGAACATGGTAAGCTTATTAAAGACTATTGTAGTTTGGGTGATAATATAACTAAAACTGAATGCGGTAAAAATAGTTTGAAAGGCTATGGTCATTTAGATATTTATAACGAACTCGCAAAAGAGTATTGTGAAGCTAATCCCGATAAGGATTTTTGTGCGTGTTATAACGTTTTGAACAATAAGTGTTTAACTGAAGAAAACAAGGATTTACCGGGGTGTAAAATAACGTATCCTACCCGTGAATCTATTAATAAAATGCCTGCTGAGTATAGATCTAATTTTGATGGTACGGATAAGTGTTGGGGTAATGTGTGTGCGGCTGGTACGGGTAAATATGTCCCCGAAGGTACTATAGACGCACTTTGTAGTAAAACCGTTGCCGTTTGTATAGCAGATTTTGATGTTGGTAGTTTGAAAGAGAGTGGTGTTAATATCGAACAAAACTGTGGAAGTAATAATCAAACTTCAACTAGTACTCCATCTACGACACCTTCTCCATCTACGACACCGTCTAATAACATTCCACTTGATACATCATCTACATCAACATCACCATCTCCGAGTGAAGCGGAAGATGAAGAGGGAGAAGAATTTTACGAAAAAGCATTTTACGAAAAAACGGAAGTTCAAATTGGTGCGGGTGCGTTTTCTTCAATTTCGTGTTTATGTATTATTATACTTTTAATATTTGCTGTTATGTAATTTGACTTAAATAAAAAAAGTAAATTTAACTTATGAATGTAAAAAAAATATCAGTACAGATTAGTAATAATGGGTCAATGTAAACTTGATTTATATGATCATTTAAATTATGGTGGTCATCTCGCTACGATTACAACATCACTTTATAATGGGCATTCTGATGTAAATGATAGAGATGCATCTGGTAAAGTAACCGGTGACTGTAAAAATACATCATGGTTAGGATTTGAAGACCCCAAATATGGTGGTTATGCATGGCTTCTGGGTGAAGGTGATAGTATTCCGAACTTTAGAGATGCGACAGGTGGAAAATGTGATGTTGAACAACATCGATTTTACGAATTTCATGATAAAAACAATAGTATAAAAAAAATAGATATACCTACGGAGAATGTAAATGACGGTCGAATGCGAGAAGATATTAAGATATACGCGAAACGTCGTGATACAAGATTATGTCAATGGGCAACATACCCGGATATACAAAATACATCAGATGGTCAATTTAGTGCAAATGATAGTGATCAGTGGTTAGTTGGTCATAATGATAAAAAGGGGCAACCATGTCCAGGTGGAGTTGCATATTGGAAAGGATTTCAGAAAGTGTCTTGTGTATATGATGTTAAATCTGGTCCAAAACTGGGTCGTCTACAAACTTTACACGGTGAAATAAAGAACTCCTTTTCGGGTGATCCTAGGAAAGTCATGTACACTAATATAGTAAACAGATATTGTAATTCGGCTACACGTTTAAACGATGTAATATCTTCGGATACTTCTAATAACAAATGTAGAGATGTTGTAAACGCCATTGAACAAGCAAAAGAATATTGTAAAATTGGTGATAATATAGCAACGGATAATACTTTCTGTACCAAAGACGAATTAGGAACCGCTTTATACGAAGAACTCGCGAAAAACTATTGTGAAGCTAATCCCGATAAGGATTTTTGTGCGTGTTATAACGTTTTGAACAATAAGTGTTTAACTGAAGAAAACAAGGATTTACCGGGGTGTAAAGTAACGTATCCTACCCGTGAATCTATTAATAAAATGCCTGCTGAGTATAGATCTAATTTTGATGGTACAGATAAGTGTTGGGGTAATGTGTGTGCGGCTGGTACGGGTAAATATGTCCCCGAAGGTACTATAGACGCACTTTGTAGTAAAACCGTTGCCGTTTGTATAGCAGATTTTGATGTTGGTAGTTTGAAAGAGAGTGGTGTTAATATCGAACAAAACTGTGGGAGTAATAACCAAACAAATCAGACGACTAACGGTTCGACCGAGGGAACGCCTGCACCAATGAGAGATAATATACCATTGGAAAGTACAACTACATCTACACCATCATCCTCGAGTGAAGATGGAGACGAAGAAGAAAAAGCGTTTTATGAAAAACCAGAAGTTCAAATTGGTACGGTTGCATCTTCAATGGTTTCTATATTTTCATGTTTCATGTTGATAATACTTGCAATGTAATTTGACTTAAAGAAAAAAAGTAAATTTAAATTATGAATGTGGTGTTGGTGGTGTTGCCATCCATTTGAGGGTACGGCTTTAAGTATGCCTCACAAACACGATGAACGACGAAACAAATTTTATACGTCCGGTAACTTCTGTTCATGGAGTTGTATGAAAACGTACGCAATAGATAAGTACGGGTGTAATCGTGGTGGACTTATATGCGGAAATATGGTCATGATGCGTCGAAAACTTTTCGATAAGATCGGACAAATAAAACGAGCTCCGCATAGACAAAGACTTATACAGTTTGGTGGTGATCTAACTATAGAACAATTTAGAGAAAATAATGTAGTCGATATAGAAAAACCTAGAGAAATAGAAATAGAACCCGTACCTGAGCGTGTGATACCTATAGTTTCAAATACGAAAAAACTGAGTGATATAACAAGTTCTACGGGTAAAAACGAAACACTACGTTTGAAAAGGGAAAAGCCACTCAAACGTAATCAGAACAATCTTGAAACGGCCTTAGGGTTAATCATTAAGACCAAACCCTAAGTGTCTTCTTTGTTTGTTCGTGGGTCGTGATTTTGGAAGACATGGTGTTTTCCAAGAGTGAATCCATTTCTCGCCATCGTGTGCGATCCACTTTAAATCGTATTTATCTATAACTTTTCTACATAGAACACACGGTAGTGATATACCGTTACCGTAACTCGTTTCACGGTATATCACTAATGTTCCATATTTTCTGTTTATCCACGATTTGAACTGGTGCGAACGGTACCCTTTTTTTAAACAATCATGTTTTAGGTTTTTTATAAGCCGTCGTTCGGCGCAACATAAACAATCACTTTTTACCTCGTTTCTTAATTTGGTCGTATAAGTAACAACGGTTGTATAGGACATTGCATTGTTTTATACGAGCGAATTATTTTTAATATCGTTACAATTATTACAAAAGTTTCCGTAGTATACGAATGAACACTCTTCACACTCGTTTAGAATACGAACTCGTTTTTTATCGGTTTTGTTTTGTGTATACTTGACGAGATCGCGAATAGTATAGATACCATACATTACCATAGTTTCCAAGTTTGGAAATTTCATTGTATTTATAAAACGATTCGAAACTTTATACTATTTATTTATTTAACGAAAACACCCGAACAATTTTTTACACCCAGTACTTGTTTTTAACATGAGCGCAAAACTATCGATCATACCAGGTACCATAGCCTTAAGAAGTGTTTCGAATTCGCTATCGGTTTCACCTTCGTCGATTTGTTCGATGATGGAAAAGATTAAATCCATTACAAGATCTTTTTTATCTGGGCCAGATATATTTTTAAGGTTTTGTGCTTGAAGCATTAAGGTAGAAACTAAAACACACACGTTTTCTTTGGTGATACGTTTACCCTTGTACCTTTCGACGATTTTTTTCATTTCTAACGCAACGTCTTTTGACTTTTTGGATTTGGAATCATAATTTGCGACGATTTTCTCAGGGGTTTGTGACATTTTATACTCTTATAAGAATTAATTTCTTTAATAATTATAATGGATACCGACGATAGGATCGCTTTTATTGCCATACTTATTGGTTTGGTTCAAATGTTCATGCACGCCAAAGAACTTACAGAGAAAGAAGATATATCATACATGAGTACAGAATACGTGGTAGCGGGTGTTGTTGCTAGTATATTTTGGATAGTGTATCAGTACAGAAAAGGTGCTAATTTTTCCGTGGCGTATTCGTTTGCTGGCTTACTTTTGAGTTTGTATACACTTAGAAGGTTATTAAAGGAAAAAAACATTGATAAACAAAAATGATTAACCGTTCCTTAAACTTAAAACTTCAATTTTCACCGATAAGACCTAAACACAAAAAGTTTAGACGACCTGCAACGGGTTCAAACGAGCCTCCGCCACCCGGGCCTAATTTACCATTCATAGAAGCCGTCAACGGTAGAGCGGCTATGTACGGTTCTGTTTTTGGAGCAACAAACTGGTCGCTTACGGGTTTGAATGTTATAGAACAAACACACTATTTACCGTTTTCTCTTTTAGGTTTATTTTCTACTTTGTTAGCGACGTATAGTGTAACGAAAGCGTTTACGACGTTAACAGAGGAGGAGTTTGAATCATTCGCCCTGCGTAATGTAGGACGTGGTGCTATGGTCGCATTCACGGGTTTGACCGCTGCCGCCATCGCCAATGTATGAGTTTTTAGCCACGTAACTTATAAAATCAATCATTTTCATTTTTTCTTCTAACGAAAATGTTCCTGCTCTACGAATCACGTAGGCCAAGAGCATTAGTAAAAGGTAAATAGATTCGTGAATATCCATTATGGTGTTGTATTAACACCGATGTTATTCGCTAGTCTTTTCTTAGATTTAAAAAACAGAAATGAACCCACAAGCAATAGAAGTACCCACCCTACGATGGAAGCGATTGCAAAATCTTTATCGGACTTCTTAACTTGATCTTTGCATTCCTCCTGGTTCATTATATTCATAGCTATTGCCGACGAAGTGAGACCCAAGATTGCATATACAATGGTAAAAGCACTACCTTCTCTTTGTACGAATTTAGAAATCAAGAAGGCAACTGGTATTGCAATAGCTATAGCCATGGTATGACTCATGAACATTTTAAGGTTCTTGAATTTTTGAGAATCTTGTATAGCTTCACACTTGTTAAACTTATCTATACCGAGTGCAGTTATAGCGGTATAAAATAAACCGAGAACAATGAGTGCTAGTATTTGTGGGTACCCTACTTCTAATTCGATTTTACCTTTTTGGATTTTGTTCGCCAAAGCTAACGTTTTTTGAGATATTGGAACAGGAGTAGCTGACATTTATAGTGTACTGAGAAATTATTTTAAATCCTTGTTTACCATTTCCTTTACCATATCTTCGAGAGACGTAGACCTTGGGTTCCAGTTTAATTTTTTAACAGCTTTTGTTGGATCACCGAGTAGTTTATCAACTTCCGTTGGTCTAAAAAACTCTGGGTTTACTCGAACAACGACTTTACCCGTTTTAGTATCTATACCAACTTCATCTACACCTTCACCTTCGAATTTCAAATCAATATCCACGTGTTTAAATGCTATACGTACGAAATCACGAACGGATGTCGTTTCACCGGTTGCTATGACATAATCTTCTGGTTCGTCTTGTTGTAGTATTTTCCACATACACTCAACATAGTCTCTTGCGTGACCCCAATCACGTGTTGCGTTTAAGTTTCCTAGGTATAAACACTCTTGTTTTCCTAAACTTATGTTAGCGGCACCGAGTGTGATTTTCCTCGTGACGAAGTTTTCACCTCGTCTCGGTGATTCGTGGTTGAACATTATACCATTACACGCGTACATACCGTATATTTCCCTATAATTGACTATAGACCAGTACCCCATGAGTTTTGAAACACCATATGGTGATCTTGGGTAGAAAGGTGTATTTTCATTTTGTGGTACTTCGAGAACTTTACCAAACAGTTCCGATGTAGAAGCTTGGTACAGTTTACATGTTTTAATTTGCCCCGATAATCGTATAGCTTCTAAAATTTTCAAAACACCTATACCATCGACTTCCGATGTATATACAGGCATTTTAAACGATAAACCTACATGTGATTGTGCCGCGAGATTATAAATTTCGTCTGGTTTTATAGATTTTATTGTATCGGTCAGTGCGGGTAAATCTGTCATGTCACCGTAGTGCATATGTAAATTTTTATGGTTTCTGTATTTTGGATCTATTATAGTGTTAATACGTGATTCGGTATATGAGGAACGTCTCTCTATGCCGTGAACTTCGTACCCTTTTTCGAGTAAAAATTCTGCTAAATACGAACCATCTTGTCCGGTAATACCTGTAATTAAAGCGATCATATATTAATGATTAGTTAATTCTTTAATTAAAGAAATGTATATCTAAACATTATATGATAACGGAACCAGATTGGAATGGTAAGACTTCTAATCCAAATGGTATTGTTAATATAGGTGAAAATACAAAGATACGGGAGTTGGTTATTATAAATAAACCTACTGAAAATGAAACATTTATAGGGAGTAATTGTTATTTAATGAATAGATGTTATGTTGGACACGATTGTTATATAGGAAACAATGTACAATTAAATCCTGGGTGTAGCGTAGCTGGTTTTGTTACTATAGATGACTATTCGTGTATAGGTATGAATGCATCTATACACCAACACTCTAAAATAGGAAAATGTTGTATAATTGGTGCTGGGAGTTTTTTTAAAGGGGAAACTCCGTCGGGTATAACATGGTGTGGTGTACCTGCTAAACCTATAAAAGTAAACCATATAGGTATAGAACGCTCAAATTTATCAAATAATGAAAAGGAATTAATTATTCATAATGCAAAATTGTTTATTGACAGATTCAAGACTTCTAGCAATATCTAATGGATAACCTATAGTATTTCTGTTTACAAAATGTTTTATATTTTCCTCAATTGCATCTGTTTTTTCTATATCACCAATATTTTCTATAAAAAATTCATCTTTTGATGACCATCTATATACAATATCTTTACAATATAGACTTATACTACGATGTTTTTTTAGTGATGAATTACTAACTTCAATATTAAATGTCGTATTATTTTGACTTATTCCGTTTATGAGAACAGAAGTATTTGACGCGTAAATAATATCTATATCTTTTATGGTATCCAAAGATTTCATTAGTAAAAATGTCAAAATTGATATAGGGTGTATAGCTAAATCTGATACTATATTCACGTCATTTGGTATCATGGAACCATCATTTAACCATTTCATTTCAATGTGTTTAATATCCTTATTTTCACCAAGTGTTTTTATAGAATTATGTTGAAGCCACGTGAAATCGCAATATAAAAATACATCGTCTGGTTTTTTTGCAAATATATCTAATGTGTCATGTAATGTAGGGCATATAGGTTTTTCCACCCAAATATCTTTAATACCTTTATTAAAGAGTTCGATGAGTATACTATGATGTGTACTTGCGGGTGACGTAACGAACCATTTACCATCCGTAAAATTTATTTCGTTTACTGTTTTATAATCTGCACATGCGTTGTATGGATCTATAGTTATAATTTTGGTGTTGAAATTTTTTTCGAGTTTATTTTTTATTATATTTCCAAAATATCCTAAACCGATTACAACTAATTTCATTATTAAAGAATATAAATGTTTAATCTTTAATAATGAAAGTTCCTTTTAATGATTTAAAAAGGATACACGAACCTCTTAAAAATAAATTTCATGAAATTTTAGATCAAATTTTAGATAAATGTTCTTTTGTAGGTGATACTAATTTTGCAGAAGAATTTTCAAAATACACTGGTTCTACGTATTGTGTATCATGTAATAGTGGTACAGATGCACTTTATATTGCTATAAAATCATTGGAACTTAAACCTAAATCAAAAATAGCTGTACCAGCTATAACATATGCTGCCACAGCGATGGCGGTTGTTAATGCAGGACATATACCTGTTTTTATAGATGTTGATAAAGAAACTGGTCTTATGTTAGTTGAATCTGTAAAAAATGTAGATTGTGTTATACCTGTACATTTATATGGACAATGTGTGGATGTTTCTAAATTATTAGATCTTAATATTCCTATAATCGAGGACTGTGCACAAGCACATGGTGCTGTTATTAATGGAAAACATGTTGGTACTATGGGAAATATAGGGTGTTTTTCAATGTATCCAGGTAAAAACTTGGGTGCATTGGGTGATGCAGGTGTTTGTATTACAAACAACGAAATATTATCGATTAAAATGAAACAATATGCGAGTTTGGGGGCACAAGGAGATAATAGGTATAATCATAAAACCGATGGTATAAATAGTAGAATGGATGGTATTCAGGGTTTGTTTTTAAAAGAAAAGCTTAAGTATTTAGATGAATGGACGAATGATAGAATTCGTATAGGTGAAATATATAATTCAAAGTATAATTTTCCTAAGAGAAGTGATATAGGTAAAGATGTATATCACGTTTATTATACTTTACAGGATGATAGGGATGATTATATAAAATACATGAATGAAAATGGTATTCAAACTGGAATACATTACCCAATATCATTACCTGAATTGGAATGTTTTAAACAGTATACTGGAGGTACCATTTGCATAAATGCAAAAAATTTTTGTAAAAAATGTGTGAGTTTACCACTTTTTCCTTACATGACTATAGATGAAATTGATTTTACACTAAAGTGTCATATAGACTATCACCTTCAGGAGATATGAAATGACCATTAGCGTGCCATCTATTATCTTGTTTCTCTATAGATTTAATATGCCAAACTGCTACACTAGGGTCTGCGTTTAATAAAACTCTTTTATCAGTCCCTATTATGTTTTCGTGTAATTCGTTACCATATTTAATTTGTGGTGTATTTTTGAATACTCTACATATATAATCCGGCCAATTTATCCAGTCAAGTTCATTTGTTCTAAAATTACATTTTTTAAGCCATTCTTTTGTAAATCCTGGGTGAATATTTATTCTTGGTACCATTATCAATTCGGCTCCAGAATCGTGTATCATTTTTTTAAGGTTTATAATAAGATTTTCTTTTGGCATTTCATCTGGATCTATGATAAATATATAATCACCCGAACACTTTGTTAAATGAAAGTTTCTATGTTCCGCGAAGTTACCATCAAAATCTCTTTCACATGTAACTATTTTATCACCAAAATACTTTATAACACTTTTAACGTTGTCGGTAACATGTGCTGTATCTATTAAAA
>Ga0255761_10006330_pt1 | contig 10226 bp, 12 predicted proteins | sample 071ome_29_FD_179961 | JGI IMG/M metagenome (GOLD analysis project Ga0255761, IMG submission 179961) | Coastal salt marsh microbial communities from the Groves Creek Marsh, Skidaway Island, Georgia - 071407BT metaG (version 2) | ecosystem: Environmental > Aquatic > Marine > Intertidal zone >... | reverse complement strand
AATGGATCTTTTTTCGAGATTAAAAACTGAAAAAAAAAATAAAATTATTCTCAATGGTAATGAACCTGTTCAAGCAAATATTTACTTAACGCAGATCTTTAATTCACGAGTTAGACAAAATCTAAATATTCAAAAAATTATTTTAGATAAAAAATCTCAAGCAAAAGAATTAATCAATCTTGCATCAAGTATTTCTCTTTTTGAAGAAAAATCTTTTTATATATTAAATATTAAAGATTTAAGGTTATCTGATGATATAAAAAACTATATTACTGATCTCTATCATTCAAATCATGATGATTTTATTCTTTTACATTACGAGGGTGAATCTAAGGATTTTTTAAAATCTTCATTTTATAAAAGCATATCAACCAATGCCTTATGTTTATCAGCTCTAGAGCCAAAAGCTTATGAATTTAAAAAAATACTTGCTGATCTTATAGCATCCTACAACCTCAATTTATCTTCTGAGGGTTTAAACTTTTTGGAACAACTTAGTCAAGGAAATTTAATTTATGCTAATAACGCTTTAAAAAAATTACAATTAATACATGAAAGTAATATCATAGACGGAAAAGATTTGTTGTTATTTCTTACTGACAACTCAAAATATGATGGTTTCAATCTTGTAAATTCATGCTTTTCTGGAAACTTAAGCCAAACAAAAAAAATTATTAATTTTCTCAAAGAACAAAATACTGACCCCATACTTATTAATGGTCTTCTTTCATGGTTTTTTTCCCCCCTATTAAAGCTAAAAACAAACAAGCTTCCTTTAACAAGTGATTTACTTATAAAATTTAGAATTTTCGGTGATTCACAAAATTTAATTCGATTTGCCATAAAGCATCTTACAATAAAACAAATTGAGGCAAGCTTTAATAAGATTTGTGAAATTGACCAGATTGCAAAAGGTATAAAATACGGTGATGCTTGGAGTGAGATTGATAAATTTATTTCAGGTATTGCCTTTATAATAAGTAAAAAGAAAAATTTAAATTCATGAATATAAAAGATTACATTTTAAGTTTAGGGCAAGCAGCAAGATCTGCCTCAAGAAAAATAGCATCTGCTAGCACTGTTCAAAAAAATAATTTTTTATCTTATTTGGCTGAAGAAGTTATCGGTAATAAAGATGAGATTATTAGGCACAACAAAATTGACCTAGACAATGCAAAAAAAGGGGGTCTTGATGCTGCATTTATTGACCGTCTAACACTTAATGATAAAAATATTCAATTAATGGCTGATGGTTTAAATCAGATTGAAGCACTTAATGATCCAATCGGTGAAATTATCAACCTCAAATATAGGCCCACCGGTATTCAAGTTGGTCAAATGAGGGTGCCTCTAGGAGTCATAGGCATGATATATGAATCAAGGCCCAATGTAACAATCGATGCAGCAGGTCTGGCTATAAAATCAAGTAATGCAATTATCCTTAGAGGTGGATCAGAATCCATAAACTCCAATAATTATTTATCAAGCCTTATAAAAAAATCTTTATTAAAGTCTGGTCTTCCAGAGGCATCGGTGCAAATTATTGAGCTTACAGATAGAGAAGCGGTAACAGAGTTAATTCAACTTGGCGAGTATATCGATGTAATTGTCCCTAGAGGGGGTAAAAGTTTAATTAAAAAAATTACCGATGAAGCAAAAGTGCCTGTGATTAAACATCTTGATGGAAACTGCCATATTTATGTAGACAATAATGCGGACTTAGATATGGCTCTCAACGTTGTTGATAATGCAAAAACCCAAAGATTAGGAACTTGTAATACCCTTGAGTCACTGGTTATTCATAAAGATATCGCTCAAGCTTTTTTAACAAAGATAGATAAAATTTTTAATGAAAAAAATATCGAAATTAGGGCTTGCCAAAAAAGTTTAAGCTTTTTATCTCATGCGAAAAAAGCATCGGATGATGATTTTGCCACTGAATACTTGGGACCAACCGTATCTTGTAAGATTGTAGACACGCTTGAAGCGGGTATATCTCACATAAACCTATATTCATCAGGACATACTGAAGCAATTATTACGAATAATCATGCAAATGCGATGAGGTTTCTTCGTGAAGTTGACTCATCCAGTGTAATGATAAACGCATCCACTCGTTTTGCTGATGGTTTTGAGTATGGCCTAGGAGCAGAAATTGGCATATCAACCGATAAATTTCATGCTCGAGGTCCAGTAGGTCTAGAAGGTCTGACATCATTGAAATACATTGTATTAGGTACGGGTCAAACTCGAAAATAATGTTATCAAAAAATATTGGGCTTTATGGTGGTGCATTTGATCCAGTCCATAAAGCCCACATGATCATTGCTAAGAAATGTTTAAATTTTTTTAATCTCAACCATTTAATATTTGTTCCTACTGGGAAATCTGCATTTAATAAACAACTTACAGATTCAGAACATAGAATTAATATGCTAAATAGGGCGATAAAAGATAAAAATTTTTTAATCAGTAACTATGAAATTGATAAATCAAAAAATGGAATAACATCCTACGCAATAGACACTATTAAAAGCTATTTTAATCCAGATAATCATTTGTTTTTTATTATGGGTTTTGATGCATTCAAAACCTTTAATCAATGGAAGGATTGGAAAAACTTTTTAAACTATTGTCACTTAATTATTATTAATCGATACGACGATGGATTTAACTTCAATGAGCTTCCTAATGATATAAGAAATTTTTTAAAAAATAATGAGGTTAAGGATCAAGAGGAGCTTTTTCAAAAAAAACATAAAATATTTTGTTTAAAGATTGAAAAGATGGCCATGGAATCATCTAAAATAAAACAAAAAATTCAAAATAGTGAGGATTTATTAGATGAGCTTGATCAAGAAGTAATAAGCTACATCGAAGAAAAAAATCTTTATTCCATTCCTGGCCAATTAAAATAATCTATAAAATTAATTTGCTCCATTTTAGATAAAATTTTTGGAACAACGCCTAAGCATGGTTCAGAAATATTCTCTTTAAGGTAATTGATATTTTCATCAATACACAACATGTCCTCCTCGATAATGTTTGCAATCCACCCACAAACTTTATTATGTTTAGCTTTGATAGATTCATAAGTTAACAGCGTATGATTTAAACAGCCTAATCGAACTCCAACAACTAAAATAACAGGCACATCAATGTAAGAAATTAAGTCCGATATTCTCCTGCAACCATCAATTGGAACCTCATAGCCCCCTACCCCCTCAATTAAAACAATATCAGCCTTTGATTGTATTTTCTTAATGTTGTCCTTTATCAAATCAAAATCAATATGATAGTTTTCTAAGCCAGCAGCAATATGGGGTGATACGGGTTTGTCAAAAGAATAATAATTAATATCCTTATAATCAAGCTCAATATTCGAATATTTTTTTAATAGAAAAACATCTTCATTTAATTTTTGTTTATTAAAAATTTTGACCCCAGCAGAAATTGGCTTTAAACCAACAACTTTTAGATTCTCTGATTTTAAAAAAGATAATAGAGCGCAAGTAATGAATGTTTTGCCAATACCCGTATCTGTCCCGGTTATAAAATAGGTATTATTCATTTTTTTATAAAGCTAATTGGTTTTAGACTCTCAGTAATATCTGGCTTCCATGCATGTGCATAAATGACTTCATAGCTAGCAGGATAAAGATTGTCTTTTTTGTAGTTGGAATATTCATTAATAATTTTTTCCAAATAGCCCCTACTCTTCATACCTTTAAAGTCATCCATATTGCCACTTGTTGCTCCAATTCTTTTTAGATCTTTAAATAAATCACTGGGATGCTGGTATGTCATCACAAAATTTTCACGATCGAGAACTGGATTTTGAAAACCTAGGTTTAGGAGCAAATCCCCAAGGTCATGCATATCGATAAAATGGCTCGTTGTTGATTTATTAAAAATTTTTTTTGAAATTTGATTAAGCTCTACTAATGTTTCGGGGCCAAAGGAGCTCAATATAAAAAGCCCTCCTGGTTTTAGAGCATTAAATACTCCCTTCAAAAGTTGGTCAATATCGGATGCCCATTGGATGGAGCTCGAACTCCATACCATATCAAAAATATTTTTTGCAAAAGGTAGTTTCTCAAAATCTGAACATATATACATGTCTTTTTTTCTTCTTACCCATTGCAGAAAATTTTTATTTTTTATTTGCCCTTGAAGCAACATATTTTCCGAAAAATCTAAATTAATTATTTTAGTTTTTTTATACTTTCTTTGTAATAATTGACCAGCGCGGCAGGTGCCAGAGCCAAGATCCATAATTAGTTTTGGATCAATTTTTACAAACTCTAATCTATCTACTAAGTTATCAATAATTTGATGTTGAAGAACGGCGAACTCATCGTAAGTTTTAGCAGCCCGATCAAAAATAATTCTTTTCAAAGATTTATTTATCATAGTTGTCATTAAATTCTTGAAAAGTATTCATAAAATCATCCATATGACTTAAAAAAGGAAGATGGGCAGCCCCTTTAAAAACTTTAATTTTAGATAATTTTAAATTTTTATTCATATATTCTGATGCTTTTATGGGAACAAGCTTATCCAGATTTCCAGTCATTATCATCGTTGGGGTATCAATGTGAGGAAGCATATATCTCAAATCATTTTGTAATAATAAATTGAGACTTTTTTTTAATGAATCAATGTCTGGACTTATTTTTAAAAAAAGGGGTTTAAGTTTTTTTAGAATTATTTTTCTACATTCACTGCCTAGAAGTTGTAAATTTAAAAACCTTTCCATGGTTAAATGCCAATCAGTAATTAAATCGTTAGCGAACTTATTGAATATTTCTTCCTCAACACCGTCCATCCATTCTTCAGCCTGATTAACAAAACATGGAGTTGTAGACACTAAAAATAATTTTTTTATTTTCTTAGGAAATTTATAACAGTAATGTAAGGCAATTTGTCCGCCAAAAGACCAACCCATGATCGAGAAATGAGGCAAATTGAGTGCATTAATTTCCACGTTAATTTTATCCATATCAATGAATTGAGTATTTTTATTTGACCCCATTCCAGGCAGATCAATTAAAAAAACTTGATGATTTTTAGCAATTTTATTTGCTAAATCTATCCATATCTCTGATGACATGGCCCAGCCATGGATCATCACGATTGGTTCGCCCTTGCCTATAACCTTATATAGCATGCGAGTTTATAGATGAATTAATCGCCTGAGTTAAACCAAAGACATCTTTTAAGCTATGTAAAGCGCTAAGCGAGATACGAAGCCTACATGTATTTTTTTCAACCGTAGGTGGCCTAATAGAAGATACATAATATCCCATGCTCATTAATTTTTTCGATATAGCCAAAACCTTTTTTTCATCTTTCAATATAATCGGTTGAATTGGTGTAATTGAATTACCTAATAATTCCTTCTGATCAATTTGTTCTCTAAAATTTTTTATTAACTTATTTAAGTGGATTCTTAATAATTGTTTATTTTTAATTATTTCCAAAGATGTTAATGCAGCAAGCGATATGGCTGGATTTTGGGCAGTTGTATAAATATAGGGTTTGGCTTTTTGCATCATATAGTCACTAATTATTTTCTTTGAACATAAAACTGATCCAGATAACCCCATCGATTTGCCAAAAGTTAAAAGATAAATGATTCGATCAAAATCTTTTTTTTCAATACCTTTAAAATGACTTAAGATGCCTTGGCCATTTTTCCCCAAAATACCGTAACCATGTGCATCATCAATGTATAAATAAGCATCATATTTTTTGCATAACCACAAAAGCTCAGGAACATCAGCCACATCTCCATCCATACTAAAAACACCATCGGTCACAATCCATTTCCTCGTTGCATGGCTCTGTTCTAATTGAGCCTCCAAAGATTTCATATCAAGGTGTGCATACCTATAAAAGCGTGCGCCACTTGCAAGCACTCCCTGATTAAGTGATGCATGGTTCAGCTTATCAATAAAAATGGCATCTGATTTTGCAATCATGGTAGTAAAAAATGCCAAATTGGCCATATATCCGGAACTAAACAATAACCCTTGATCCATACCAATCAAGCTTGCAACTTTTTTTTCAAGCTCAGTTTGTTTTTTTATATGGCCTGAAACAAGATGAGATGCGCCGGCACCGCAACCATAACGCTTGATACCTTCAACCATCGTTTTTTTTACAGATGCATTCTGAGAAAGACCAAGATAATCATTAGATGAGAAATTAATGTACCATTTACCCTTAATTGAGATCTTCTGTTTTTTTACATGTTCAATATCAGGTCTAAACCTCAAGAGATTTTGAACTCGAAGGGATTCAAGTTCTCTATTAAGGTCTTCATTAAGCATATTAATTTGATTTAATACCAAGTCGTTTAAAAAGAGATTGGTCTTTTTCTGTGTCAGGATTCCCTGTAGTTAACAGCTCCTCGCCATAAAAGATAGAATTTGCGCCAGCAAAAAAAGCAAGAGACTGAATACCATCATCCATAGACTCCCTGCCAGCAGAAAGTCTCACAAAACTTTGTGGCATCGTTATACGTGCAATTGCGATGGTTCTCACAAATTCAAAATGATCGAGCTCCTCAGTGCCCATAAGGGGTGTACCCTCAACTTGAGTTAAAAGGTTAATAGGTACACTTTCTGGGGGATGCTCCATATTTGCTAATTGATGAATTAACCCTGCTCGACCACTTCGACTCTCACCCATGCCTACAATGCCTCCGCAACATACATGAATATCTGCAGCCCTCACACGATTTAAAGTGTCTAGCCTGTCTTTATATGTTCTCGTAGAGATAACATCACCATAATATTCTGGAGATGTATCAAGATTATGATTGTAATAATCTAGTCCTGCCTCTTTTAATTCCTCGGCTTGACCCTCTTTTAGCATACCAAGCGTAGCGCATGCCTCCAGACCAAGCGCTTTGACCTCCCTAACCATTTGTTTGACTAAATCCAAGTCCTTTTGTTTTGGTCCTCTCCATGCAGCACCCATGCAAAAACGTGTAGCACCGGCTACTTTTGCGGACTGGGCAGACTTGATTACCTCATCAATGTTTAATATGGGAGTATTTTCAATTTCTGTGGAGTAACGTGCAGATTGAGGGCAATAGCCACAATCCTCTGAACAGCCCCCTGTTTTAATGGATAACAGCGTGCTAAGTTGGACAGTGTTGGCATCAAAGTTTTGTCTATGAATTGTATGAGCCTGAAACAGAAGGTCATTAAAGGGTAAATCAAATAATTTCTCAATTGCCTGTTTAGACCATCGCTCTTTTACATTAGACTGATGAAATGATTTATAAAATTCAACATTTTTTACCTGATCTTGATTTTTTTTTGATGGCATAATTAATTTAACCTGTTGATTTTAAATATTAATCTATATTGTAAATTAATTTTTACATTATTTGTTAACAAATGTATAAAATTTAATCAAATGTTTAATATAGTTTTATTTGAGCCCGAAATTCCTCCTAATACAGGCAATATTATTCGTCTTTGTGTTAATGCAGGGTCGTACCTTCATATTATAAAACCAATGGCATTTAGCCTGGATGAAAAAGCTGTGAGGCGCTCTGGCATGGACTACAGAGCTATTGCTCAAGTTAAAACATATGAATGCTATGAAGAATTTTTAAAATTATGTAAGCCTGCACGTATTTTTGCTGTAACAACGAAAGCTAAGACTTTGTACCATCAGCAAACTTTTATGAAAGGTGACTTTTTTGTATTTGGCCCTGAGACTCGTGGGTTACCGAAAGAAATACTTGAGCGCAAAGATAATGAATCATTAATTCGTGTTCCGATGGTTAAAAACAATCGAAGTATCAATCTTGCTAATACGGTCAGTATTATTCTTTATGAGGCATGGCGACAAATAAATTTTGAAAATGGTCAGTAACTAATGTTCTTGTTTAAGGCTTCTACCTAACAAATCAAGTACTGCATCTTTTGCAGATTTACCATTATGGATAACATTAAAAACCTCACGCGTAATGGGCATATCAACCTCAAGGACTTCGCTTCGTTTATTGACTTCGGTTGCTGTATTTACACCCTCAGCCACATGGCCCAATCCCTTTAAAATATCCTCTAAAGATTGGCCTTTAGCAAGCCTAATTCCTACCTCTCGATTTCGGGAGTATTCTCCAGTGCAAGTTAAAACTAGATCGCCAGCTCCAGCAAGACCGCCAAAAGTTTCAGGTTTTCCCCCTAAAGCGACTCCAAATCTTGTGATCTCAGCTAAGCCACGAGTAATTAGGGCAGCGCGAGCATTATTACCAAAACCCATACCGTCGGAGATACCAGATGCAATTGCAATCACATTCTTTAATGCCCCACCTACCGACACACCTACAATATCGTGACTCATATAAACTCGCATATTTCCATGATGAAACAAATTAGCCACAAGTAAGGATAGTTTTTTATCAGTTGCGGCACATGTCACAGCTGTGGGTAATTCCCTTACAAGTTCAGCAGCAAAGCTGGGGCCTGATAGAACTCCGTATGAATAGGAGGAACCCAACTCATCTCTTGCCACTTCATGGGGTAATTTTGAGCTATTCATCTCCAAGCCTTTGTTTGCCCATATTATTGGGGTACGTGTAATTTCTTTTAAAGAGTTAAGAATGGTTCTAAAACCAGAGGTGGGAACAACAGAAATAATAAGATCAGATCCCTTTACAGCTTTTTCTAAATTAGATTCTAAAAATAATTGATCTGGAAATTTAAAATCACCTAAATACAAAGGATTTGATCGAGCTTTTGCCATTCCAGAGATATGACCATTGTTCCTAGCCCATAGTGTAACTGGATATTTAATGGCTAAATGCATGGCAAGAGCTGAACCCCACGCACCTGCTCCAAGAACAGTCAACTTCATAATTTAAAGGCCCCAAACATCCTCAGCACGGATGTAACCTTCAATATTTTGAGACAATGTCTTAACCTCAATCCATCCGTTCGTTGGAAAAGGGCTAAGAAGTTTGAGTGTGATATCTTTATCTATTTTTGCCAAATGAACACTTTCGGTTGTTGGTTTATAGAAAAGATTAACATTATCAATAAGGGTCATCACATTTCGATCTTTAGAGGTGTCAGCACTTTGAATCCAACTGATTTTTCCTAAATGATCTTTAACTTTAATCCAATCCTTCAGGCGAACCATCACTTGTAATGGATAGCCTTCTGTAATAATAAATTCTTTATCTGTAGATGAGGAAGGACCTTCATAAAGGAAAGCCTTTTTTGCTTTGATTGAGACAAAATCAGCCGACAATGCCGGCTGAATTAACATAAAAAATGTTGCGAAACATAAGAAAAAAAATTTCATTCTTATTTTTGAGCAGCTTGTTGTTGTTTTTGCTGAATATATAAAGCTTCAAAATTGATGGGATTTAATAAAACAGCAGTAAAGCCGGCTTTAGTTATAAGATCAGAGATTACCTCTCTAGCATAAGGAAATAATATATTAGGGCAAGCTACAGCAATAATAGGCTCAACAGTTTCTTCTGGCACATTATTAACTTTAAAGATACCGGCCTGAGTTACATCTACTAAAAAGGCTGTTTTATCCGCTATCTTAGATGTAACAGTGACCTGTAGCGCAACCTCAAAATAGTTGTCTGATAGAGGTGTGGCATTATTGTTTAACTCAACACTAATTTTAGGTGTTTCTCTAAGAGTAAAAATGTCAGGCGAGTTAGGCACCTCAACAGAGATATCTTTTAGAAAAAGCTTTTCGATAGAGAGGCCTTGTCTTTCATTTTGATCCTCGGGGGCAATAGAAACCTTATTTGTTGAAGTTTCCTTTGAGTTTGATTTTTTTGTTTTTTTATTTTCAGCCATTATTTAACATCCAAATTTTTTTAAAACGTTATTTTATCTGTTAATTAAAGAAGTATGAACCATAATTAACAACTATTTGTTGGATAATATTTTATCAAGCTCACCAGATGTATCAGCCTCACGGAGATCATCAAAACCACCAATATAGTGATCCTCAATAAAAATTTGTGGCACAGTTCTTTTTCCAGTCAACTCAATCATTTTTTCTAAAATCATAGGGTCTCGATCAACAAATACTTTTTCATGAATATCAAAGCCTTTGTTCTTAAGCAGACGTTCAGCATTCATGCAATATGGGCAGTAATTGCTGGTATACATTTTAATTTTCATATTTTTTTCTCTGAAGCCAATGGTAATTGGCCTTTAATCCACTGATCTAAT
>Ga0255761_10006327_pt1 | contig 10228 bp, 7 predicted proteins | sample 071ome_29_FD_179961 | JGI IMG/M metagenome (GOLD analysis project Ga0255761, IMG submission 179961) | Coastal salt marsh microbial communities from the Groves Creek Marsh, Skidaway Island, Georgia - 071407BT metaG (version 2) | ecosystem: Environmental > Aquatic > Marine > Intertidal zone > Salt... | reverse complement strand
GTCTCCTCTGTCTTTGAAGCGAGCAGCCAAACAGGAATTAATCCAGATATTGAGGATGAAATCTTACCTCAGGCTGGAGCTGTTTATGTGTTTACTCGAAACGCTGGCAATTGGAGTGAGGAAGCTTACATCAAAGCACCCAATACAGGGCATATGCCTGATGACCCTATGGCTTTGAGTGATGGAGACCAGTTTGGGTTTGCCGTGAGCATAAATGGAGCAGGCAATAAACTTGCGATTGCGGCAATCACAGAAGATAGTGGTGCAACTGCAGTGAATGGTGATATGTCAGATAACTCTACTGTATCTGCCGGAGCAGTTTATATTTATGAAAAATCAGAGAGTGGCTGGGAGTTTAGTGATTACCTTAAAGCAAGTAATGCTGGCGGTGGCGATCTCTTTGGTTATTCAGTTTCTTTCTCGCAGGATGGAAATACATTAGCGATCGGCGGTTACGATGAAGATGGATCTTTAAATGGAAATAATGACGTTCAAGATGATGATGTTAATGGGATGGGTGCCGTATATGTGTTTGAAGATCAAGCTGATGGCTGGATCCAGACTGCTTATCTTAAGGGGAGTTATCAAGAAAGAAATGACTCTATTGGTGTCGTTGTAGATATCAGCGCTGATGGGAGGACGTTAGTATCCGCTGCCCTTGATGAAGATAGTATGATGACTGGTGTCAATCCAGTTCCAGAGCCTGACTGGGAATCAGATTTATCAACTGGCGGTGTTTATGTTTTCGTAAAAGGGGATAACGGACAATGGTCACAGCAGGCCTACATCAAAGCATCAAATACCGGTATTCAAGATTGGTTTGGCTCAAGACTGGAATTATCACCCAATGGTGATGAGTTAATTGTTGGCGCTCAGCTTGAGGATAGTGATTCTCATGGTATTGAAGGGGATCAGTCAAATGACAATGCACAAGAGGCCGGAGCAGCCTACTTATTTACTCGAGAGAACGGCGAGTGGACACAACAATATTATTTTAAGGGGAGCAATACCGAAGCATATGACGAGTTTGCCAGCACTTTATCTACAAACTTTGATGGATCGGTTATAGCAATTGGCGCAAGAGGTGAGGATAGCAGTCTGGCTGAAGATGGCTCAATCCAACCTGGTGACAACTCTCTTCCTGAGTCAGGAGCAGTTTATATTTTTACTTATAACTAATCTCTCACAATGGTATTTGATTTATTAGGTAAGGACTTTACACCGCCAGATGTGCGGGCAAAGGTAACAGGGGATGCAAAATATGCTGAGGATTATCGTGTTGACGGCATGGTTTTTGCTAGGCTTTTAACAAGTCCCTTGCCGCATGCAAAAATAACCAATATTGATGTATCTCGTGCACTCGCACTAGAAGGTGTCATCGATGTATTGTTACCAAATGAGGTACCTAAATTTCCTGCCCCTGAACTACAAATACTTACTGATGAGCCTCTTTTTATTGGTGACCCAATACTAGCAGTTGCCGCGGTGAGCGAACAGATTGCTCAGGATGCAATTGAGCTCATAACCTATGATATTGAAGAGCTTCCATTTACGGTTGATCCGCTTGAGAGTTTGTATCCGGGGGGTGCAAGTGCAAGACTAGATGGCAATGTTTATAGTTATTTGTCTGACAATCTAACAAATCATCATTGGACGGCGCGTGATTTTGTGCAAGCAGGAGAAAACAACTTACCCCAAGGAGATCCTTTAGACCAGTGGGTCTATGGAGACATTGATCAAGGATTTGCAGATTCTGCAATTGTTTTGGACGAGACTTTTGTTACAGCAGGCCAATCGCATCATAGTATGGAACCAAGAACTGCGATGGCATATTGGCAATCTGGAAAATGTTTTCTGTATGGTTCAACCCAGAGTCAAACAGCCGTCATGGAAGACCTCCCTAAATATCTTGATACAGAACTTGAGAATATTGTCTATATATCTGAATTTTGCGGTGGAGGTTTTGGCTCAAAAGCTAGAGCATATCCTATCATGGCTGTGCCAGCACATTTCTCAAGAAAGATTCAGCGACCTGTCATGCTTCGTATCTCTCGATCGGAGGAATATTTTCTTGGTTCTGCAAGGCCTGGGTTCCAAGGAAGAGTAAAAATCGGCTTTAGGCAAGACGGTAGAGTTGCTGCAGTTGATTTATATATTGTCCATGAAAACGGTCCCTACTCAGGATTTGATGATTTTGATGCTGCTGCTTCAGCAGTTACACTTTTGTATCAACCTCTAGCCATGAGGATGAGGGCAGTTTCTGTGCAAACAAACACACCTCCAAGGGGAGCGATGCGAGGACCTGGAGAAAATCAAATTGCAGTTGCTGTTGAACCCTTGCTTGATAAAGCTGCAAGCATGCTCGGAATAGATTCGATTGATATTAGAAAAATTAACGCAGCGGATAATAACGCAAAGTATTATGCAAACCAAGGTCCGGTGACAAGTGCCTTTCAGCGAGAGGCTATTGATCGATGCATGGAAATATCAAATTGGAATGAAATGATATCTAGAAATGGTCAGAGGAATGGATCTAAAGTAATTGGAGTCGGTATTGGTCAGGCTTTTCACCCTGCTGGTAGAAATGGTTATGACGGACTTATAAGAATTACACCTGATGGCAAACTTCATATTCATAGTGGCGCAGGAAATTTAGGTACTTATTCGCATACTGGTACTGCTCGAGTTGCTGCAGAGGTACTGAAGATGAATTGGGAGAATTGCGTTATTCAAAGAGGGGATAGTAGAAAGCAGCTCCCTTGGAGTCCAACACAAAGCGGAAGTAATACTTCCTTTACTATGACACGACAAAATTATGTCGCTGCTGTTGACGCTTTGAACAAACTGAAGGAGATTGCAGTAAGAGTATTGGGTGGTCAAGTTGAGGATTACGATATAGCCAATGAAAGAGTGTTTAATGTAAATAATACTGATCTTTCTCTAAGTTATGCGGAGTGCGCACAATATGCAGTCGAATTTGGGGAACATTTTGATGGCACTGAAGTCCCAAGTAATCTTCATGAGATTACTGTTTTGTCTGTCAATGAACTTATTGGTTCAGGCTTAATTGGTGTTGCTAAAGATGAGATTCCAAGGCAAGGACTGGTCGCAGGGATTGCTGTAGGCGCTTGTGAGATAGAGCTTGATACTGAAACAGGAAAAGTAGAAATATTAAACTATTTTGGAATTTCTGACTGTGGAACCGTGCTCCATCCACAGAGTCTTGCTACACAGATAAAGGGTGGCGCAGTTCAGGGATTTGGAATGGTATTAAGTGAGAAACATATCTATGATCCCCAGAATGGTTTGCCCGGAAATATAGGGTTCTTACAAAATAAACCCCCAAGCTATTTGGATGTTCCATCGGTAATGGATGCTGGAGCTGTTGAGATTCCTGACCCACAGAATCCCGTAGGCGCTAAAGGCATGGGTGAGCCACCGCTAGGATGTGCTGCTGCAGCACTAACTTGTGCGATTTCAAATGCTTTAGGTGGCGTTTATTTTAATCGAGTACCCATTACTCCAGATATGATTATTAATAATCAGAGTGGACAGCAACAAAGTCATTCAACGTTACAAGTAAACACCGCTTAAAAGAGGATTAATATGAAATTTATAGTTACTTTATTGATAAGTTTTTTTGTCATCATAGGCCATTCAGCTGAGATAGAGCATTCCTTTGCTGTTAGCGAAAATGACTCGACAAATGCGGTTACTGAAATCAGGCATTCTGATCAGCTATCAACAACGGTTTTCGCAGACCTCGATGGTTACCTAAGACATATGGCAGTTGGGCCTGATGGGACCGTATATGTCGCTGTAACCGTGAGGATGGGCAGGGGTTCAGCGATGGGAATCTATGCCTTGAGGGATGAAGATAATGACGGTCATGCAGAAATTCAGCAGGCTTTTGCAACTGATATTCCTGGTACTGAGCTTTTATTTCATGACGGCTATTTATACTTTGGGTCAAAAACAGAAATATATCGTTTTACTATCCCAGAAGGACAATATATTCCAAGCGAACCCCCTGAGATCGTCGTTGCCGGTTTCCCGGTTCAGCAGAGACATGAAGCGAAGACTTTTGCAATTGATGGAGATCATAACTTATTTGTCAATGTGGGTACTCCATCAAATACATGTCAGTTTGAATTCAGAACCCGAGGATCTCAAGGGCAAATCCCTTGCCCTCAATTAGAACTTCAATCAGGCATTTGGAGATTTAGTGCAGATGAGCTCAATCAAGATCACAGAAGAGATGGTGTAAGGGTTGCAACTGGTGTCAGAAATGCAATGGCTCTCGAGTGGGATGAAGCAACCGATCAAATCTATTTCTTAAATCATGGCAGAGATGCGTTAAATTTGCTTTTCCCTGATTTATATACAGCAGAAGAAAGTGCAATATTGCCCTCAGAGGAAATGCATATTTTAAGAGAGGGCGGGGACTATGGATGGCCTTACACCTATTATGATCATCTTCAGGGGGCAAGGATGCTTGCTCCCGAATACGGTGGCAATGGAGATATTGTAGCTGACCCAAGATATGGATATGCTGAGCCTATCATTGCTTTTCCTGGGCATTGGGCGCCTAACGATATTCATTTTTATAAAGGTGGCATGCTTCCTGATGAATTCCATAACGGTGCATTTGTCGTATTTCACGGTTCCTGGAACCGAGCACCGCTACCTCAAGACGGATACAAAGTAGTTTTTGTACCTTTTGATGAAAATGGGCTTCCAAATGGCGACTGGTTCACTGTCTTGGATGGTTTTAAAGGTGTTGACATTCTCTACAGTCCTGATGATGCCGCACATAGGCCAACTGCCATTACAGAGGGTAACGATGGAGAACTCTATGTTTCAAGTACAATTAGTGGTAGGGTCTGGAAAATAACCTCTAATTAAGACATTTAACATGAGGTGGACCCTCCTATTTTTGTTAATTTATTTCAACTCAAGCCTTGCCGATATTGAGGATGGTTTCGTTGTTTACCAAAATAATTGCTTAGTGTGTCACATGTATGACAGGAGAGGGGTATCTGGAATGGCGCCTACACTGATAAATAGTGCATGGGTAATTGGTAGTGAGGAACTATTAGTAAGCTATCTTATGACTGGGGGATTTGGTCCTCAGGTTCTCATGGCTAGATTTGACTATTTAAATAATCAAGAATTTCAAGATCTTGTTCAATATCTGAGAAGTGAAGAAACTATTGAATCTACTATTTCTCTAGATCAAATAGAAGAAATTAGGGTAAGATACAGCGAGCAAAATTTTTATGACTAAATATATTTTTGAGCCAAATATTCCGGTAGCAACAATAAAAGATTCAAATGAATTATTCCCCATTCATAGAGTTTTTTGTGTTGGAAGGAATTATGCTGAACATGCAATTGAGATGGGCCATGACCATAGAGAGCCCCCATTCTTCTTTATGAAACCCGCACATGCGATTAATCATAATAAAAAACATCATTACCCTGTAGCAACTAAGAATTATCACTTTGAGATGGAGCTGGTAGTAGCCATTGGAAGTTCTGGTAAAAATATCAACGTATCAAGTGCTTTAGATTTTGTATTTGGTTATGCTTGCGGCATTGATTTTACCCGACGAGATTTACAACAAGGGGCTAAAAACAAAGGTCGACCTTGGGAAACTGGAAAGGCATTAGATCATTCCGGACCCATATCTGAAATAGTTCAGTTACCTAAAGACTTTCCGATAAAAGATCAGATGATTAGGTTAGAGGTTAATGGAGAGGAGAAGCAAAATTCAACAGTAGGCCATATGATATGGTCTGTAGAAGAAGTCATATCGCATTTATCATCCTATTTTGAGCTTCAGCAAGGTGATTTAATCTTTACAGGAACTCCCGCTGGCGTTGGCCCTGTGATCGTTGGAGATAAAGTATTTGGCGAGGTCTCAGGCGTCGGCAGTATTGAGCTTGAGATAGTTTAGCCTTTATATTTGGTTTTTATTAATTCTGAGGCTATGGAGATTGCTATTTCTGATGGACTCTTTCCTCCAAGATCAAGCCCTATAGGTGCATGGATTTTTTCAATATCTTTGTTATGAATATTTTGATCATTTAAGAAGGTAACTCTCTTGCCATGAGTTTTTTTGCTACCGAGGCAACCAACATAAAAACCTCCGCCATGCCTAAGAAAAAATTCTACTGCGGGGTTGTCTATCTTTGAGTCATGACTCAGCGTAATTAAGCCAGATCGCTGATGCACATGTTTTGATAAAAGAAACTCCTGTGGATATTGATTGATTATATTTACGTTTGGGAATCTCTCCTGTGTCGCAAATACCGGTCTTGGATCTATCAAAGTCACATCAAAGTTTAAATTTTTTAATATAGGGATTAAAAACTGAGCGACATGTACAGCTCCTGTAATAAAGACTTCATAGTTTTTTTGGATGGGATGAATGAATATTTCTTTTTCTGGAAGATAGGTTACTTTATCTTCTAAAAATGCTAAATCAATATAATTTTTATGTTCTGATGTATCACTTGAGCTTATAGATCGGATCGCTTCAAAAAAACCCGTTGCAAGATCTCGAATATAAACACCCTCATCAAGTGTATTGATATGAGGCTCTAATGACGCCAGATGCGCATCAAGACTTTGCAAATGTATTTTTAACTTTCCGCCGCATGTTAAGCCTACAGCCCATGCCTCTTCATCCTCGATACCATAGTCTAAAAAAAGCGGTTTATTCGGATTCTTAAAGATAGCCTCAGCAGATGCAATGACTGCAGATTCAACGCATCCCCCGGAAATAGACCCCTCAAATTCCATATTATCATTGATAGCAATAAGGCTACCTACAGGCCTAGGCGCAGAACCCCAAGTCTCTATGACCGTGCCAATAGCAATTTTTTGGCCCTGTCTAAACCATGATAATGCTTTTTCAAATATATCCAGACTTGTCATAAAATAGTGAAAATATTAATCATTTAGACTTAAGTATATGCTTCAATTTCTAATTTCAATACCCTTATCGCTAACCAGTCTGATATTGAATATTCTGCTGATTTTTGTTTTTTCTATATGGGTGGGAAGATGCAGAAAAAAATACCATTCCCCAGCTCCAGTATTGGGGGAAAACATTAAATTACAAATAGCTAACAGAATACACTATAACTCATTGGAATTATTCATTTTATTCCTTCCCTTATTCATTATATTTGCTGCTTTTTATAAAGATTTTTATGGTGCAGTGGTGGGTTTTGGATTTTTAATTGCTAGGGTAATATTTGCATTAGGTTATTGGAAGAATCCACCTTACCGATCATTTGGTCAAATCCCTTCATTTACTATTATTATCATCTTGATAGTTTTTGATCTAATTGTCATTATATAAAGGTATCTATTTAAATTAAGGGGGCTCATTATGAGTGAAATGAAATGGACTAGAAGGGACATGGTAAAGATGGGTCTCTTTAGTGCTGGTGCACCAACTTTAGGCATGGGCGCAATGGGGGCATGGGCACAAGGCTACGATCTTGGCCCAGGTAATTATTTAGTTGATGTTGTCGGGGGCGGAGATAATGCTCAGCTCTATACCGGTATACCGGTTGAGGGTGGCGGTCAAATGGAGATAAGGCTTAATCAGTCAATCTATACCGATGACCCGCATGAGATTCAAGTTGCCCAAAGAATGGAACCATTCAATCCGCTCTCTTGGTATAACGAGTGGAAACGTGTGGCTGACATCAATGAAGAGATAGCAGTAGGCTATGAAGAGGCCGGTCTTGATGTTTCTGCAAGAACTTATTATGCGCGAGCATTTAGATTTGCAAGGCTTGCAATAGTCTATCAAGAGGATTCGGATGCAACCATGATGCCAGGCTATATGAAGATGCGTGAAATGTTTGAAAAGTCAAATCCAGTTGGTGCTTCAAATTTTGAGAGGGTAACGATTAATGTCGATGGTACAAACCTCGATGGCTTTTTTAGGAAGCCACCTGGTCCAGGACCGCACCCGGCTGTCATTGCTTATCAGGGTGCTGATTCATTAATGCATAGTAGCATTGGTGGTGCTGGAGGATTTGTCTCAAGGGGAATGGCCTATCTTGTTGTAGATTTGCCTGGACAGGGCGAGGCAAAGCGTATCCATCACCTTTACATGCAGCCTGATACCGAAAGGTATGTCAGTGACCTAGTAGATTATCTTGAATCTAGACCGGATATTGATTCTGATCGCATTGCTATTCGGGGTATTAGTATGGGCGGTTACTCTGCACCTAGGGCTGCAGCCAGTGAGCCCAGACTAAAGGCTGTTGCAGTTGCCTCTGCCTCATATTCAGTCTTAGATGATCTGTTTGATTTTTATCCACCAATTAGAGATAGAGTTAGATGGATTATAGGTGCTGAATCATTAGAGAGCGCTAGAAGACAGCTTCAGGATTACAATATGGGCGATGTGGCTAGGAATCTTGAGTGCCCCATGTTAGTCGGGTACGGTGCTACAGATAGAATAATGGATCCAGAGGGTGCATTAAATCTTTACAACGCATGCGTAAACTCACCAAGACAAATGTGGGCTGACGCTGGTCATCCTCATCACGATGAGAAATCCGGTGGTCCGGTAGATCTTCGACTACCAACCCTTCAAGACTGGATGGGAAGAGCGCTCGGCGCAATTTAAATGTTGCTATAATACGGGTAGATATCCTTAATGATGTCTGCCCGTATTTATGCCATTAAGCGTCAAATTATTTGTTAGAGACTTACTCTCTGGTAGCTCCTTACTTTTTTTAGTATGCCTCATCACTGCTGTTGCTTCATTGAGCACGGTAAGTTTATTTACTGACAGGGTAAGGCAGGCTATTACGCAACAAGCGGGTGAGTCGCTTGCTGCAGATATTAGAATTGAATCAGATCTGCCAATTCAAGCTGAGCTTAGGGATATCGTTTCAGATTCAAATCTAATTTCGGCAGATATTATTAATTTTAGGTCTGTGGTTATGCAGGGCTTTCAAAGCAGTCTTGCTGATATTCGAGGAGTCAGCACTGGTTATCCTCTCCGTGGAACTGTTTACATTGCAGACAGCCCAACTTTAGAAGGCTATCCGATTGATGCCATTCCTGGTCCGGGGAATATTTGGGTTGAGCCTTCCATATTGGCACGATTAAATTTAGCTGTTGGTGACTCAATAGATATTGGAGCTAAGAGTTTTGTAATTAGCAAGGTCATTACATTTAGACCTGATGAGGGATGGAGATTTTTAGAAATTGCACCCACTATTTTACTCAATATTGAGGATATTGAGGCCACTCAATTGGTGGTACCCGGCAGTCGAGTTGAGTACGAATATTTAATTGCAGGAAGTGAAGCAGAGCTTAATAGACAAAGAAATATAATCGATTCTCAGCTCTTACCTGGCCAAGAATTAGATGATATTGATGATGCAAGACCTGAAGTGAGAAACTCTGTAATTAGAGCAGAACAATTTTTACATCTTGCCGCTGTCATATCCGTAATATTAAGCGGTATAGCCATCGCCATGTGTGCCAAAGAATTTGTAGGTCGTCACGAGATTACGGTTGCTATCTATAAAACCTTTGGTGCTAATCATGGCACAGTTTATCGATTACTCGGAGTACATTTAATTATCATTATTTTGATTGCAACATTCATCGGACTAGCCTTTGGTTATATTGCACAGTTGTATCTTGCACAGTTGGGGATAAATCTGATAGAAGCAGAGCTACCGCAACCCTCATTATCATCAGTCTTTATAGCCCCATTAACCTCAGTTTTAGTGATTTTTGGATTTGCACTTATTCCAATCGCATCGTTAAGAAATGTCTCACCAATCAAACTTCTTAGAAATGATGTAGTAATTGAGCCACTATCCAGGTTTATAACAATTGGTACTATAGTTATATTTCTTGCTTTACTGATTGGTATTCTCGTCAATGATATTGAATTGCTGATTACTATTCTGCTGATAGGCTTTTTTGCAACCGTGGTAATGTTCATTTTTGCAAGAATATTGATTAGATTGTCATATTTTTTTAAAGGTTACTTAAAGTCATTTTGGAAGTATGGCATATCCAATATAGCAAGAAGAAAAACTGAGAGTGCTACTCAGGTAATAGCTTTTGGGCTAAGCATTATGGTGATTTTAATTTTAACTATAAGCAAAGATCAGTTAATAATGACTTGGCAAAATACCTTGCCTGAATCGACACCTAATAATTTTTTAATAA
>Ga0255761_10006326_pt1 | contig 10228 bp, 10 predicted proteins | sample 071ome_29_FD_179961 | JGI IMG/M metagenome (GOLD analysis project Ga0255761, IMG submission 179961) | Coastal salt marsh microbial communities from the Groves Creek Marsh, Skidaway Island, Georgia - 071407BT metaG (version 2) | ecosystem: Environmental > Aquatic > Marine > Intertidal zone >... | reverse complement strand
TAATGTTTCACTTCCACTAATACTGGTTCTTTCATAAACAAGAGTTTGTGGATAAGGACGAAATAAAGTTCCTGTTCCACCATACATACATACCCACTCTCCTGCTGCGTGATTTTTTAATGGGTCAATTTCTGGTTGTAATGGCATAGATTTTCTATCTGAACCATCTATGGTAAAGAGTAAACCATCGGTTTTTATTCTTTGTCCACCTTTTGCACCCATTATATATTGAACCTTTTTCTTAATGCATTAAAATTATCTTTTACTTCTAATGGTGTTAAAACTTTTGTATAGATTGAAAGTGGCCCGAATAGTCCGTCCCAAGTGATTGATGAATTATCATCGTCTGCTGAATACAATACATTGATTCGTTGAAAGTTTGAATCCGTAGCTAATGCACTTGAAGTATTGGTTGCAACTTGTTCTCCGTTTACATACAATACATAATCTGCACTACCACCAGATGTTGTTCCTGATTTTGTCACCACAACATTATACCAATTTCCTGCAGTTGTAGAACCTCCACTAATTAATGTGTTTCCACCACCACCAGTTGGTCTAAATTGTAAAATTGGTGCTCCTTTTAATGTAAGTCTTAAATGTCCGTTTCCTGCATATAACAAATCACAAAATCTTCCTTGAGCATCACTTGTGTAATTATCACGATTACCCCAAGCCGATATACTGAAATCAGTTGTTGCCCAATCCGTGTAAGATGAATTCGTATAATAAAAATAACCACCTGCACCACTATCGGAAATATGAGTTGGATTACCTGTAAAAGTTATTTCAGAAGAACCTCCTATATTATCAGTCCAACCATTACCACTTAAGTCATTTAGTTCTGTTCCGGAGCCGTGTGAATTTAAATCTGCTGGGTCAATATAAAGTCTTAAACCTGATGATGTGATTTTAGGATTATGTGAAAATGCCATTATTTACCAAACCTTATTTTATGTGCGTTAAAAACTTCCAATGCCTCTTGAGCAGACAATGCTCTATTGTAAAGATAAATTGGCCCCATATATCCTGTCCACTCTGCTGAAGTCGTGTATCGAGTTCCTATTCTAAAATTTTTTCCAAAATCTTCATCTGTGGAAGCTCTATTTCCACCTGTTACGAGTTGTCCATTTAAATATAATTTAGATTCAGAAGAGTTGGATGTTGCCACCATATGTATCCATTGATTAAGAAATGCAGAATCTGAAGCATCATATGTTCCTGAAAAATTATATGTTAATTGTTCTGTCCAATTAATATTATCGTCTGTGTAATTTGATAAAAACCATTGTCCACCATTGTTTCTCGCATCTGTAAAGTATTGAGTAGCACTACTATTTTTATAAAACCACATACAAATTGATGATTCGGTGGCCGTTCCTAAATCTTCATCACAATTCATTCCCTTAGCACCATTAAAATCAAAAACACCACCATTTATAGCATTGTAAGCTGGAAAGTTTGCTGTATTTGGTGTGTGGGTTCCACTACCGGGTTCTCCATTTGCACCGGTAATTGTATTACCTGTAATTAAATTGGTACAAGTGGTATCACCACTAACAAAACAATTAGTATCCCCCGCATCTATTGCTAAAATTAAACCATTGGTAATGGTATTTGGACTATAACTCGTTGCCATCGCTCAAACACTTACAATTTTTCTTAATATCATCAACTTCTTGTTTTAATTCTTTGATTGATTCGATTAATAATGGAACGACTTTTTCATATTTTACTGCTAAATATCCGTCTTCTCTTTCGGTTACGACTTCTGGTAAAACTTTGTGAATTTCTTGTGCAATAACCCCAACATCGTGCCCTTCATATGTGGATTGTTTATCGTTCCAATCATATTCGTATCCACCAATTTTACTTATTTTGTAAAGTGAATCTTGAATTGGTTGTATGTTGTCTTTAAATCTTTCGTCTGATGAATAATATGCAATTACATCACCGGTTGCTCTAATTTCTCCCGATACTGACAAATTACCACTCGAATCTACGGTGGTTTGACTTGAATATGGTCCAAGTGTTACTTTGTAATCACTAAATGCCTCTATTACGGGTAAACCTGCGATTGTATTGGCTGAAAATAATGAACCTGATAGTTCATCTGTTACGGTGAATAATCTTCCGTTTGTTCCGTCTACTGCAAATACTTCTGAACCACTACCTTCAACGTGAAGTGATGCGGTTGAACTTCCTACTGATGCTGAAATGTGAACAAATGAGTCTGGTGTATCGACTCCGATACCGACATTACCAGTAGTATCTTTAATAATTAATCTTGTTGCTACTCCATTTTCATCTATTTTAAAATCTCCATTTAAAGCATATACATCATAAGTATTTGTAGTAGTAATTAATTTATTGTAAGCACCATAACCTGCTGCTGTTGATTCTGTTCTTAATACTGCACTACCATTAGCATAATTTCTAATACCACCATTGACATCTAATTTATGTGCGGGTGATGTTGTGCCGATTCCGATATTCCCTGAATCATCTATTGTAAATCTATCATTAGTTCCAATTGAGCTATTTTCTGATATTAAAAGTTTATGCCCACTTGAATCTACACCAATACTAAATTGTCTTGCTGCAGCTGCTGTTGTAAAAGTTATTTGTGGGTCATCAGTACCACAATGTATATCTACATAAGAAGTACCACCAACATCTCTTTGGAATCTTCCAAGATAAAGTCCTGCACCACCACCTTGTACTAATAAAGCACCTTCATTATCATCTTGGTTAATGTGTAACTTACCCGTAGGTGAATTAGTGCCGATACCGACTCTATCTTCACCCGCATCTACAAATAATAAATTTTGGTCAGTATTACCTTCTATTCTTGTGTCTAAATCAGCACCTGGGTCATTTATAATAATACCATTAGCAGTTCCTACTTTAAAGTAATTTCCACCACCTGCTCTTAATGTTATTTGGTCTGCAACTTCTTCTGTTATATAGGTATTACCACCACCATCTAAGTAAATTTTGTTTGTTGCTGGTATAGTAATATCACCAGATGTGGTGATACTTGAAAGGGAAGCTGCACTTCCACTTGTAATTAATTTTTTCCAATTTGGCATTTATTCTTTCTCCTTATGGTTGGTTACTCGTTGAGCCCACTTCCTTGATTGCCACATCAAGGCCAATAAAGTTATTCTTGTTCTTTATAACTTTTCTGAAGTTTCTCCACTACGGATACTGCTTCAATTAATCTTTTTCCAGGAATCATTCCTTCTTGTATCAAATACAACAAAAACTCAATCTCTTGTTTATTGAGTTTTAACGAAGGTGTCTCTTTCGAAACACCCTCGTTTTGATTGGATAATCTTGGACTTTCCTGTTTATTTTTTCTATCTATTAATCCCATTTGAAACCATTAATATTAGGATTATTCTACATAGATATAAATTTCACCACCTTGGACTCTAATATTACCATTCTTTTGGTAAGTAGAATCGTCTGATGTTACTACTGATGATACATATGCGTCTGGTACTACTGCTGTTGCATTTTGACCAAGTTTGGTTCCGATTTGGAAACCCCAACGACCTTCTGAGTCGTCCCACGCAAATGCACTACCACTATATGCTGATTCTGTTTGAACAATCAAACCACCATCACCTGTTGCTGAACCACTATTTGCTAAGATAAATCTATCTTCAACCAATAAGTTAGCTGTGTTTACTGATGTTTGAGTTCCTTGTACACTTAAATCACCTGCGATAGTTACATCACCAGTTGTAGTTACGGTTGCAAATGTTACATTTGCTGATGTTGCCACATCCTGTCCGATTGCTACATCGTTAGCATTTACAGTAACACCTGTTCCTGCTCCGACTGCGAAACTTCTGTTTGATGAAATATCTCCACCACCTGTTAAACCATTACCTGCGGTAAGAGTTACACTTGTGTGGTCGATGTGTTCGTTTGCTACGAAGTTTGTTGCTGCGTCGTGGTCAACTTGTGCTGAACCACTAAATACACCAAGTTCATCAACAATAGCTGCTGCTGTGATAGAACCACCTAATGATGTAGATGTTCCTGCAATTGTAATTGCTGAATTTGCTAATTTTGCATTAGCGATTGAACCTGCCAACATATCATTTTCAACTGAACCATTAGCGATAGTTAATGCACCACCTGCTGCGATTGTTGCGTCTCCCGATACTGCTCCGAAAATTGTATCTTCAAAATCACTAAATGTAATTTTTGATTCGGTTCCAGCGTCTGAGAAAATTAAATTATCTGTTTGTGCTATTGATTGTGCTGATAAAGAATCAATATCAACTGCTGCTGTTACTCCGGTTAAACCTGAACCATCACCAGTAAATGAACCAGTCATAGAACCTGTGATGTGTGAATCTGCTACTGCTGAATTATTTGTAAAATTATCTACGGTTGCATTACCTGTATTTAAGGTAGATGTTCCGTTGTCAATGTTACCAAATCCACTTGAAATAGCACCACTATTAAGTGTTCCTACGGTTGCTAATGAACTAGCTGCGGTTAGATTTGAAAGAGTATCAATAGCGGCTTCAATTGTTGCTTCTGTCGTTGCGTCCAAAGCATCAATATTGTTTAAAGATGTTGTGTCTCCACCTGAAAAAATACTGGTTGAACCTAAAGTAATGTCTCCACCTGCTACGGTTAAGTCACCACTTAAAGTTAATCCATTTAATTCTGCGGTAGAACCACTAACAATGACTTTTTTCCAACTTGCCATTTTTATTCTCCTAAGATTATCTCTGTTAATATAAGTTTTTGAGTATATTACTCACTACATATAAATATAGAAAAGAATTATTTTATGAATTGAAACCTAAGTAAAAATTACTACCACTATACATTAATCCACCTTCTTGTGCGTTTGGTGATGTGGTTTGTTCTTTTAAAACAATAGAACCTGTAAATCTACTGATGTCCGATACGAATAAATTTGTTATACTGACTTGACCACCAGTCGTAACATCTAAATTTGTGAATGAACCACTTAAATAAGGAACTGTTGTACTACCAATATTGTACAAACTTGCGGCATCTGGAATCAATGAACCACTAACAACATCAATACTTGCAGTAGTGAATGTTAATAAATTTGCCAGTTGTTTTGATTTTAAATTTGCCATTGTATATTCCTATTTATAAATATCTAACTATTAAATTTACCGAACCCAATTACCTCATCTTGTGAAGATAATGTGTATCCTAAAGAATTAGTATCGAGTGTTAAGTTTAAGTTTGTTGAACTTTGTTGTATTGTAAGTGCGTCATTTTCTATCAACATACCATTAATAAAAAACATAAAATCATTTTCAGTTGTTCCGGTCATTCCTGTTGGTGCAGATGCCGTTAATGCAGTAAATCTTGCAGTTGTACTATTGACAAAACTACCTGTATGAACGAATGACTTTCTTAAATAATCTCTTTCTGGTTGATTTCCAGATAAAAATTCATAAGTTGCATACTCAGTTACGAATGCAGTTCTACTTTGGTCAGTAGCGTTTACATCATTAGAGATTTCTCTCATAACACTTGAACCATTTAATTTAACCGAACCAGTAACATCTAAACTACCGGTAAAAAATTGTTTTTGTGATAAGTCTTCACCCCATTTTGTACTACCGGTTTGAACTGATGAAGTTACATTACCACCATCAATAACAAGATTAGATGAAGTTACATTTCCTTTATAAATTAAATTACCAATTGTAAATAAATTTTGTGTATTCAATACTTCTTGTTGAAAGTGAACATCACCGACTATTTTACCATCACTAAACACCAAGACATCTGAACCTGTACCTACGGTTAAACTATCACTACTTAAAGTTACATCATTGAATTGAACATTTGAACTTGTTTGGACAGCTTGTCCTATGGAAACTTGAATTGTCGAAGTGTCACTACCGTCAATTTTAAAATTTCCCGTTTGTCCATTTTTAGTTAAAGTTACACCTGTACCTTGTTTGACTAATAATGGGCTTCTGGTTTTGAATAAAATATCCGACATCTTATGAATTAAACTTTCCGATTCCTAATATTTCGTCATCGGATTCTAATTCATATCCTATTGAATCGGTGTCTACCTTTAATAAAAATTCTGTGTTATTTTTTTGTTGAATTGAGATTGCGTCGTGTTCCATATATTGTCCATTGACAAAAAACACGAAGTCATTTTCACTTGTTGATGTCATACCACTTGTTGCAGATGCGGTTACTGCAGTGAAACTTGCTGTATTACTACCACTAATTCCTGTGGATGTTTTGTAAAAATTCTTTCTTAAATAAGTTATATCATCATTTGATACACCAGAAGAAACCGTAGTGTTTGCCAATACATATTCAGTTACTAATGCTGTTTGACTTGCATCTGTTAAATTAACATCATTTGAGATTTCATTTACACTATATCCGTTTAATTTAAATGAACCAGTAACATCTACCGAACCTGTAAACTCGTGAGTATCAGATAGTGATTGTCCAAATGCATTTGAACCTGTTGAGTAATCTACGGAACGAGTGGTTACTTGTGTTGTAACAATGTCTGCTGTTAAACTTCCTGTTACTTGGACATTACCCAATACCGTTAAACTACCGGTTATTGTAGTTGAACCTGTTATTTCGATTGTTCCATCTGAACTACTGATACTTCCATCTGCAATTACCGTAGTTCCTGTTCCTATTTGAACTGAGTTTGCAGTCAGTGTATTGAATTGAACACTATCTGTGGTTCCGACTGATTGTCCGATTGAAAATTCTTGTGTTAGTCCAGATGAACCATCAAAACTTATACCATTATTGGAAATTGTAACACCAGTTCCTTGTTCAAATACCAATCCATTTGAAATATTAATAGAATAAATGTCTTTTGCTGGGTCTCCACCTTCAACTTCTGTGTTTGGTGATAAAGAAACTCTACCTTTATCATCTACTATTGTTTGGTCAGCACTTTCTCTTAAAATAATTTTCTTTGGTGTTAAATACTTTTGTGTTGTTGTTTTGTTGTTAAAAGTTTCTGGAACAAGATATCCATTTAATGTTAAACTAAATGTTGTTTTGATTAATCGTTCTCCGTCTATTGTACTTGCATCTGAAAAACTATCAATACGAGTTCTAAATCTCATCTTACCTGGTTCACCCCAGTATGCTCCGTCCGAATAATTAATCTTTTCTACAATACGATTCATTTGGTCAATATAAGAAGTCCATATAGTAAATTCATATGATAACTGAACATAGTCTGGCATTGCTACATTATAATATTCCCTACCTGGTGAAATGTTTTGTAAAACTGAAAATTTATCGTATCGATTATGTTGTGTGAATTTTTTCTCAAAAGAATAAAATAAATTTGGGTCATTTGCATCCAACTTGTCAATTGGCATATTATCATCACGACTCATACCTGTTCGTTTAAATACAATCAATGGAACAATAATTTGTCTTTTTTTATCTCGTAAATAACCTTGTTTCGAAATCGTTACCCACCTTTCTGGTGATGCATAAATACAAGGAACTTTTACTTTTTCATTATTTACTTCTACACTTGGTTTAATAACTTCATTAAAATAGTACATAATTGCACTATCCATATCCATAATACCAACTGATATATTTTTTACATCATCATTATTACGACTAAGTTTAGTACCACGATTAAAAGTATTTCGTTGACTTCTTGGTATTGGTTTATTTCTTGCCATTAAAATCCTCTATATTCTTCTAAGTTTGTGGTTGGCATTCTTGTTAAATGTCCTGTTACTACGATTGAGTGTGATTTTGTTGGGTCTCCACCGATTAATTGATTTTCATTATAATCTTTAACCTCAAAATATCCGTCGTTCCATTTCAATATATCACCGATATCTGGTTTTAGATTTACTTCGACTAAGTATGCTCTTTGGAATGCAAACTTTACATTTTGTTTATTGTCTGGTCCAAAGTCATCATACTCAAAATTAAAGTCTTCGGCATCAACAATACACGGAAGTTTTACACCTTGTTTGTAAGTTTTACCTTGTGATGCTTCACCATACATATTTGTTTCTGTATCATATACTGAAGTTCTGTAAAGAATTACAAACTGGTCGATTATCCCGCAATCATCAATGTTTGGTTCCCCTAAAAGTTCTTTATTGAACTTTTCAAAGGTTGCCAAATCTTTACTTCCATAAAATCTTTGTGGCATTTTATTATCCTATGTAGATTGGGTAAGGCACTTTACGAAGTGTTTCTTGTTGTGCTTCATTCTCATCTCTTTGAGCTTCCAACAATGCCTTACGACTGGTTTGTTCTAAATTTTCTCTCAATTGTTCTATTAATTGTTCTTTTTCAGCGGTTGCTTCTGCTCTTAGAGTTTCTCCGTCTAATGAAACTTCTGCATTTGGAATTGGAATAGTTCCGTATTTACTACGAACGATACCTAATAACTCTTTTGATAATGCTAAACAATATTTTCTAATCCATTGTTTACCTACATCATTGATGTTTGAATATTTCATAAAATCGTATTGAGCATTTGAATAATCAGACACCACTCCTAATGAACCACTATAACGAGTTCTCAATGGATTATCTCTATCACTTGTTAAAATATAATCCACCCAAACTGAACCTGATGTAGTTGGAATTGGAAATATTCTCAATTGATTATTTTTAATATCAAAAGAATACGCAGATTTTCTAATCTGGTCATTAAACTCAATTGCTTGAACTCTCAACAAGTCGGCATATATTGGTTGTAATACGAAAGTAATTGCTGGTGAATAACTTCCAAATCCAAATCCGTCCAACATATTGTATGTTCCAAAACCTGTTGACGCATAAGGGTCAAAGTATCTTGTTACTGCTGGTCTTGATTCATAATGAACTCGTTTAACTTCAATTGATGCACCTGAATGACTTGCCTCAGCTATAACACTATTTAAATCATAAGTTTGACTACCAGAATTAACCGAAACAGCAGTTCTTTTATAATCAACAGTTCCACCGACTTGAGCTTCTGAACCATAATCTTCTGCTATGAATATATTTTCAGAAAGTCCTGGTTTTACTCGTTTGTGAGTAAAATTTGAACTTGTTGATTGACCTCTTAAATGTAATAAGTTATCTCGAATGTTAAATTGATTAACTTGTGCACCATATTCAGAAACTGATTCTTCAAAACAAGCATAAAATTGTTTGTCTTGAAGTTCTATGTCCATAATTGGATATCCAAGTCTTTTTGCACACCAATCTGCTACTTTTGGTGCTTCGTTCTGAAATTCGTAGTCGTCTTCGTATAAACCGAATGGTGTATTACCGAAAACACTCGAACCACTACCTGGCCATATTGGTTCTTGAGCCATTAAAATTCTCCTATTAATAGTCTATTTGTATATACATTAATAAATATAACAAGATTATAATTTATTCTTTATCTCGTCTATTTGTTTTTGTTGTTCTTTGATACCTTCAATCAATAGTGCTATGATTTTCTCATATTTTACTGCTTTGTATCCGGTATCTCTTGTTGTAACTAATTCTGGTAAAACTTCTTCAATTTCTTGTGCTATAACACCAATGTCGTGTCCTTCGTATGTTGATTGATTATCATTCCAATCAAATTCATACCCACCAATAGATTTAATCTTTTCTATTGGATTAGAAATTTGTATAATATTGTCTTTTAATCTTTTGTCTGATGAATAATATGCAATAACATCACCCGTTGCTCTTGCATTTCCTGTAATATCTAAATTACTTCCGTCATATGTTAATCCAGCTTCCGCCCTAAATGCATCTGTTCCGGTTGCAGTCAATATTCTATTGTCAAAACCATTAGACATAAAGTCCGATACATCAACACTAAATTCACCACTTGATAAATCCAAGCCTGTTCCTGCTGTGAAACTACCTGATATATCGGATGCGATTTGTGCTGAACTCGAAACAACATTATCACCTGTGGTTCTCAATACCGTAGTGTCAACCGATACTGAATCTGCTGCAACTGATATACCATCTCCTGCCCCAACATTAATTGTTCTTGTGGATGCGATTGTTCCACCACCGGTTAAACCATTACCTGCCGTTATACTTACGGAACTATGGTCGATGTGTTCATTTGCTTCAAAACCACTCAAGTTATCGTGAACAATCTCACTATCAACACTATTGAAAGTTATTGTATTGGAACTTCCTGCTGTTGCGATACCTGTTCCCCCTGCTAAAGTAA
>Ga0255761_10006311_pt1 | contig 10243 bp, 11 predicted proteins | sample 071ome_29_FD_179961 | JGI IMG/M metagenome (GOLD analysis project Ga0255761, IMG submission 179961) | Coastal salt marsh microbial communities from the Groves Creek Marsh, Skidaway Island, Georgia - 071407BT metaG (version 2) | ecosystem: Environmental > Aquatic > Marine > Intertidal zone >... | reverse complement strand
ACTAATGTATTGAAGATAATGTAAAAGTAAATATTCAAAATGGTTCTACATGGAGGAATCGAATTTATAATGAAGATCTGTATTCATCAGATGATTTGAAAAAAGTAATCAGAAAACAAGCTGGAGATGATCATGAGTTTTTAGTAATGGATGATGATGATTGGTTTGTAGAAGTGTTTATGGAAAAATGGGATGAAAGAGTTAGAAATAAATTTTTAGATCATCTTGGATTACTTGAATGTGATTTTGGGTTTTGGCAATCAGTTAAAGATATAAAAGAAGAAGAATGGAAAAAACTAATTGAGGAGAAATTAAAATGAACGAAATGAATGAAATAAAAGAAGAAAAAATGGTTAAAGAAACAAACAAAGAAAATAGAAACAAATACGAATACGATTTGAAAATGTTTGTCGAGTCAAACTATCCTATTGATTACTTCACCTTGGTTGAAGCGTTTGATGATTTAGTAGATCATATAAATGAAAACAATAAAGGTTTGGGATTAAAAAGAACAGGTGGATCATTATTAACAACATACAATCCAAAGAAAAAACAACAACTAAAAATGGAGGGTTGGTAAATGACTCGATTACATGAATACCAAATCCATGAACTCTATAACAGAATGGTAAAATTATGGGGTAATCTGGAAATCAAGGATTTTTGGGAGATCCTAAATCAAGAAGGATACTATGATCTAAAAACACGCATAGAGATCACAGAAAAAATGTATGAGGATCTAAAAAGAGTTTATGGATCCAATTGGAAAAAGATCCTTGGATCCATGTTAAATGGATCAGATCCAAACTTTAATAAAAGGATCCAAAATCATAAAAGATTGAGTAAGGAATATGGGGATTTATTTAAGAAAAAATAGTATGGATGTCCAACTTACTAAAATTAACATTCTATCTCGACAAAATCAAGTATTTCACTGTCTTTTTTATAAAGAAAAAACAGGGATCCACAGGCGTTAGTAATATAGAGTATGATAATTGAAAAAGGAGAAAAAATGAGATTTACAGAAAAAGATTTAGAGTTGAAGAAACAAGAATTCAAAGAATTAAATGGGAAAGATTTGGAAAAACAATTACAAGGAACTGAATGGAAAACATTCCTTGGAAAACCATTTACTATGGAAGAAATGATTGATATGACTATTAATCAGATTGTTGAAACAAAAAATCCATTAACAGAAGAACGCAGAAAATTAGTTAAGAAATATATGGAATATGAATTCGGAGATGGAACAGAAGAAAGAATTGATTACATAATGGGTTTTGTAGATGAATATGACCAAGAAAACAGAATTACATTTGATACGGAAAGACAAATATGTAATGACGAGGATTTAATGTGTTATGTTCAAGATAGATTAATTTACAATGAGGAGAACGAATAATGAGAATTGAACCAAATGAATTTATGGATCTACAAATGAAGTATCCAAATAGTGAGGTAAAGATTAACAAAGTATTATGTTTTGAAGGAAGATATGATGTTCTGTTAGTTCATTTTAGAAATAAAGCATATGAAGTGTTTTATCCAACAAATACTATTATAAAAAAAGAGAAGATTACATGATTACAGTAATCAAGAAATCAATGAATAAAGAATTTAATAACCAAAAAAAAGGAGGGTTTTATGCCTGAAAAACAAAATCCAAATTCAATGGATAAAGAATTTGATCAGATCTTTGGAATAGATCCGATTAAAGTATCCAATGGAGTTGGTTCGGATCACGCTACATCTTTGGGTGATCCGATCACAGAAAAATCAAATCCAACACAAACTCAATATCCATTACCAAAGATTTGGTATATGGGACAGAAAGGTTGTGAAGTCAATTGGAGTTCTGTAAGAGAACTTCTGATGAAACATGAATTCGGTCTGTTCAACGATAATGAGTTTATCAGAAGAAATGGATCCAAATTAGAAATCCATGATATGAAATCACTTGCAAAATATCTTTGGAAACAATATCATCTTCTTCCAGAAAATGACTTTGAAGATCCAAAGAAATTGGGAGTGGTCAAAAAAGAAACCGATACTGAATTGGGAGGTGTGGAATATGAATACTTCACTAAAAAAGAAGTAGAACATGCCTTGATGAAGTTCGGTTGGGTAAATGAAAAATATGTGATCTATTTGAGAGAATTTTCTGATGATCCTAAAAAGGTAAAAACAGATCAAATTCTTGAAGAAGATTATACGCCATTAGTTAGAGATACTGATCAAGAAGTATCTCATTTCTTCCAAAATGGTGTTGTAAAGATCACAAAATCTAAAATAGATCTATTACCATTGGAATCGGTAAAAGATGGTTATATTTGGGAATCTTCCATTAAAGATCAAGTGGATCAAATTAAGATCCAAGATCAACCAACAGGAATCTTTAAGGACTTCGTTGAAAAATGTATGTCTGTTAAAGATGAAAATGGAAATTGGAAAATAGATCAATCTGAATATACCACTTTTCGAACCACCTATGGATATCTGTTATCCAATTATACGAATTATGGACAATGTCCTGCCCCTTTATTCGTGGATCGTGATACAGATGGAATTCATGCCGAAGGTGGAAATGGTAAGTCATTAGTGATGAGTTCAGTAGAACATTGGAAAAAGACATTATCAATCAATGGAAAGAACATTGATAAGAAAGATAAGTTTTTATTCAGTGGCGTGAATTTTGATACTGAATTCATATTTCTTGATGATGTTGGAGACGACTTTGACTTCAAGGTTGTTTATAATTATACAACATCAGATATGGAGATCGAAAAGAAGTTCAAAGATCGTTTCGTGATCCCTAAAGACAAGAAACCAAAACTTGGAGTTGCAACAAATTATATAATGTCTGATACTGACTTTAGTTCAACAAGAAGACAATATATAGTTGAGTTTGGATCCTTTTGGCACGATAAGATCAAATACGAAAAAGAATCAGTTCAAGATTACTATGGTAAAAGATTTTTTGACTATGGTTTTACTGATCAAGATTGGATTGACTTCTACAACTTTGGATTTCATTGTATTAAAGAATATCTATTAAAAGGTGTAGTTGGAAATGATAGATCCAATTATCGTAGAAAACAGATCGTAGCAAAAATCGAAGGATTTGGAAGAAATGATGGAGTCGTTGAATTTATTCAAGATTACATCATCAACAATGATGAGATCAAAAATTCTCAACATGGAATTCCATTAGAAGATTTCTATAATGACTTTAAGAATTCTATGGATGATCAAGTAATCGAAAGATGGGATCAAACAAGATTCAATAAAGCAATATGGGAGATCTGTAAAAATAACACTTGGGAATATAATCCTCATAAGACAGGAACTACAATGTCTGGAAAACGACATCTTCATGGAAATCGTGGGGAACAAAAACCATATGTTAAAATTGGAAAAGTAGTAAAATGATGATTACTTGATTACTTTCATTTTTTATTATTTTTTTCATAGGTAATCAAGTAATCGGTTCGGGGAAAAAGTGGGGAATAACTATTCGGTTGTTCCCCACTCATCTTTTGGATTTATAGAGATAGAATTGGGTTATTTTTGACCAATTTTTTCAAAGAATCACGATCAAATTCAGTCCCATTTTTTTTGAAATATTTATTACGATTCAGATATTTGGTGATCCAACCGAAAGTTTTTCCATTGTTTCTCAAAGTTCTGATCTTTTTCAACATGAATATTTCACGATCATTATCTACCAATTTTCCATTTTTAAGTTTCTTGCCATATGGAATGGTTCCATAAACTTGATCGTTTTCTCTTTTGTGATGAAGAACATTTTTTACACGCATTGAAATTTGTTCTCTTTCAAATTGTGAAAGTGTTAGAAGGATATTCAAAAACATACGCCCACTTGGAGATTTCAATGAAATGTTTTCTTTTAATACTACAAGATCAACATTATGTTTTTTGAAGATCTCAACAACTTCAAGAGTTTGAAGTAGATTTCTTCCCAACCTTGATAATTCAGTTATGATCACTTGATCAATCAGTCCATTTTCAATATGATCAACTAAAATATTAAATTCTGGACGATCACAAGTTTTTCCACTGATCCCAAAGTCAATGAAGTTTTTTTCTGTTTGGATTCCTTTATACTCACAATATTTTTGTATTGTATCCAATTGAGTTTCAACAGAATTCTTTTGACGATCTGTTGATGTTCTTACATAACTTACTATCATTCTTTCACCTCTTTTATTTGCCAAAATAAATCAACATCACTTTCGTTGATCTGTTTATCAATTTCCCATACACATTCATATAAAAGATTATAACCCTCTAAATCTTTTTCTAAATCTTTATGTATATGATTAAATAGATTGACCCATTTAGTCATTAGTTGATTGGTTATTACTGGAAGATTATGTCTTTGTATTTTTTTCTTTTTCATTGACGATCCTTTGTATTGATCTGTGGTAGTCCAAAACGATTAAATAGATCTCGTCCATTTTCCCAATCAGAAGGATTGATCCCATTTTCTCTACGCAATAATTCACTACGAAGAATTGATAAATCACCTTCCAATTTGTGGATCCATTGTTGGATCAGATCTTCAGATACATCATAGATTATATTAGCGTCAATATATTCCATATTTAATTTCCTTTTCATGCAATCCCCCATTGATGTTTATGGTAAGTCATTTCAAGAAGGATCTCTTGATTTCGGACAGATCTCTTTGCCCATTTCATCAGATCATCAATAAAAAAACGAAATTTCTTTTTATGATCTCTGACTTCTTGTGATTCGAATTTCATCATTTTATCCTCTATAATATTACATCACAGTTTTACATCACATTTTTTTGGATCAGTGTAATTACAATCTTCTACTCTTGTGATTACTTGATTACCTCTAAAAACATGATCAATTTTTTTCATTACATCACAATTTACATCACATTTACATCACAATGAAGGAAAATAGTTAAGTTCAACAATATTAGGATTTAGGAGGATAAAAAGTGGTGAGAATAAGATTTTCAGTCCTCTGCTCTACCAACTGAGCTACCAAGCCTTCTGGTTGTAAAATCAAATATTTCATCGCTTAGGGCGATCCCATAATTTTTTTTTAATTTTACATCACATTTTACATCACATTTTACATCAATGTGATTAAATAGTTCACAAATTTAACTAAATAATCCAAAAAAACACTTAAGAATATCAATGGAGAATTTTAAAAAACAACTTCGGTATGATTCATACCGAAGTCAGAGATAAAAAATCTTTCATTTTTAACTAAAAAATGTAAAATTACATTAATGAAAAAATTGTTAATCCTCTTGAGTGTTTGTTGGTTATGGACCTGTTCTAAGGATAGTAAATCTCCATCGGAACCCGAACAGCCACCCATTGTAGTCAACTTAACTTCTTTGAATGGACAAGCTCAAAAAGGTCCTTTTAACAATGGAACCGCCATTAATGTCGCTGAACTCTCCAATACCTTAAGCCCAACTGGACGGAATTTTTCTAGCAGCATTACAGATAATACTGGTCGTTTTGCTGTGGCTAATGTTCAGCTTGAATCTCCGTATGTAGAGTTACGAGCCAATGGATATTATTTTAATGAAGTCAAAAATGAAATTTCTTCTGGGCAATTAACGCTATTTGCTTTATCTAATTTGACTGGTAAAACTTCTCTTAATGTGAATATTTTGACCCATCTTGAAAAAAATAGAATGGTCACATTGATGTCAGGTGAAAGTCCAAAAACCTTTGCGCAGGCGAAATTACAAGCACAAGAAGAAGTATTAGCTATTTTTGATTATTCAAGAGCAAATGTTCCAGAGTCTGAACTATTAGATATCAGTCAAGGGGGTGCAGCTAATGCGAAACTCTTAGCCATGTCCGCCATTATTCAGGGAGATTTAACGGTTGGTCAAATGTCTCAATTACTGGCTAATATCAGTACAGATATTGCAAGTGATGGAAAACTTGATGACACCAATTTGAGAAATACTCTCATAGAAAATTCTAAAAACTTAGATTTGGCAAAAGTACGATCTAATCTTGTTGCACATTATACCTCCTTAGGAATCTCCGCTTCCATTGCTGATTTTGAATCCGAGGTCAATCAGTTTCTAAAACCTCCAGTGGTGCAAGATATGAGTGTTTCTACTGAAGAAGATACTCCAATTAATATCACCTTAGCTGGATCGGATCCAGAAGGAGAGTCGTTAACGTATTCTATCATAGAAAGGAATAATGCCACCCTATCCTTGAATGGTAATGTTGTTACCTATACTCCCAATGCCAATTATAATGGAACCGATACCTTCACCTATAAAGCCAATGATGGAACCAGTGATAGTAATACGGGTACAGTTACCATCACAGTGGGAGCCGTTGATGATGACCCCAATACCCAAGATATAGACGTGACTACGGATGAGGATGTGACTATTGCTTTTACTCTTACTGCCGAAGAATACGATGGACAAAGTTATTCCTTTTCCCTACGTTCTCAACCTACGAATGGTTCAGTCAGTCTCAGTGGGAATACCGCTACTTATACTCCAAACCAAGACTATAATGGTACTGACTCGTTTACTTTTGAGGCCACCGATGATCGATTGATTGTTGGTGTTCGTAATGTGGCAACAGCAACCATTACCGTTAATGCAGTCAATGATGCACCAGTTGCTAATGATATTACCAACCAAGTCACTGATGAAAACCGTATGATGCAACTAGAGATTACTTTAGATGCTACAGATATAGATGGAGATGACTTAACCTATCGAATCGTTTCTACCAATAATGGTTCGGTCACCATTAATAATAATATTGCAACTTATGTTCCAACCCAAGACTGGAATGGAGAAGATACTTTTAGCTATGTTGCCAATGATGGTTCTTTAGATAGTAATACCGCAACCGTTACGATTACGGTAAATAGTGTTAACGATGCTCCTGTAATTTCTAATTCATCTTTTGAATTAGATGAAGATAGTACTACAGCAGATGGTATCGAGATTGGTCATAGTTTTGTAACAGATGTGGATGAAACAACTGATGGAAGTATCTTTTCTGGAAAAGTAATCCTTGTAACAGCACCAGAAAATGGAAGCCTTTCACAAATTGGAGGGACTGTCATACTTGATGTTGGAAGCGAGGTTATTTCAGGAAATAGTGTTAAATATCAACCTCACCAAAATTATAATGGAACGGACTCATTTACCTGGAAAGCCAATGATGGATTGTTGGACAGTAATATTGCTACAGTAACCTTAACTGTTAATCCAGTAAATGATCCTCCTATATCAACTAATGCATCAGCATCAACTGATGAAGATATTAATTTATTAATTGATCTTACTTCAAATATAAGCGATGTTGATGATCCGATTACAGATGGATCAGAACAACCTAATAAAGTTCGTTCAATAATTTCTAGCTTGCCTTCAAATGGAAAGCTTTATACTTGGGCAGAAGGTTCAAATTCTCCAGAAAATTTAATTAGAGTAGGAGGATCATTTCAAAATAGTGGAGGAGTAAGTAAAATATGGTACACACCCAATACTAATTGGAATGGTTCAGACACTTTTACCTTTAAAGCAAATGATCAAACAGCTGATGGAAATACTGCTACTGTAACCATCACCGTCAATGCTGTCAATGATGCGCCAGTAGCAACTGGCGCTACTGACTCAGGTTTGGAGGATACAAGATTTTATGCTCAGTTAAATGCAACTGATTTTGATGATGATGTCAATTCATTAAGTTATTATATTGTTTCTTTACCTGAAAATGTGACTCTTTGTTATGATACACCTGATGATCCTGATAATGATGATTGTAAGAGCGTAATTAGTGAAGGGGGATTATCCCCGAGTGCTCCATTTATCATTCCTGATGCTAATTGGAATGGTACCACTACTTTTACATGGAAAGCCAACGATGGAACCAATGACAGCAATGTAGCTACTAATACAATTGGTTTTAATCCAGTAAATGATGCTCCAGTTGCTAATAATGTGATTGCTCAAATGGATGAGAATCGAATAAACGGAAGATATCAACCAGTAAATGTTACGTTAGAGGCAACAGATGTAGAAGGCGATGATTTAACTTATATTTTAGTTTCAGAAGGAAATGATGGTACAGCAGGTATTACAAATGATGTTTTAACTTATACTCCAAACCAAGATTGGAACGGTACCACAACACTTTTATATAAAGCCAATGATGGTTCTTTAGATAGTAATAACGCTACCGTAACCATTACGGTAAACAGTGTTAATGATGCTCCTGTAACCACCAATATTACTCAAACTCAGGATGAAGACAATTCTGAAGCTTCTGATTTATCTTCCTTTACTTCAGATGTTGATGGAGATGATTTAACCTATAGTATTGTAACAGATGCAACTAATGGAACCACCTCCATCGATGGAAGTATCGTAACCTACACTCCAAATGCAAACTTTCATGGTACAGACTCATATACCTATAAAGCAAATGATGATACAATAGATAGTAATATTGCCACCGCTACCATCACCGTTAACCCTGTAAATGACGCCCCCACTGTGGCGGATATTGATGCTGGAGAAGTACGGGTTAACGACTCCATAGAAATTACTTTACAGGGTAGTGATGTTGATAATGATACTTTAACCTATTCCATCCTCGGACAACCTACCAATGGAATGGTGTCTATTAATGGTAGTATTGCCACTTATACCGCAACTATAGCTGGAGAAGACTCATTTACTTATCAAGCTTCTGATGGAACAGAATCAAGTAACGAAGCAACCATACATATCACTGTTAAAAATTGGTATAAAACTTACGGTGGGACAAATGATGAATATGGAAACTCAGTAATTCAAACCTCCGATGGAGGGTATCTTCTGGGAGGAACTACTAGTAGTTTTGGAAATGGGTCCATTGATTTCTATCTCGTCAAAACCGATGCGACTGGAACCGAGGAATGGTCCAATACTTTTGGTGGAGCAAGTTCTGATATTTCACATTCATTAATTCAAACCTCTGATGGTGGCTATCTACTTGGAGGGCGTACTAATAGTTTTGGAAATGGAAACTATGATATGTATCTTGTTAAAACCGATGTTAATGGATCTGAGGAATGGTCCAAGACGTTTGGAGGAACAGCTTCTGATGTTGGATACTCAGTCATTCAATCCTCCGATGGAGGCTATCTATTTTTAGGTGAAACCGAAAGTTTTGGGAATGGATCGACTGATATGTATCTTGTCAAAACCGATGCGAATGGAAATGAGGAATGGTCAAAAACCTACGGTGGAACACAATTCGAAAGAGGTTGGTCAGTCTTGAAATTGCTTGATGGTGGCTATCTACTTGGAGGATATACAGGTAGTTTTGGAAATGGAGCTGGAGACATGTATCTTGTCAAAACCGATGCGACTGGATTAGAGGAATGGTCCAATACTTTTGGGGGAACAGATCTTGATATAATCCGCTCAGCTATCCAAACCTCGGACGGAGGCTATTTGCTTGGAGGATATACAGCTAGTTTTGGAAATGGAAACTATGATATGTATCTTGTTAAAACCGATGCGACTGGAACCGAGGAATGGTCCAATACTTTTGGTGGAACAGATAATGAGGAAATACACTCAGTCATTCAATCCTCCGATGGAGGCTATTTGCTTGGAGGATATACAGGTAGTTTTGGAAATGGAAACTATGATATGTATCTCGTCAAAACTGATGCGAATGGATTAGAGGAATGGTCCAATACTTTTGGTGGAACATTGCAAGAGTACTCAGATTCAGTTATTCAAACCTCTGATGGAGGATATCTTCTAGTAGGTCGCACTACTAGTTTTGGAAATGGAAACTATGATATGTATCTAGTCAAAACCGATAGTGATGGTTATTAATAAGATTAAAATTTTTTACATCACAGTTTTACATCACAGTTTTACAAACCCAAGTAATTACAATCCTTTATTCTTCTGATTACTGGATTACTTAACAAACCTAATACTCCAACGATCTTACATCACAGATTTACATCACATGTACATCACAAAGAGGAAAAATTATTAACTATAGTAATATCAACAGATAGAAGAATTGAAGGGTAATGGAATAAGATTTTCAGTCCTCTGCTCTACCAACTGAGCTACCAAGCCGATTTTTTAATAAATAATTCTAAAACAATTTAGGACAAAAATTTAATCATTTAATTTCAAAAATCATTATTTATATGATTGAATATT